>RRZU012605401.1_pt1 | contig 22901 bp, 25 predicted proteins | sample 2165561 | NCBI WGS metagenome assembly RRZU01 (sample SAMN10456909, study PRJNA506462) | wastewater metagenome | isolation source: wastewater sludge | place: USA: Moscow, Idaho | reverse complement strand
TTGGCCTGCGCGGTCGTGCGTCGCAACCAGGCGCGGTAGGGCATCGGCTCATAGCGCGCGTCCGGGGGCAGCGTGGCGTCCCACTCATGCGTCCACGCGTGGTTGGCCGCCCGTAGCTGGTCCCAGGCCTGTTCGTCGCGTCGGACGAGCGGACGCAGGACCACCGCGCCGACCCGGATCGCGACCGGCCAGCTGTGCTCGGACGGCAAGACCACGCCGGTCGGCCAGCCGGCAATCGGGGTATCGGACGTACCCGGTTCAGTCATCGAGAAGCCAGCAGCCCACGCGCTCGCCGAGCGAGACTGTGGGGCCCTTCTCGTCCAAGACGACCAGCGCGTCCGCGCTCACCAGGTCGCTCAGCCGCGGGTGTTCGGGATTACCCAAGGGGACGACGACTTTCTCGCCCTGCTGTTCGCGCACGGCCCCCAGCCGCACCGTGACGACGCCTTCGCGTCCGTGCAGTTCGCCGCCGGCTAGGCAATTCACCGTTGCCTGGGTGACCACTGGGGCACCCATCAGCTTGCGGATCAACGGCCGCACGAAGAACTGATAGCCGATGTACGAGGCCACGGGCTCGTCGGGCAACAGCACCAGCGGGATCTCGTCCTCACCGACCACGGCGAAGCCGATGCGTCCGCCGGGTTCGAGAGCGACATCGGCGAGATCCATCAGGCCCATCGACGCCACCACCCGGCACAGCTGCGTCGATTCGGAAAGCTCGCCCGAGACCACCACGATGTCAGCGCGGATCAGCTGGTCACTGATCAGATCCTGCAGCTCACGGTCAGTACCGTTCGCATTGCCGACCCGCCACACCTGGGCACCGTCTGCCTTGATGGCTGCCGCCAGCAACGGCGACTCCACGTCCGCGCGCTGGGGATCGTCCGCGGCGACGCTGAGCACCACCACCCTCGGACGCGGTCGCGCCAGAACCCGGTCGATCCCGGCCAGGGCCAGCAGAGCGCTGCTCCGGGCGTCCAGGCGTTGCCCCGAACGCATGATCGGCACCCCCGCACGGGCCTCGGACCCGGTCCAGCGGACATGATCGCCAGACTTCACCGGGCGCGTCACCGACAACGTGGTGCCGTTGAGCTCGGCGTCGGACTCGGCGATGACGGCATCGGCGCCGGCGGGCAACGGCTGGCCGGCGTGCACCGGGACCGCCGATCCGACCTTGAAGACCTTGTCGTCGTCACGCAGCCGCAGCTTGGCCCCGCCCGGCTCGTCGGCGCCCGACAGATCGTCGGCGCGCACCGCGAAGCCTGCGACGACCACCAGGTCATCATCGGGCAGGTTGTGGTCGGCGATGATGTCCTCACAGACCGCGGTTCCCCAGGCGTCAAGCAGGTACATTCCGAAGGCAGGCAGCGGGGTGATCAGCGACAACAGGTAGTCGCGTTCGTCGGCGACGCTGCGGCGTCCTCGCGCATCGGTGCCCGGAGGGTCGGGCAGCGTGGCGGCAGGCTCGGGCTCGACCGGCACACTGACTTCGATGGCTTCGCTGCGGCGTTTGAACAAGCGCATGGCCCTACGATAGGTGAATGCCCTCCCGACCGGACGCAGCCTCCCCCGTCCGTGACCGAATCCGCGCCGAGATCCGGCGGCAGCGAGCGGCCCGGCCTACCGAACAACAGCTGGCGGACGACCGTCTGCGCGACGCCCGGGTGCTGGCATTGGTGTCCGAACTGCTCGGTGATCAGGGACGCGATGCCATCGTGGCCTGCTATCTGTCGCGCAGTGGCGAACCGGGCACGGCGGACCTGGTCGCCACGCTGGCCGATACGCATCGGGTGCTGGTGCCGAAGCTCACCACCTATGACAGAGGCCGGCCGCGGCGCGAACCGGACTGGACGTGGTTCGAGGGACCTGATCACCTTGTCGAGGGGGTATTGGGGATTCCCGATCCGGTCGGTCCGGGTCTGGGTTCGCGCGTGCTCGGCGAGGCGAAGATCGTGATCGCGGCGGCATTGTGCGCGGGCGGCGATGGTAGCCGGATGGGCACCGGGGGTGGCTGGTTCGACCGGGCGCTGGTGCACCGGCGTGCGGGGGTGCCGGTGATCGCGCTGCTCAACGATGACGAGATCCGAACCGTGCCGCAGGAGCCGCACGATCAGCCGGTCGATTGGCTTGTCACGCCGACGCGCACGATCCGAACCTCAGTTGCGCGGGCGGCCGATTAGCCCGGTTGCCACCGCAGATTCGCGGCAACCGGACAGCAACCACAACGGACACGGGAATGCTGCATCCGGTTCGAGGCGTTATCATTGGCAATCGGAGATGTCGAGTGCTAGCACCGTCAGGCACCCGTCCCCGAACGGACCACATCGAAAGCTGATCAGATGCCTACTTACCAGTACCGCTGCCAGGCCTGTCACAACGATCTCGAGGCCTTTCAGAAGTTCACTGATGACCCCTTGACGATCTGCCCGGATTGCGGCGGGTCGCTGCGCAAGGTCTTCAACGCGGTCGGCATCGTCTTCAAGGGTTCCGGCTTCTACGCCACGGATTCGCGCAAGGCATCCAGCGTCGCGTCCCCGGCCTCCAGCAACAGCCCGACCCCGGTCGCGGCCGAGTCGAGCACCTCGTCGGCCGCCGCGGCCTCGTCCTCGAGCGGCTCTACAGCCAAGGATTCAGCGGCCGCCTGAGGCCCGGAGTTCCGGTAGCTGCGAGCCGACGCCCGACGCCCCCGGGCCTCTCGCTCTAATCCCCGGCACCTCCGCTTTTCCGACCTGACACCGGTACTCCGGGCTGACTCAACCCCGGTACCGGCTGGACTCAAGCACTCCTGTAGTTCTCGAACCGGCACGCCTGAGCACTGGATTCACCTCTGGTGAGTTCCATCCCCCAACTCGGGTTCACCGAGTTGTCCACAGCGGGCAGAAATCTTGACCGATTTCGTGCCCGCTTACCAATCCTTGGGATATGAATCCCACTGAACTGCTCACCCGCCTGACGCGGTTCGCCAAGTGGCACCGCCGCGGGTTGGGTGTCCTGGCAGCGACGATCTGCCTTTTCGCGAGCCTGTCCGCGCTCGCCCCCGCGCGGCCGGAGTCCAGCCCGGTTGTGGTCGCGGCTCGCGCGCTATCGGCCGGCAGCACGCTGGCCGAAGCTGATCTTCAGGTGATCCAGCTTCCGATGGAGTTGATGCCCGACCAGGCACTCCACGATCCCGCCGAGGCGATCGGACGAATACTGACCGGCAGTCTCACGCGGGGCAGCGTTGTGACCAGCGCGAACATGCTGAACGGACGCGAAACCAGCAGCGGCGATGAACGGCTGGTCCCGTTCCGGGTACCGGATGCTGCCACAGTGGCGCTCTTGCAGGTGGGCGACCGTATCACCGTGGTGGGCTCCACGATGGACGGCGGCGTGGTCGATCTCGCCACCGATGTGCGGGTCGCCGCCCTGCCGGTGTCACAGAGCAGCGGCCTGGGTGGTGGCGAATCCGGTGGGCTGGTCGTGGTTGCTGCGAACGCCGAGACCGCCGCGCGGTTGGCGGCTGCGTCCAGCCAGATGCGGATGGCCATCGTCATGCAGTGATGCCCCGGACGAGGCGTCGCCGCCCGATCGGGCGCAGGCCGGAATATGGCCATCGTTATGCAGATGCCATGGATGAGGCGTCGCCGCACGATCGGGTGCGGGCCGGAGCGTCGACTCCCTCGGCCCACGCCGAGGGGCCGATTTCTGCTCGCCGCGAACATCAAAGACCTTGAGACAACGCATTCGTGTGGTTAGGCATACCTATAGTTATTGGCGTCCAAAGCAACAGGTGACGCCGCCCCGGCGGCGCGAATCCCACTCCAAGAGGTATCTATGCAGGGCTTCAAAGATTTCATCATGCGAGGCAATCTCATCGAGTTGGCTGTCGCATTCATCATGGGCGCTGCCTTCAACAGCGTCGTTCAGTCGTTCACCAATATCGTCCTGAGCCTGATCTCTCTGGTTCTTGGTGGCCCGCCGAACTTCGATGACTGGCAGCCTGGCGGCATCCCGTTCGGGCCGTTCGTGACCCAGCTGGTCGGCTTCGTGCTGGTCGCCGCTGTCGTTTACTTCGCTCTGGTGCTGCCGGTCAACAAGCTGCGCGAGCACATGGACACAACCAAGGAAGAAGAAGCTTCGGCGGCAACCGAGGCTGAGCTTCTGACCGAGATCCGCGATCTGCTCGCGAGCAACAAGGTCTAGGCTTCACGCTTCACTGATTCGAGGGGCGCGTTCCTACGGGACGTGCCCCTCTTTCGCGCCGGTTCGGCTGTTCAAATTCGGCCGTTCAGACCCGGCCGTTCAGACCCGACTGTTCAGACCCGGCCGTTCAGATGATGTGCCGGCGCCAGGGTGGGCTCACGCGGTCAGAGGCTGCTCTCGTGGTAGTTCCCATCGGATGTGATGATCGCCAGCATCGTTCCGGTGCCCAGCAGCTCATAAATACCGTAGTAACTCACCATTTGCGGGTCGAATCCGCTGGCCGCCAAGCCGTCAGCCATCGCGCTGCGGATGTCCGCAGCGCTCAGCGCGGCCGGGTCGAACGGCTGCTGAGCGTCATAGTCGACCGTCTGCTGCCCGTAACCGTCACAGCGGAAACTCCGCACCTGGCCGGTGGCTGCGTCCTGGCCGGCACGAAGATAGCTGACCATGCAGATGGTTCCATCGGCGAGCACCCATGGGCCGCCCTCGGCGCGGGCCGTGTCGCCGCGCGGTGACGCCGGACCGGGCAGGCTGATCTGATAGGCGCGCTGATTCGGCAGCGCCGCGGACACCTCGGCCAGCAGCCGGTCGATGCCCTCGACACTGGCCAGATCGATATCTGCGGAGGCGGGCTCGCCACCTCGCAGCGATGTCGCGGTGAGCCGGCCATCACACGTTGAGTCGGCGACCAACGCCCCGGTCGCAGCTACGAACACGGCCAGCTGGGGATCCAGGTCGCACGACTGCGCGACAGAAGCAAGCTGGGCATCCAGCGCATCGAAGTCGACCGCGTCCGGGCGGCTGGCACCGACCACCGATGGCTGGACGACGCGATCGCCGGCCCCCGACTGGGTCCACCAGATCTCGGCCCCGTCGACGCGCACCGCGACCTGGATGTCGTGGGCATCCGGAGTCAGTACCAGGCGGGTGAACACGGACTGGCCGGCGTCGTCGAGAATGGACTCGACCGCCCGCTGGGTCGGTTGGGCCGCTGGGCCGAACGCTGTACAGCCGCACAGCAGGGCTACCGCGGCGGCACCGGCGAACCCCTTCCGCGACACGCAGCCCACATTGTCAGCCCACATTTCCGTGATGAGGTGGGCGCTCCTGCAGCAGGGCTCGATCATGGGTGCTGAGTGGCATCGAGCTGTCGCGCAGTCGTACCTCGGCGCCGACGGAGAGCTCCCCGGCGACCGCCCAGCTGGCGGTCAGCAGCTGCGCGGCACCGACAGTGCCGCGCAGGTCTGCCGGTACCGGGAAGGGCCAGGGATGTCCGGCCTGGATGGCAGCTTCCCGCACTGCGGCGATCCGGTCGGTGGTCCAGCCAGCGGCCCTGAGAGCATCAGCAATTCGGGCGGGCTGTGTGGCGTCGGCTCCCGAACGACCCGATGGCAGGGCGTCCTCGCCAGTCAGCGAACGCGCCACCAGGCCGGCCAATTCTGCTTCGCTCATGGGAAGAAACCTACCTGCACCGGCGACGAGTCCGCGCTGCCTGGTTGATGGGTCGGATTATCTGCGGGGCCCGCAGCTAACTAGACCCAACTACCTGGGTCAGTAGCAGGATGGAGCTATGGAAATCTCACCATTCGTCCTGGGTCTGCCCAAAGTCGAGTTGCATGTGCACATCGAAGGCACCCTCGAACCGGAACTGAAATTCGAGTTGGCGCAACGAAACGGGATCAAGCTCCCTTTCGATACGCCCGAGCAGGTGCGGGCGTCCTACCAGTTCGATGATCTGACCTCGTTCCTGGACGCTTACTACGACGGCATGAGCGTGTTGCAGACCGCCGAGGACTTCTACGCCCTCGCGATGGCCTACTTCCGCAAGGTGGCGCCGCAGAATCTGCGCTATGCCGAAATCTTCTTCGATCCACAGGCGCACACCTCGCGCGGCGTCCCGTTCAACACCGTGATCACGGGGCTCCGACGGGCACAGATAGAAGCCGAGCAGCAGCTCGGCATCACGTCCGCGCTGATCATGTGCTTTCTACGCGATTTCCAGCCCGAGTACGCGATGGCAACGCTGCTGGAATCGCTGCCCTACCGCAGGTGGATCCTGGGCGTGGGCCTCGACTCGGACGAGAACGGCAACCCGCCGTCGAAGTTCGCGTCCGTGTTCGCGAGGGCGAAGGCCGAAGGCTATCTGCTGACGATGCACTGCGACGTCGATATCCCCGGCTCGATCGAGCACATCGCCACCGTGATCAAGGAGATCGGGGTGGCGCGCATCGACCACGGCACCAACATTGTCGAGGATCCGGAGCTGGTGAGGCTGATCGCAGAACGCGGCATCGGCTTGACCTCTTGCCCGATCTCGAACACCTGGGTGTCGGACGGCTCGAAGGTTGCGCTGATCAAGCAGCTGGCCGGGGAGGGCGTCAAGGTGACCGTGAACTCGGACGATCCCGCGTACTTCGGTGGTTACATCGCGGAGAACTACCAGCGGGTGGCCGACGAGGGTGATGTCTCGAACGAGTTCCTTACCCAGCTTGCGCGCAACGCCGTGGACATCTCCTGGGCTCCGGCGGTGTTGAAGGCACAGCTGCGCGGCGAGATCGACACCTACGCAGAGTGGGCCTGATCCGCTGACCGGCCGCGTCCCCTCCTCGCGGATCGGAGGCAGGGGGCGCAGGCTGGGCATCCCGCGCAAGCCCCGGGATGCCCAGCGTCGGGCTCCCGTCCGTCAAAGCTTCTCGGCGGCCCCGATGAGCTGATTCAGCAGTCCATTGAGGTCCCCGGCACGCCGTGGACCCGGGACAACGGTGCCATCGGGAGCGAACTCGGTGAAGTTCGACAGCGACGCCTGAGCACGAACGTCGAACATCGAGAAGTTCGCGACGATCTGGCGCCACTGCTCCACGGCCCGGACGCCCTCGGCCGACCCGTACGACACGAAACCAATTGCCTTGCCCACCCATTCGGGTCCGAGCAGGTCGACCGCGTTCTTGAATGCGCCGGGCACGCCATGGTTGTACTCGGGCGTCACGAAGACATAGGCATCGCAGGCGTCGATGGCCGCGCTCCAGCGGCGCACGTTCTCCGAGTCGTATTGCCGCTTGGCCGCGGCCGGCAGCGTGCTTGACGTCAGCAGGGGCAGATCGAACTCCTTCACGTCGATCAGCTCGAACGTGGCGTCTTCGCGCTTGGACGCCTCGTCCAACACCCATTGGCCAACGTGGATGCCCTTGCGTCCCTCTCGGATCGAACCGACGACGATTCCCACCTTCATGCTGAAACCTCCATGTGCGTGTCGATACAGCCATTCAATCGCGTGGACGAAGCACTCGCGGCAGAACTCTCCCTACGCGACGGCGCAGGATCGGGATTCGCCCCGTCACAGGAGACAAGATCGCGCACAATCCCGCCGGACGGCGAGCCTGTGCCGCCAGTCACATGTACACGCAATGGACATGTCCGCCAGATGTGTTCAAATCTGGCTGACATTTGAACACATCGGCTACCCATCTCTACGCCGGCGTGAGCGAGTCCGCTCAATCCTCCCTTCACTTGGCGGAACAGGTGCCAGAGACACGAGACCTGCTGGAAACAGCCATTCGTAGGGCCTCGCAAGGATGCCTGCCGCCGATATGGCCACCTTACTCAACCGGCAACCATCATCTGACTAGTGTTTTTATTGGCGGCCCCAGCAGGAATCGAACCTGCGACACAAGGTTTAGGAAACCTCTGCTCTATCCCCTGAGCTATGGGGCCATACCGAACGCAGCTAAGCGTAGACCCAGACGCCGACTCGGCCAACCCTTCGTCCGCAATCTGCCGCTCGCGACGGCGAGTCTCCGGGGATCGGGACGAGCGATTCGTCTCGACGGGGAGGGCCGAGACCGGCCGCGGTAGGCGCCCGGCGGGCGATCAACAGCGCGTCCGGCCCCCTCGAAGATGGGCCGTCAGAGGCCGTCAGACCAAGATCATTTCTTCCTTGGCAACTTTGTCCACGGCGCCTTGCATTCAGTCCCGCATAGGTTATTGTTGGTGACGAAAGCGGTTGCCGCCGATGATTTGTCTCCTGGGGGTGGGTAGACGGCTTCGGCCTCTCGTGCGGCAGCCGCTTTCCTTATGCCCCGAAATGAGGGGACGCACCCCCTGGCCAATACCTCCCGCGAAGACCCGACCCACCGGGCGCAAAGAACAGCGCCGCAGACGGTCATCCCTGGTCCGCGGCGCTTTCGTCAGAGCCTCTTCTTGTCCGGTCACTCGGCCTTGTCAGATCCCTTTCGCCAGGCTCCCCGGCCTAGTCAGGTCCCTTGGCGATCAGTGCGCGACAGCCTCCTTGTCGGCTACCCACAGCCCGCCCGCGATCGCTTTGTCGACCCGGACCCGCCCCTCGGGGCCCCTGATCTCGACGGCTGAATGGACCTCCACCGCCGAAATCGCCACATCGGGCACCACACCGACATCCTTGAGCCCGGTCAGCGCCATCTCGTCGGCCTGGACGAACTCGCTCAGCCGCACCAGGTTGAAACTCTGCACCTCGCCGGTCACGACCTCGGCCAGCGCGACCACACCCTCCCGGAAGACCTCCGGATGAAGTTCACCTTCAAGCGATGGGATCGGACAGCCATAGGGCGACAGCTGCGGCGAGTTCAGCAGCACGGTGAGCCGCTCCTCGATGGCATCACCGAAGACATGCTCCAGCTTGCAGGCCTCCTCGTGCACGATCGAGTAGTCGAGTCCGATGATGTCCGACAACATCCGCTCGGCCAACCGGTGCTTGCGCATCACCTTGCGGGCACGCTCCCAGCCGATCTCGCTGAGCTCAATGCGCCGGTTGTCCTGCACCGTCAGCAGCCCATCGCGCTCCAGCCGGGCCACGGTCTGGCTCACGGTCGGACCCGACTGATGCAGCCGCTCGACGATCCTCGCACGTAGTGGCTCGATGCCTTCTTCGTGAAGCTCGAGGATGGTGCGCAGATACATCTCCGGGGTATCGATCAGATCGTTCATTCGGGCCCTCCTGGTTAGCTGAAAGCCTAACCGACTGCCACGCTTAGCATGGCCTAACATAACGTCTCCGCCAAGGCATAGCATGGCGCAATGAGCATGGATTTCCCAACTGCTCGCCGCGTCAGCGTCGCCACCGGAAGGTTGCCCGGCTGGATCGAGCGATTCGAATCCCGCCATGGAACCGTCACCTCAACCATTCTGCCCGGCGCGATATTCCTGCAGGCCGCCGATGGCGCTCGAGCACGCCTGATCAACCGTTGGGAACCACTCGACCCGGCCACAAGCCTGCCGGACGCGCTGGCCCAGCTCGTCCGCCCGCGTCGCGTCGCGGTGCTGTTGGTGCGCAAAGCTGCCAGCGCCGTGGGCGTGGCCGACGGCGACGAGTTGATCGTCCATCGCACCTCCCGGCACTACGTGCAATCGCGGACGAAGGCCGGCGGCTGGTCGCAGCAGCGTTATGCCCGCCGCCGCGCCAATCAGACTCGCTTCGCCTACCAACAAGCCGCGGACGATGCCGCCGAAGTCCTACTGCCCCGACTCGACGGCTGTGAGGCGCTGATCACCGGTGGCGACAAGACCGCCGTGGCCGATGTGCTCGCCGATCCGCGGCTGTCCGGGTTGGCGCGGCTGCCCCACGGCGTGCCACTGCTTGCGGTACCGGACGCCCGGCTGAACGTGCTGGCGGAAGCGGTCCGACAGGCCCGCAGCATCCCGATCGACCTGGACGCCACCGCGATCGCCGACGCCGGGCCCGATCGGCCGGCCGCCGACAGCGCCGAATAGCCTAGTGACGCCGCCGGTAATGCTTCGACGGCGGCTTGCTCGTCAGGTAGGCGATTCCCCCGGCAACCACCGACACCAGCGCGCCGCCAGCCCACGCACCATACCTGCCTCGCCCGCCCCCGGACTTGCCTGCCTGGGTTTCGGAATCTGTGGGAGCAGAGGTCGTCTCGGCCTCCTCGACCGCCGTCGTCGGGGCCTCGGTGGGCTCAGCGACGGTCGCGGTGCCCGGCGGAGTCGAGGGTGCCTCACCGACATCGGCCATCGTCGTCGGCGCGGTGACCTCCAGCAGCCGGTCGTCGTTGCGGCTGCCCAGCACCAGTCCCGTGGCGTCGAGGCTTGTGGTGACGGATTCTCCTTGCGGTTGCGCGGGCGCCACCTCAGCCGCCGTCACCGCATAATCCATCATGTCGAAGGTCAGCACACTGTTATAGGTGCGCAGCACGGCAGTGGATCCGTCCGTGAAGACGCCATCGGTCACCCAATCGGGTGCGTCAGCCACCCGCTCCAGGGTCAGCTCGGCGAGCGTCCCGGGCGCTTCGACGTAGTAGAGCCCGCCCGGCGATCCCTTGGTGACGATCCAGATGTTGCCGCGCGGCGAGACCATCATGGTCATCGCGTCGTGCGCGCCGTCCGGATAGTGCAGCGTCCACTGGGTGAAGGCCGCGGATGTGCCGTAGTCCATCGAATTGAGACGGTAGACGGTGACCGCTGAGCGGGCGCCACCGACATCGCCGACGTAAAGCGCGCCGTCGAACATGGCGAGGGCCTCCACGCCGGTCGGAGCGGCAGCGTAGCTCACCTCACCTGCGGTCGATCCGTCCGGATTGATGGCCTGCACCGTACCCGAACCGGCAGCCGTCCAATAGACATCCCTCGCTGGATCGGCGGCCAACGCGCCCGAAGCGCTCAAGCTGGGGTCGGCCAACGTAATGACATCGCCCGGACTTGCAGCGGCCGGAGCAGCCATTCCGAAGACCAGCAGCGATGCCGCAGCACAGGCCAGTGGCGGCTGAACCCTTGCCATCGGCGCTCCTGTCCATTGAGTACCCGCGACAGTCTAGCTAACCCTCAGCCCCGCCAGTACAGCAGACCGCCGTATCGCGCGCTACTGAGACTGTTCAGCGACTAACCTCATGACATGGGACGGTTGTCGCAGTTTGCGATCGGAATCACCGAACTACGTGACATGTTCGGGGCTGAACCCGAACTGGCCAGCCGGCTACGGCAGATCGCGGCTGCCGACTTCCCTGCCCCTGCCGACCCCCATGGCCGCCGCCGCAAGCTGCTGGGACGCGTCGGCCCGGCGATGAAAAGGCCCATCGATCCGCCGACGGTGCCCCATCGTCCGGCCCCGCCCGATGTCGAGGCTCTGCTGACCGCCCACGCCATCGGGCCCGAGCGGCAGGGCTACGCCTGGCAGATCGTTCTTGCCTGGCTGGGCGAGTTGAGCTGGGGACGCCTGGACCTCGACGTCGACGAACGTGAGATGTCGGATCTGGAATTCGACCTGGCCACCGCCGGACTGCCGAGCCAGTTCGCCTTGGAGAAGCTGCTGCAGGGCGACCCGCAGATACCGCTTTTTCCCTTGCCAGGGCAGCGTTGGGGATACGCCAAACATGCCCATGTGCTCGCCACCCGGCAGGCCATCGACGAGATCGCCGACGGCCTGGACGCCAAGACCGCCGCTGCGGTGCGTCCCTTCCGGCAGTTCTTGGACGACTACCCCGCCTGGACGGACCAGGCGAAGCAGCAGGGGCGCCCGGCCCCAGATCTGGTCGTGACCTGGATGCCGTGACGCCCCTGATTCAGCTTGCCGGCCCGTTCACCGACCGGTCGTCGTCATCTTCGCCATTGATCAGGCGAAGGCGCCGGTGATCAGGCCCTGCATGAAGTAGATCGCGAACAGCGCCGCGACGATCCACATCAGCACGTGGACCTTGGCAGCCTTGCCCTGGAAGATCTTCATCACCACGAACATGATGAAGCCCGCGCCGATACCGACGGTGATCGAGTAGGTGAACGGCATGAAGGCGATCGTGACGAACGCCGGCAGCGCGATCTCGATATCACTCCACGGGATCTCGGTGACCTGGGTCATCATCAGGAAGCCGACGACCACCAGCACCGGGGCGACGGCTTCGGAAGGCACCATGTTGACGATCGGGGTGATGAACAGCGCCACCAAGAAGCCGACGCCGGTGACGATGGACGCGATGCCCGTCCGGGCACCCTCGGCGACACCGGCGGTCGACTCGACATAGCTGGTGTTGCTGGAGACCGAGGCGGCACCGCCGGCCAGGGCGGCCAGCGAGTCGACGAGCAGGATCTCGCGCAGGTGCGGCGGCTCGCCGGCCTTATTCAGGATGCCGCCCTCGGCGCCGACCGCCACGACCGTGCCCATGGTGTCGAAGAAGTCGGCGAGCAGCAGGCTGAAGACCAGCATCGACGCTGTCAGCACGCTGGCCACCGTCACAGTGCCGTCGGTGGCGAAACCACCGAAGACATCGACCTTGCCCAGCAGCGAAAGATCGGGGCTGGCGAACGCCTGCCAGCCCGGGAACGCCGGAACGTTCAGCGCCCAGCCGGTCGCATGGCCGGGCGAGACCGCACCGATCTTCGCAGCGGCCTCCAAGATCACGGCCAGCACCGTGCCGCCGAAGATGGCCCACAGCATGGCACCACGGACCTTACGCATGTACAGCACCGCCAGCACCACGAAGGTCGCGACGAAGACGAAGATCGGCCAGCCGACGAGCGAGCCGTTGACGCCCAACTGCACCAGGGGGCTGCCGGGGCGAACGATGCCCGCATCCGCCAGGCCGACGAACGTGATGAACAGGCCGATACCGACACTGATCGCGGTGCGAAGGCTCGGCGGCACCGCGCGGAAGACCGCCTCACGGAAGCCGGTGAGCACCAGAATGGTGACCAGGATGCCTTCGCAGACCACCAGTCCCATCGCCTGCGGCCAGGTCATCTGCGGCGCGACCACGTAGGCGAGCATCGCGTTGAGGCCAAGGCCCGTCGCGATGCCGATCGGGAAGCGTCCGACGACGCCCATGAGGATCGTCATCATCCCTGCCACCAGGGCAGTTGCTGCCGCCACCATCGCGATCGACTGGCCGACCGCGGCCGAGTCGACGATCGTCTGGGCAGCATCGGTGAATTTCGGTGCACCCGAAACCAGATTGCCGTTCTTGTCGGTTGCCGTCCCGACGATCAGCGGGTTCAGCGCGATGATGTAGGCCATAGTGAAGAAGGTCACCAAGCCGCCGCGCACCTCGCGGGAAATAGATGAGCCTCTTTGAGTGATTTCGAACCAACGGTCCAAGCCTGATTTCTGTTGATCGCCGCTGGCGATCGGAGCACCCTGTGCCGATGTGGTGGTCATAGCGTCATGCTAAACATGTGGAAACTGTCCATAAGATAGGGTCCATGACCGATAATCCGCCTGTAACAAGTCAGGAATCTGCTAAGCGTTCGCTGGAAGAACGCCTGCAACAGGCGCCGGTGAAGCCGGTTCCCGACGATGGGGTGCGGGTCTTCTCTATCGGGACGGCGTTTTTCGTCGTCGGTTACGTCGCTCTGCAACTGGCACGGGTCCGCTGGGGGGTCCCCGACTGGTGGTACACGGTCGCTCTGACCGGCATCGGGATCGGACTCATCGCGATCGGCTATTGCGCCTGGCGACGCAAGAAACGAGCCAGGGACGCAGCACACGGCATTCCCGCACCCACACCGTGATCGTTCTCCACGGCGTGCGACGGTGACCGACGCGGACGATCAGCCGAGCGATCTGGTCAGTCGAACACGACGATCAGCCGAGCGATCTGCTCCGTAGAGCAATATGGTCAGTCGAACAGCGAGTGGTCGATGCTGATGGTGTCGAAGACCGGCTCCGGCAGGCGGGCGACCCGCTCGTCCGCAACGAGATCAGAATGGCCGCCGCAGCCGTGATCGATCGAGACCACCCGCGCATCGTAGGGGGAGTATTCGTTGGCGCAGGCGCCGAACAGGCGTCCGAGCGATCCTCCCAGCCGGACAAAGTAGCCGCAGGTCACGCACTGCCCGGGTGCCTGCTTGGCGGCCGGGCTGCCGGGTCCGGCGTCCGAATCCAGCCAGCGTTCGGCGGCCTCTTCGCGTCCGATCGGTGACAGGACGCGCTCCCGACCCAGCCCGAGTTCGCTGACCACCGCGCGGGTCTGGGCCCACTCGGCCGGATCGCTGTCGGCAGCCAGCTCGCCGCCGCCGTAGCCGGGCTCCAGACGGGGATCGTTATCCGGGGTCGGCAGCAGCGTGCCCGGGGTGACATCGCCGGGCATCAGCCGCTCGGCCCACGGCACCCACACCGGGGCCAGCAACGACTCATCGCTGGGCAGCAGGACCACCTCGTTGACCGTGGCGTAACGGGCGCGCGAGGCACGAGTCATCGTCACCGCCCAGTGCCAGCCGTAGTAGCCGGGATGCGGGCAGTCGAACAGATGCGTCGCCTGCCGAGCACCGGCCTCGACCTTGCTGCCGAGGTAGTCGCCCACGCCGAAATCACCGGCCGCCTCGACAGCCGCGTCTCGAGCCGCGTCGAGGGAATCCGCGATTATTTGGTCTATTTCGCTCATAGCTCCAGCTCATCCGCAACGGCCCGCAGCATTCCAGCCACCTTCGCCGACTGCTGCGCGTTGGGATATCGTCCGTGCCGGTAGCCGTTGCCGAGGGCATCCAGCACCTTGATCAGATCTTCGAACATCACCGCGAGCTGCTCCGGCTTCTTGCGGGAAGCCTTCGACAGGGACGGCGGCAACTCGACCAGCTGAACCGACAGTGCCTGCTCACCTTTGCGTCCTTGGATCAAGCCGAATTCGACCTTCTGGCCGGTCTTCAGCGCAGTCACTCCCTGGGGCAGAGCGTCGGCGCGTACGTATACGTCGCCACCGCCGTCTTTGGCGATGAAGCCGAAGCCCTTGTCAGCGTCGTAGAAACGCACCTTGCCGCTGGGCACCGCAACCTCTCTCATTACTCGCATTCGGCACGGGTAGGGTAACCCGCGTCCATCACAGGATACCTGTCTGAGCAATCGGCGCGCACCCAGCTGGGGGGCAGAACCAGCAGGGCCCCACCGCGGCCTGATCCGATCTGGGCTCTTCCGCCCAGCGCGAGCACCGGCAGGGTTGTCGTCCGGGCTTCTAGACTGGACGCCATGACGCAGGTGACTTCGACTTTCTTGGCAGGTGAGGACGAGCAGCCCGGCCAGCCGTTCGGCTTCGCCAGCCCGGCGGCTCCCCCGCTGTCGACGTCCGAGCCGCCGCGCGCGGTGACGCCTGGGCCGGTGGCACCGCCGCAGGATTTCGCCCCGCCGGCACAGCAGGTGGCGCCGCTGGACCAGATTGCCCCTGCCCCCGCCGATCGGCGCGACCCACACGAACCGCTGCTCGATGCGTTGCCGCCCGAGGCGGTCAGTGCCTGGGACCCGACCCAGCCGGTTCCGGGCAGCGCGACCAGCGATGCGCTCAATGCGGCGTCCGAACCGGACACTGCATTGAGCCCCCAGCAACTCGGCTCGCTGCCGCCGCCTTCAGGCCTGCCCGTCGGAGCCCAGCCCTGGCCCGCTCCGGTCGGCACCGCTCAGCCGCAGCCGGGCGTTGGGGCACCGCCGGGCGCAGGGGCACAGCCGGGCGTTGGGGCACCGCCGGCCGGCCCGCAGACCATGCGTCCGGTCGCGCAGTCGCCCTATCCGACCGGGCCGTCCCCTTATCCGGCCAATCCGTATGCACCCGCGCCGTCGCCCTATGGACCGAATCCGTACGCGACGGGCTCGTATTCCCAAGACGGCTACTACCCGGCGCCCGGCGGCCCCAGTCGACCGCCCGCTCAGGAGGTTCCCCAGATCACCGGCTGGCTGATCGGGCTGCTGTTCGTCGGCATGCTGTGGAGTGGGCTGGCGCCGTGGGCGCTGCTGGGTGCGGGCATCCTGGCCGCGACCAACAATGTGCCCGGGCGGATCATGTTGCTGGTCTGTGCCGCCTTCACGCTGGTGGTGGCCTTCTTCTGGTTCCAGGGCTACTTCTATATCGACCAGTTGCAGAGCACGGCGCGGCTGCTCTGCTTCGTCTGCCTGGTCGGGCTGGCCATCACGATGCGTAACAAACCGCAGCGGCGGTACTAGCGGTGGGTTCGGACGCTTCGTCGGCCGCGACCGCTCACACGCTTGCCCGGCTCGGCGAGGACGAGTTGCGGGTGCTGGTGGCGCTCGCGGCCGGTGCCGACCCGTCGGCATTGCCCGAGTTCGAAGCCCTCGATGTGGCAGCTGTTGCCGATGAATTGCGTCGTCAGGGCCTTATCACGCAGACCGGGATGGCGGTCACCGATGCGGTGGCGCGGGCCCTGGGGCCATTCCCGGCAGGCCTGGCGCCGATCAGCGCCGAACCACTGGACGAGGCCACCATCACCCAGGCGCTCGGCCGGATAGGCGACGACGACCGCCGGGTCCTCGAACGGCTGGTCTGGGGTCCACCCCAAGGCACGGTCGGCAACGCGCAACGCGCGGTGACCTGGCCGGACGCCGCCTCCCCGATCGACCGGCTGCTGGCATTGCGACTGCTGCGTCCCGTCGATGAGCGCACCGTGATCCTGCCGCGCGAGGTCGCCCTGGTGTTGCGGGGCGGGCGGATCTTCGACGAGAACGGCGAACGTCCCGCGTTGCCTCGCGTTCAGGCGGCGAGCACTGATCGCCGGCCGGCGGGGGCCGCTGGCGCGTTCGGCGAACGGCAGTCCACGGACTGGCGTCCGGTCTTGGACACAGCCGCCCAGAGTGACCTGTGGGTGCAGCTGGCGTACGCCGAAGAAGACGGGACGCTGACCAGCGCGATCGTCCGCGTGCTTTTCGTGGCACACGGCTCGGCCTATCTGGTGCGCCGGGCCGGAGCACGGCTGACAGTCCCGACCGGCAGGATTATCTCGGCACAGACACTGGAGCCCGTCGTCATCAACGACCCGCCGCTCGAGCAGAGGAACTGAGCGACGCCCCGAGTCCCGCGCCGAAGTCCGATCTGCTCAGCGATGGCCTAGGCGCACCGGGACGGTGGACTCCTCGACGTGACCGAAATCGATGAGCCCGCTGGCGGTGGTGGCCGCGATCAGGCGAGGCAGTTCGGCGGGCCAGACGATCTTGCCCACCAGATCGGCCACGGTGAACCATCCGAATCCGGCGGCCATGGTCACCTTCTCCTCGGCTGTGAACCCGGCGGTGTCCGGCTCATAGCGAGCCGGCAGATCGAGGACGAAGAAGTCCTCCCGCTGCACCAGAACCTGATCCGAGTAGCCATGATGCACGACTCGGCGGGCGACCGGCCCGAAGAAATCGCCCGGATCGACCAGCAGACCGGTCTCCTCGGCCAGTTCGCGGGCGGCCGCCTGCGCGAAGCTCTCACCGATGTCCAGACCGCCACCCGGAGTCACCCACCACTGCGACCCCGGGATACCCGGGTCGCAATCGGAAGCGAGCAACACACGTCCTTCGGCACGCACGACCACCCGGGCCGCCTGACGCCTGCGCACGCGGCGCTGAGGCGGCGGAACCGCGACCATCGGGCGACGATCTGGATTGTTCATGGGTCCAAGGCTAGACGCGAAGCCGCGGCCGCCTGACCATCGCCCAGCCTGTGCATCGTGGAGCACTCGATGCCGAAGCCGAGACTGCCGCTGTCCACGGCGCGTCCGACCCGCACCTTTGACGTCCCGGGGGCGACGCCTGCCGACCGGCTTGCCCGACCATCAGGTTGGTTCCAGCTAGCTGGCCCGCCGGACATGCTCGGAGTCCAGCAGGATTCGCCAGCCGCGCACCAGCGACGGATCCACGTCGGCCGCGAACGAGCCTCCGGTGCGCACCTGGGGACCCACCTGGAAGGCCCGCACCCCGGCCCGGCTCAGCCAGGCGACATGCTCGGGCACCAGTCCCCCGCCGGCCAGGATCAGCCGGGCATCCTCGGGATCGGCTCGGGCCCGCAAGACCAGATCGTCCAACCCGATCTCCAGGCCGCGGCTGGACCCTGCGGTCAGGATCTGATCGAGTCCGCGCATACCCCTCAACCGCGCCCAGGCCTCGTCCATGTCGAGGCAGCGGTCGATCGCGTGGTCGAAGGTCCACGGCCAGTAGCCGTCGTCGGTCAACGCCGCGACGATCTCGGTGTCGACCTGCGAGTAGCCATCCAAGAATCCGAGGACGAAGCCCTCGGCGCCGTCGCTCAGGTAGTTCGACGCCAGCCCACGCAGCCGGGTCACTTCGCCACCGTCGGACCGGTAGCCATCGCGCAGCCGCAGCAGCGGCCGGATCGGGATCGTGCAGGCGTCCCGCACACGCCGGAACGCTGCCGGTTCGGGGCAGCGTCCCTGCCCGGTCAGCTCGCCGACCATCATCAGCCGGTCGGCGCCGCCTTCTTCCGCGCGCCGGGCATCGTCGGCAGTGAGGACGACCACCTCCAACAGGCCAGACATGTCACCATGATGCACTGTCAGCACGCAGACCGACGCGCGACACCCCCGGGCTTCGGGCTCGTCGGCCGCGCGCACCTCCACCGCACTCCGACCAAGACCCGGCGGCGGCCGGTGGACGCGGGGACGGGCATGCAGGAGGGGGACGGCTCCCGAAGGAACCGTCCCCCTACTGAGGCAATCAGGACTGATCGCGGATCAGTACATTCCGCCCATCTCGTCGCCACCGGCGGGCATCGCGGGAGCCTTTTCGGGCTTGTCGGCGATAACAGCCTCGGTGGTCAGGAACAGACCGGCGATCGACGCCGCGTTGGCCAGTGCCGAGCGGGTGACCTTGGTCGGATCCAGGATGCCGGCCTTGACCATATGCACGTACTCGCCGGTGGCCGCGTTCAGGCCCTCGCCGGCCGGAAGGCTCCTGACCTTCTCAGCCACGACACCGCCTTCGAGACCCGCGTTGGCGGCGATCTGCTTCAGCGGCGCGGCGGCTGCGTACAGCACGATCTGCGCACCGATCTGCTCGTCGGCGCTGAGGCCCTCGAGGTTGGCGTTCTTGGCGGCCTGAATCAGGGCCACACCGCCACCGGGCAGCACGCCCTCTTCGACGGCAGCCTTCGCGTTGCGGACGGCGTCCTCGATGCGGTGCTTGCGCTCCTTCATCTCGACCTCGGTCGCAGCGCCGACCTTGATCACTGCGACGCCGCCGACCAGCTTGGCCAGCCGCTCCTGCAGCTTCTCGCGGTCGTAGTCGGAGTCGGAGTTCTCGATCTCGGTGCGGATCTGCTTGATCCGGCCCTGGATCTGCTCCTTGTCGCCGGCGCCTTCGACGATCGTGGTGTCGTCCTTGGGGATGGTCACCAGGCGGGCCCGGCCGAGCATGTCGAGCTCGGCGTGGTCCAGCGACAGACCAACGGTCTCGCTGATGACCTGGCCACCGGTGAGCACCGCGATGTCGGCCAGGATGGCCTTGCGGCGATCGCCGAAGCCCGGAGCCTTGACGGCGACCGACTTGAAGGTGCCACGCAGCTTGTTGACGACCAGGCCGGCCAGGGCCTCGCCATCGACGTCCTCAGCGATGACCAGCAGCGAACGGCCGGTCTGCTGCACCTTCTCGAGCACGGGCAGCAGGTCCTTCAACGAGGAGACCTTGCCGTCCACGATCAGGATGTAGGGATCCTCGAGGGTGGCTTCCATGCGCTCCGGATCGGTTACGAAGTAGCCGGAGATGTAGCCCTTGTCGAAGTTCATGCCCTCGGTGAGCTCGAGCTCCATACCGAAGGTGTTGGACTCGTCGACGGTGATGACGCCTTCCTTGCCGACCTTGTCCATGGCCTCGGCGATGATCTCGCCGACGCTGGAGTCACCGGCGGAGATGGAGGCAGTCTGAGCGATCTGCTCCTTGGTCTCGACCTCGGTCGACATGGCGGCCAACTGCTCGGCGATCGCGGCAACGGCCTTGTCGATGCCGCGCTTCAGCTCAATCGGGTTGGCGCCGGCGGTCACATTACGCAGCCCCTGGTGCACCATCGCCTGAGCGAGAACGGTAGCGGTCGTGGTGCCGTCTCCGGCAACGTCGTCGGTCTTCTTGGCGACCTCTTTGACCAGCTCAGCGCCGATCTTCTCGAAGGGATCGGAAAGCTCGATCTCCTTAGCGATGGACACGCCATCGTTGGTGATCGTGGGGGCGCCCCACGACTTCTCCAGGACGACATTGCGTCCCTTCGGCCCAAGGGTGACCTTGACGGCATCGGCCAAGGTGTTCATGCCCTTCTCGAGAGCCTTACGGGCTTCCGAGTCGAATTCAATGAGTTTTGCCATGGTTCTGTGGAAAATCCTTTGGCATCAGGGGCCAGGCCCCGTTGGTTGTCTAGTGGTCGCTACGACTCATGGCTGCCGATGCCCGCGACGGACGACCTGAAGGTCTCACCCGCACCACGACTCGAAGCGGTGGCACTCCTCGTGTTGGAGTGCCAAATTCATTATTAGCACTCGGGCCCCGAGAGTGCAAACAATCGGGGCGGCCAACAGGCAGGCCATAGGCTGAACCCATGGCCACCAGCCGCAACCACCAGCTGCGCGCGATCGCCAACTGGGTGAACCTGTCGACGCCGCTGGGCTTCGCCGTGGCACTGGCAGGACGCGCGCGTCCGCGTCGAGGTCCGGCCGGCCTGTGGATCGCCGAAAGCTATCGTCTGGGATTTCCGGTTGCCGGAGCGTTCACCATCGGCTGCGTGGTGATCGTCCCCGGTGGCACGATCGACCGGCTGCTGGCTCGGCATCCCAGGATCGTGGAGCACGAGGCGGCGCATGCCACGCAGTGGGCGGTCTTCCTCGGGTTGCCGTTCCTGCCGTGCTATCTGGCCGCCGCGGCGTGGTCGAAGTGGCGCACCGGAACCGGGTACGCGTCCAATGTGTTCGAAGTGAGGGCCGATCTTGCCAGCGGCGGCTATCCGGTAGCCGGAGAGCGACCTCGTCCGGACCGGAAGGCCTGAATCATCAGCGATTGGCGAGCCTGGAGGCCGAGCGGGTGCGCTGGCGCTGCTCGCGCAGCCGGCGGAGCCGCTTGACCAGCAATGGGTCGTGTTCGAGAGCCTCGGGACGATCGATCAGCGCATTGAGCAGCTGGTAGTAGCGCGCCGCCGAGAGGTTGAATCGCTCCCGGATCTCGGTTTCCTTGGGAGCTCGGGCCTGCCACCAGCTCTTCTCGAAATCCAGGATGGCCATCTCGCGCTCGGTCAACGACCGGGCCTGCGGATTGAGATTGTGCGCTGCTTCGACCATGCGGCGATTCTACAACCGGGAATCACACCGATGTGATTACCTGCGCGCATCGGTGTCCGGACGCTGGGCCTCGGCGCTCGGGTAGCTTGCACAACGGTGCTCGGGCGGCTTGAATGACGATGCTCGGGCGGCTTGCTGGCCGATGCTCGGGTCGCACAGATCGGCGCTCAGCGTGGCTCCTGGCGGCAACCCGAATGGCCGTGACACGGACGCGATGAGTAGGATGGGTGATTGCTTGGTCACACAAGCGCAGCCGTCACCCCATCGGCGGCAGCCTGTGCAAGGCGGAACGTATCTATACAGGGAGGTGGGATGCATCCGCTGACCGGAAGCATCAAGCGCTACGACTGGGGATCGCCCGACGCGATTCCCGCCATTCTAGGCATTCACCCGGACGGACGTCCGCTGGCGGAATACTGGTTGGGCGCGCACCCGAGCGATCCCGCGACGATCGATGGCCATCTCCGGCTCGACGAGGCCATCAAGCAACACCCGTGCCTGGTCGGCGATTCGGCCCGGCTGGAGTTCGGCGGGCATCTGCCGTACCTGATGAAACTGCTGTCGGCCGAGCGTCCGCTCAGCCTGCAGGCGCATCCGAACCGGATGGATGCGCGGGCGGGTTTCGAGCGTGAGAACCAGGCCGACATCCCACTCGACGCGCCCGAACGCACCTTCAAGGACCCATGGGACAAGCCCGAGCTGATTGTCGCGCTCACTCAGTTCGATGCCCTGGCCGGTTTCCGCGATCCCGCCCTGACTTCGGCACTCTTCTCACGCCTGGGCATCAGCCCGGTGTCCGAGCAGGTCTTCGCGCCGCTGCGCCACCGGGGCGGACGAGCCGGGCTGGCCGAGGTTTTCATGAACTGCCTGGTCTTGGACGATGACCTCAAGGCAGCGGTCACCGATGTGGTGGCTGCTGCGGTCAACCACACCGACGACGAAGGCGAGCTGGGCGAGTTCGCGCGCACCGCAGTGCTGCTGGACGAGCATTTCCCCGGCGACCCGAGCCTGCTCGCGGCGCTGATGCTGACCCGGCACACTCTGCAGCCCGGCGAAGCCCTCTACCTGCAGCCGGGGGTCTTGCACTCCTACCTGAGCGGCACCGGCGTGGAGGTGATGGGCAACTCCGACAACGTCTTGCGCGGTGGCCTCACATCGAAGCACATCGACCCGTCCGCGCTGGCACAGGTCGTGACCTTCACCACCGAGCCGATCCCGGCGATGCTGCCCGAGCAGGAGCTGCCCGGACTGTGGCGCTACCCGACCGACGAGCGCGCGTTCGTGTGCTGGCGACTCGACCTCGTCCCCGGACGCATGATCGAACTGCCCGGCGAGCTGTCCGGTCGGATACTGCTGGCCACCAGCGGTGAGATCGGTGTCTCCCAGGGCCAGGACGGACTCGTTCTCAAGCACGGCCAGGCGGCCTTCCTGGAGGCCGGCTGCCAGGCCAAGGTCAGCGGCAACGGCCAGGGCTTCCTGACGGCGACGGGCCTGGACGCCTGATCCCTGGCCTGGTCCATCGGCACCGGCCCAGTTCGCTGGCTGTCCACCCCGCTCGCCGTGCAGTTCGCTCGCCGTAAGTGAGTTCGCTCGCGTTCCAACAGAAGCAAACTGCTCTACGGCGAGCGTTTGCTACCGACGGCGAGCGTTTGGGATGAACGGCGAGCGCCTAGTACCGACGGCGAGCGAACTGGCGGAGGATTGCTGGAACA
>RRZU011446796.1_pt1 | contig 22905 bp, 23 predicted proteins | sample 2165561 | NCBI WGS metagenome assembly RRZU01 (sample SAMN10456909, study PRJNA506462) | wastewater metagenome | isolation source: wastewater sludge | place: USA: Moscow, Idaho | reverse complement strand
TGTCCATGGAGCCCTCCGCCATGGTCTTTCACTATGCCCAGGAGATCTTTGAGGGCACCAAGGCGTACCGCACCCCCGACGGGGGTGTGCAGCTCTTCCGCACCCTGGAAAATGTGCGCCGGATGAATCTGTCCTGTGAGCGGATGTGTATTCCCCCCCTGCCGGAGGAGACCGCGCTGGATGGAATCCGTGCCCTGGTGGCACTGGAAGCCGACTGGGTCCCCGGCGAGCCGGGCACCAGTCTCTATATCCGCCCCTTCATCATCGCCACCGATGCCTGCTTGGGGGTACATGCCTCCAAAAGCTATCTCTACTGTGTGATTTGCTGTCCCGTGGGGGCCTATTACAAGGAGGGTCTGGACCCGGTGCGCATCTACGTGGAGAATGAGGACGTGCGGGCCGTCCGTGGCGGCACGGGCCACACCAAGTGCGGCGGGAACTATGCCGCCTCCATCCGTGCCGGAGAGCGAGCCCAGGAGAAGGGGTATGCCCAGGTCCTCTGGCTGGATGGGGTTCACCGCAGGTATATCGAGGAAGTGGGCCCCATGAACGTGATGTTCAAGCTGGAGGGCAAGGTGGTCACCCCCGCACTCAACGGCTCCATCCTGCCCGGCATTACCCGGCGCTCCTGCATCGAGCTGCTGCGGGACTGGGGCTATACCGTGGAGGAGCGGCCCATTACCGCCCAGGAGCTCTTTGACGCGGCCGACGCGGGCAAGCTGGAGGAGGCCTGGGGCACAGGCACCGCTGCCGTTATCTCCCCCATCGGTGAGATGGGCTGGGAGGACCGTACCGCCCATATCGGCGGCGGGGCCATCGGCAGCCTGACCCGGAAGCTCTACGACACCCTTACCGGCATCCAGTGGGGGGTGGAGAGCGATCCCTACGGCTGGACCGAACGGCTGGTATGAGTACGCAGGCCCTCCACCGTAGGGGGGAAAAACAGAAAAAGACCTTGCAATTGAACCCCATTCAAGATACAATAGCTTAAAATTCAGTGAAGTGAGGCTGTTTTATGCGCCATTCCCACCTCACAACTCCATCCGATTCGTTTACCTTTGGCTGGGCCCGATTTATGGGCGCCGGCTATTTCGTGTTGGGTAAATAAAGGGATGGAATGAATGGACGGGCCAGGGTATGGCCTGCAAGGAGCTTCGTATTCCGTACGGAGGGCCCATTGATTTCATCAATGGGCCCTCTTTATTATTAGTAGAAAAGAGAAGGGAAGTTTTACAGTATGGTCGTAATTATGAAGCCGGGCACCCGGAAAGAGGACATCGAGGCCCTGGTTCGGAAATTTGAGAGCCAGGGGCTTCAGGTGGGCGTGACCAACGGCATTGGATGCAGCATTCTGGGGCTGGTGGGGGACACGCTGACCCTGGACATGGACATCATCAGCATGGAGCCCCATGTGGAGCGGGTCATGCGGGTGCAGGAGCCCTACAAGAAGGCAAACCGCAAGTTCCACCCCGAGGACAGCGCTGTGCGGGTAGGCTCCGCCGTCATCGGCGGGGGGAGCTTTGGTGTCATCGCGGGGCCCTGCTCGGTGGAGAGTGAGGAGCAGGTCACCGAGGTGGCCAAAGCCGTCCAGGCCTCAGGCGCGTCCATGCTCCGGGGTGGAGCCTTCAAGCCCCGTACCTCCCCCTACTCCTTCCAGGGCATGGGTACCCCGGGTCTCGATCTGCTGGTGAAGGCCAAGGCGGCCACCGGCCTGCCCATCGTCAGCGAGATTATGGCCCCCAAGTATGTGGAGCTCTTTGAGGAACAGGTGGATGTGGTCCAGGTTGGGGCACGGAATATGCAGAATTTCGACCTTCTCAAGGAGGTGGGCAAGATGACCAAGCCCATCCTCCTCAAGCGCGGACTCGCCAACAGCTATGAGGAGTGGATTATGTCCGCCGAATATATCATGAGCGAGGGCAACGAGAACGTCATCCTCTGCGAGCGGGGCATCCGCACCTTTGAGAACTACACCCGCAACACGCTGGACATTTCGGCCATTCCCGCCATCCGAAAGATGAGCCACCTGCCCATCATCGTAGACCCCTCCCACGCCGCGGGGATGAGCTGGATGGTGGAGCCACTGGCCATGGCCGCCATTGCCGCCGGGGCCGACGGACTCATCATCGAGGTCCACAATGACCCCAAGCACGCCCTTTGCGATGGGCAGCAGTCCCTCACGCCCCAGCAGTTTGATATTCTGATGCGTAAGATGGGGATGCTGGTAGAGCTGGTGGGGAAGAAAATGGTGAAATAATCAGTAGGACGATGGAATGGGCGATGATGGGAGGATGATGTGAAATGAAGACCTTGACGATCGACCTGCCGGGCAGGGAGTATGATATTTTGATCGAGCGGGGCCTTTTGGACCGGGTGGGAGAGCTGTGCAGAGGGGCAGTGCCCCGGGCGGGCCGTCTGGCCGTGGTGACCGACTCCACCGTGGGTCCCCTGTACGGTCAACGGGTGCTGGACGCCCTGCGTTCCGCCGGATTTGAGGCGGGGCTGGTCACCATCCCCGCCGGGGAGAAGTCCAAGTCTGTGCCCATGCTGGAACAGCTCTACGACGCCTTTATGGACCTGGGCCTGACCCGGACCGACGCCGTGGTGGCACTGGGCGGCGGCGTGGTGGGGGACCTGGCAGGCTTTGCCGCGGCCACCATTCTGCGGGGTGTGGACTTTGTGCAGATTCCCACCACCCTCCTCTCCCAGGTGGACTCCTCGGTGGGGGGGAAGGTGGCGGTGGACCTGAAGGCGGGCAAGAACCTGGCAGGCGCCTTCTGGCAGCCCAAGCTGGTTCTTATGGACCCCAATCTGCTGGGCACCCTGGAGGACGCCACATTTGCCGACGGCATGGCCGAGGTGGTGAAGTACGGCTGCATCAAGGACGCCGAGTTTTACTCCTACCTGGAGCAGCGGCCTTCCCGGGTCGAGCTTATGGCTGATATCGAACACATTTTGTATACTTGCTGCGATATAAAACGAAAAGTAGTCTTGGAGGACGAGCGGGACACGGGGGAGCGGATGCTTCTCAACTTCGGCCACACCCTGGGCCACGCCTACGAGCGGGCCGGGGGCTATGAGACCTATACCCACGGCCAGGCGGTGGCCGCCGGTATGGTGAAGGCCCTGGCGCTGGGGGAGAGCCTGGGGGTTACTCCGGCTGGGCTTAAAAACCGTGTGGCTGTCCTCCTTGGGGCGCTGGGCCTGCCCATTGCCATCGACTGCACCGCGGAGGAGTACCGCGCTGCCGTGGGGCTTGACAAGAAGGGGGCGGGGGAGGAGATCACCCTCATTCTTTTGGAGCGGCTGGGCACTGCCATCCCCCACCGGATGGGGAAGGAAGCGCTGCTGGTCAAGCTGGAGGAGCCGGTATGATATTAAAGCTTACCCCCGGCCCACTGAAGGGGACAATCACGCCGCCCCCTTCCAAATCCCAGGCCCACCGGCTCCTCATTGCTGCCTACCTGGCGGGGGGGGAGAATCGGGTGGCCAACCTGGCCCAGAGCGAGGATATCCGGGCTACGGGGGCCTGTATGGAGGCGCTGAGGGACGCGGACAGCGGCCTCGTCCGGCTGGACTGTGGGGAGTCGGGCTCCACCCTTCGCTTTCTCATCCCCGTGGCCCTGGCCCTTCGGGGGGGCGGGGTCTTTACCGGGAGGGGGCGGCTGATGGAGCGGCCCCAGGAGCCCTATTTTGAGATATTTCGGGAAAAGGGGATCTCCTTTACGCAGAAGGGCAATGGGCTCACCGTTTCGGGCCGCCTGACGCCGGGGGTGTACCACCTCCCGGGGAATGTGTCCAGCCAGTTCATCACGGGCCTGCTCTACGCACTCCCCCTGCTCTCCGGCCCCTCCGAGATCCGCCTCAGCACGGTATTGGAGTCGGCCGGCTATGTGGACATGACACTGGATGCCCTGGCCCGCTTTGGCGTGAGGGCGGAGGAGACCGGCGCGGGAAGCTTTTTCGTCCCCGGCGGACAGCACTATGTGGCCCGGGACTGCGTCGTGGAGCCGGACTGGTCCCAGGCCGGGTTTTGGTACGCGGCCCGGGGCATTGGAAACCCGGTGGAGATTACCGGCATGGACTTGAGCTCCCACCAGGGGGACCGGGTGCTGGAGGAGTGGGCAGGGCTGCTCTCCGGTCCGGGCGAGGTGGTGCTGGACCTGTCCGGCTCCCCCGACCTGGCCCCCCCCATTGCGGCCTGGGCCGCCCTGCGCCAGGGGGAGACCACCCGCCTGGTCAACGCAGGCCGCCTACGCATCAAGGAGAGCGACCGCCTGGCTACCATTGCGTCCGAGCTGTCGGGGCTGGGCGCACAAATCGAGGAGGGGGCCGACTTCCTTACCATTCACGGTGTGGGTACGCTCCGGGGTGGGACGGTCTTTAGCCATAACGACCACCGCATCGCCATGATGGCGGCCATTGCCGCCACTCGGGCGGATGGGCCCGTGGTCCTCCACGACGCGGAGGCTGTGCGGAAATCATACCCTGACTTTTGGGAACATTACGCTGCCCTGGGCGGTGTGTGGGAGGTGCCGGCATGAGACATATTATCTTTGGTGAGTCCCACGGTCCTGCCATCGGCGTGGTGCTGGAGGGCCTGCCCTCCGGCGTGGCGCTGGACATGGACTTCATTGCTTCCGAGCTGGCCCGCCGCGCGCCGGGGGGGAGTATCTATAGCACCGCCCGCAGTGAGGCTGACATACCCAAGCTCCTCTCCGGGGTCTTTGAGGGGCACACCACCGGCACCCCCCTGTGCGCCATCATTGAGAACACGGACACCCGCTCAGGCGACTATGCCAACCTGAAGCGCCTCCCCCGGCCCAGCCATGCCGACTTCACCGCCGGGGTGCGCTACAGCGGCTACCAGGACTACCGGGGGGGTGGCCATTTCTCCGGTCGGCTCACGGCTCCCCTGGTCTTTGCCGGGGCGGTGGCCAAGCTGGTGCTGCAGGAGCGGGGGGTGGAGGTCTCTGCACAGATTTCCCGCCTGGGCGGGATGGACCACCCGACCCGGGACCAGCGGGAGGCCGCCATCCTGGCCGCCAAGGAGGCTCTGGACAGCGTGGGCGGAGCCATTTGCTGCACCGTCACAGGGCTCCCCGCCGGGCTGGGCAGCCCTGACTACGGCCGCAATGTGGAGGGTATTTTCTCCCAGCAGCTCTTTGCCGTCCCCGCCGTCAAGGCGGTGGCCTTCGGTGCGGGGTTTGCCTTTGCCGACCTGCGGGGGAGCCAGGCCAACGACGCCTTTTATGTGGAGCAGGGTGCGGTGAAGACCCGCACCAACCGCAGCGGCGGCGTCAATGGCGGCATCACCAACGGGATGCCGGTGGAGTTCGAGGTAGCGCTCCGCCCCACCCCCTCCATCGCCCAGGAGCAGGACACGGTGGACCTGGAGACCATGGAGGAGGCCAAGCTGGCCATCCGGGGGCGGCATGACCCCTGCGTGGTGCAGCGGGCAGTACCTGTGATCGAGGCAGCAGCCGCTCTGGCGGCCTGCCAGGTCATGGGGATATAGGGGGATATATGGACGAATTGAGTGAGTACCGGGAGCAAATCGACCGGATTGATCGGGAATTGGTGCGCCTTTTTGAAGCGCGTATGGCCGTCACCGGCAGGGTGGGGGAGTACAAGCTCAGGCAGGGCCTTCCTGTGCTGGATCCGGGCCGGGAGCGGGAGGTCCTAGCGGAGAAGGCCGCCCTGACGAGGGATGACGCCCTCAAGGCAGACGTGGTGTCCCTCTTTGAGAGCATCATGGCCCTCTCCCGCCGCCAGCAACGGGCCCTGGTGCGTGAGGGAGTGGCCGACCCGGCCTATGCCGCCTACATGGCGGACCTCTCCCGCCGTCGGGCACCGGTGCTAAGACCCAGGGTGGTCTACCAGGGGGAGCCGGGAGCCTACAGCGAGGAGGCTTGCGTCGGCTATTTCGGCGCTGAGGTGGACAGCCGGGGCCTGCCCTGGTTCGGGGATGTGTTCCTGGCCCTGGGGCGGGGGGAGGCGGACTACGCCGTCCTCCCCATTGAGAACAGCTCCACCGGCTCCATCCGCCAGGTCTACGACCTGCTGGCGGAATGCGCCTACCACATCGTGGGGGAGTGGCAGGTGAAGGTGGAGCACTGCCTGATGGCCCAACCGGGGACAAGGCTGGAGGACATTTTGACGGTCTACTCCCATGAGCAGGGGCTGATGCAGTGCGAGAAGTTCCTGGATGAACACCGGGCCTGGCGGCGCATCCCCACCTTGGATACAGCGGGGTCCGCCAAGCAGGTGGCCCAGGGGGAGGACCCCACCGCCGCCGCCATCTGCTCCCGCCGGGCGGCGGGGCTCTACGGTCTTGAAATTCTGGCCGAGGCCATCAACCACAACGCGGAGAACTATACCCGCTTTGTGGTGGTCTCCCCCCTGCCCGAGCGCTCGGACAGCCGGGACAAGATCTCCGCCCTCTTTACCCTGCCTCACCAGAGCGGCAGCCTACATGAGATACTGACCATCTTTGCGGTCCGGGGGCTCAACCTGATGAAGGTGGAGTCGCGCCCCGTGCCGGGGAAGAGCTGGGAGTACCACTTCTTCCTGGAGTTTTCGGGGGATTTGGAGGCGTCCGGCATGGACGGGGTGCTCCATGAGCTGGGTCAGCTGTCCTCCGATATGCGTATCCTGGGCAATTTCAAGGGGTATACGCCATGAACATCGTTCTCATTGGCATGCCCGGTGCGGGAAAGAGTACCGTGGGGGCGCTGGCCGCCCGGCGACTGGGCCGCACCTTTGTGGAGACCGATTCCCTGATTGAGCAGCGGGAGGGGACGGCCATCCCCCAGATTTTTGCCCACCGGGGGGAGAGCTACTTCCGGGATGTAGAGAGTGCGGTGGCCAGTGAGGCGGCCACGCTGGAGAACGCAGTCATCTCCACTGGCGGTGGCATGGTGCTACGGAGCCAAAACATGGCCGCCTTGGCCGCCACGGGAATCATCTTTTTCCTGGACCGGGAGGTGGACGCCCTCGCGGGGGAGAACCACAGCGGCCGCCCTTTGCTGGCGGGGGACCGAAACCACATCCTTGAACTTTATACGAACCGGATAGAACTCTATCGAAAATACGCAAAGCATAGGATTAAGGCCGGGAAGACGGTGGAGGAGAGCCTGGAACGGCTCCTCCGCGCAGTGGAGGAGGAGGGAATGCTGTGAAATTTCTCGTCATCAATGGGCCCAACCTGAACCTGCTGGGGCAGCGGGAGCCCGATATCTACGGAAAGCAGGACTATGCCGCTCTCTGCCGCATGGCGGAGGCGTATGCCGCCGCCCGCGGCGGGTCGGCCCGCTGCATTCAGAGCAACCATGAGGGGGCCATCATCGACGCCATCCAGGCTGCCCAGGGGGAGTATGACGGCATCGTCATCAACCCCGGGGCCTATACCCACTACAGCTATGCCATCCACGATGCGTTAAAGGCCATAACCGTCCCGGCGGTGGAGGTCCATATCTCAGACATCCACAGCCGGGAGGCCTTCCGTCAGGTATCGGTCACGGCCCCGGCCTGCGTGGGGCAAATCTCGGGACAGGGCTTTGCCGGGTACACTATGGCCATGGACCTGCTTCTGGGGGGCGGGGCATGAAAAAGCTCTGTGTCATCGGGGACCCGGTGGCCCACTCTAAGTCCCCCCTGATCAACGGGGCGATGCTGGAGGCCCTGGGCCTTCCCTATGAGTACGGCAGCCAGTTCGTCCCCAGGGGGGAGGTGGCGACTTGGCTGACTAGGGCGGTGGCCGAGGGCTATGGGGGTTTTAACGCCACCATGCCCCATAAGGAGGCACTTTTCCCACTCATGGATGTGCTGGACGAGGATGCCCGGCTCTACGGCTCGGTCAATACCGTATGTATAAGGAATGGGAAAGTATACGGATACAACACGGACGGTAGGGGCTTTGCCGCCGCCTTGGGCCAGATTGGAGTGGGCATCCGCGGCGGGCGCTTTACCCTTCTGGGCGCGGGGGGTGCGGCCCGGGCGGTGGCCTTCAAGCTGGCCCAGCAGGGGGCAGCCCGGGTCAACCTGTGCAACCGCACCCCCCGGCGGGCAGAGGAGCTCTGCCGTCACGCCCCCGCCATTCTCCGCCCCGCCGGGTTTGACCGGGAGACACTGCGGACGCTGGCGGGGGAGAGCGACGTGCTGATCAACTGCACCAGCCTGGGCATGGAGGGCGTGGCGGAGGACTTTGAGGAGTTCTCCTTCCTGGAGTCCCTCCCGTGCGGGGCCGCCGTCTGCGACCTCATCTATGCCCCGCCAGAGACGAGGCTTCTGGCCCATGCCCGCAGCCTGGGCTATACCACCATGAACGGCCTGGGGATGCTCATCTGGCAGGCAATCTTTGCCCTGGAGCAGTTCACCGACACCAGCATCGACGGCCACGCCATGACCGCGCTCCTGCGGAAAAGGCTGGGCGAATAAAGAGGGCGCGCTGCAGGAAGAAACCCTGCAGCGCGCCCTTGTCTCTATGATGCGTCCTCACCCTTGTACTTTTTCCGGGTGGCGATGCCGCCCCGAATGTGGCGTTCGGCCTTGTTCTCCTCCAGCACAGCTTTTACTTGCTCGAAAAGGGGCCGGTGGAAAGCGGGTAGACGCTCGGATAGGTCTTTATGTACGGTGGATTTGGAGATGCCGAATTTCTGGGCGGCAGCGCGCACCGTCGCTTTGTTCTCTATGATGTAAAGCGCCAGGTGGCAGGCGCGCTCCTCGATGTTCCCTTTCAACAACAACACTCCCCGCATTTCATTTCCACTGTCGAATGTATATGCACTGCGGAGTGCCAATATGTAAAAATGCTCCCCCTGTGGGAAACACAGGGGGAGCGAGCATTGTGGGGAGATTGGACTCACGGGTACCAGGGCAAGGATGAACCTACCCCCATAGCCATGGAGGGAAATACATACGGGGAATATACAAGCCTTTCAGTGTCAACTGTTTATTCGCCGCTTCGAATTACAATGTGATCACCATTTTTCATCTGGAGAACGCTTGCCTCAAGGGTTTCTGCCAGCACGCCAAGAAATTGCTGGCGGGCTTCATCATTGGGCATATTGAGGACCAAGGGATTTCCCGTAATGACCCGGTCGGGGCAATCTGTAATATAGAGGAGTATTTCCACACCATTACCCCTTTCGTGCGCGCATGCGGACGCTTTCGAGAATCGGCGTATTGCGTACGGTTGCCAGTAATTTTTCCTTGTCCTTGATGATTGGAACAAAAGCGATGACGACTCTTCCGTCTGCAAGGCTGCGCTTTGTAAACAGCAATTCTTTTGTGCCAAGGGAACGGGCGGCATCATATAAAATTGCAGCACGCTGCCCGTTGTTTTCAAGGGTGAGGCGTTGTTTTTCTGACTTTGGCGTTGCAACCAAAGCGACCCCTTCTTCTATAAATAGCTTCTGCCTTTTTTCCAAGCCCAGCGCAGCGGTGACCCAGATGCCATCCACATATAATTCTGCTCCCTGCACCTCGATGTTGCCAAAGCTGAGCGTACAAATATCCCCAATGCATTTGCCCTTTGTAAAATGCACCATGCCCCAGGCAAGACCCGCCCCTATGGCCAGTGCAATGCAGACATTGGTGAGCAGATTCTCGCTCCCGGCGACATATAGGGTAAAAACGGTCCCCAATGAGGTCAATAGGCAGACATAGTTTCTTGCCTCAAAGGTTTTTGCGATGCCGTCAATATAGGCACTCCCCCGCATGGCAAAACCAACCGGGTCCGTTTGCTCCAAGCTTTCCTGAATTTGCTTGCGGATATCTCTGAAATGCTGAACCGCCAGCATGAGAAAGGTAATGGCGGCAAAATCGTTTGATAACAGAGAAGGGATTGCAACCGAGCCAAGGCATGCGGCAAAGAAGCCGGTTACAAGGTGAATCAAATAGCCGTTGGGGTAGCTTGGCACCTGCCTTGAATCGACCCGTAGGGTGGCAAATCGGGCCGCTGTGCCCATCAAAATGCCCAATAAAATACGGGCTAGGGTGATTGCCGAAATGGCGTCGGACGCTACATTCATATCTGATCCCCTTGGTACATATGGTGCACTGCACTGCGGATTTCCTGGTAACTGGTACAACGGCAGAGATTGGATTGAAGCCACTCTTCAATGACGGATTCCTCCGGGAGTTCAGGATTTTGTATTTTTAGCGCATGGCAGACCATCAAAAAGCCTGACGTGCAATACCCGCACTGGAAGGCGTTTTCCGCTACAAAAGCCTTCTGTACCGCCGCCGTTCCACCCAAGCCTTCTACGGTCAGAATAGAGTGGCCCTGGGCTTCCACTGCCAAGACGAGACAGGATTTTGCAGGCCAATCATCCATGACAACGGTGCAGGAACCGCAATCACCATTTTTGCAGCCGGGCTTTGCAGCCGTTAAGCCAAGCTGTTCTCGAAGTACATCTAAAAGCAAGTCGGAAGGTCGCACCGCCAACTCGTGTAGTTCACCATTTACATTCAGCGTGATGATCGTTTTCCCCTCGTAACGAACCATGGTCGATCTCCTTTAAGAGTGCTTCTAACATATTTCTCAAAACAAATTTACGATATTCGCCGGAGCCTTCCCCATCCTGGTAAGCCGGTTCGGGCAATTGGAATGCCGTTTGCTCCGCACGCTGGGCGATGGAAAGAGAGTGGTCATTGATCAGGGTTTCTATCTTTGCACTGCGAAATGGATGGGAACAAAGGCCGGAGAAGGCAATCCGTAATTGATTCCCTGCTAAAATTGCCGCCATACCCACAAGAGGATAATCAATCTTTTCGTTGGCCGTCCGCTTCACATGAAAATGCGGGGCCTGTAAAGCCCAGGTCGGAATATGCAGTTGAACGATGAATTCGCCGGCGTTTAGCTGCATGCGCTGCGTAAACACATGCTGAAATGGGATGGTACGCAGCCCTTCACGCCCGGCCAGGGTGATGGTTGCATCTGAAAGCAGGAGCGGCAGGCTGGTTTCGCGGTAGATGATGGTTCCGCACAAATTGCCGCCCAGCGTGATTCTACACTGATTGGTATGATCTGCAATGCGTCCGCAAGAAAGCCCCAAAAGCGGAAACAGATTTGACTCCTTCACCTGGTTTAGTGTACAAGCGCAGCCAAAGTGGGCCTCTTCTTCATCGGCTGATAAGATTCTGCATTCGGGGATTTCCTTAAGATCGATCACAGCCCCCGGCTTTATACTTCCTGCGCGAGACATGGTGATGATTTCGCTGCCCCCGGCATAATAGACAGGCCCTTTTTCCTCGGATTTCAGCTGAGAATAGGCTTCCAATGCTTCTGAAAGCGTATTTGGCCGGCAATAAATAAAATCAAAGGGTATCATGGCGATCCTCCTGAGCCGCTTTCCACAGTCGCTCCGGGGTAAGCGGTAGGAACAGAAAGTCCGTTCCGAACGCCGCAGACAACGCATTTCCCAGCGCAGCAGGAATCCCTATGATGCCATGCTCGGAATAGCCGCGGGCACCGTAAGGCGAGTCGTCGTTGGGGGTTTCCACAAAACCCACACGGTATTCCGGCTCCTGCCCAATGTGCAGCAGTTTATAGGTGCGGAGGTTCGGTGCTTGGGGTATGCCCCGGTCGTTATAGGGAAATGCCTCCCGACTTGCCAAGCTGATGCCCATGGACACCCCCCCAGCGGTCACAGCACGTGCCAGCTCCGGATTGAGTACCTTCCCCACATCCAGTACGGTGGAGGCCGATAGGATACGATAGGAAAAGGTTTTAAGATCAGCCTCTATTTCCACCACCTGAGCGCCAAGTGTCCAGAAGGGCCCGGTTTTCCCCTTTCCTGTCTGCGGATTCAGCAGGCTGAGTCCTTTGAGCATGAACCCGCCCCGACCAAGGGCCGGCTCGCCGATGGATTCATTGCTTGCAGATTGATACCCCTGTACAATATCCTTGAACGCAAGGAAGCGTTCGGGGTGTTTCTTCGTATATACCCTGCCATTGGAAATTTCGATTTCCTCATAAGGGCATTCCAATGCCTGGGCGCCATTTTGGCGGAGCTGCTCCATCAAGTCATCCGCCGCACGCACCACTGCGTGCCCCGCCATATATTCGGTAAGGCTGGCAACAGTCTTCCAGTGTTCGGGGGCTGTCCGGGTATCTACAGGCATCACGACATGCACCTGGCCGGGATCAATGCGCAGTCGCTCTGCCAAGATAAGGGCCAGATTTGTCTGCCCTCCAGAACCGATTTCTACCACACCTGTATTGAGATTAACGCTGCCATCGGGATTAAAGGTAATCAGCGCACCCGAAATCGCATTGGTGGGTGGATTCTCTGTCTTCCATAGACAGGCCACACCTTTTGCCTGTATGGTATCCGGCTTGATGATGCGGGGTTTTCCATCATCCCATTCCGACAGAGCCTTGACCTGATTTAGACATTTCGTTAAGTTGCCCACCGTGCTGTCTGTGCATACAACCTGCGTGGGAGTCATGCTGCCCGGACGGATGGCATTTTTCATGCGCATCTCCAGCGGGTCAAGCCCGCATTTGTGCGCCAGCAGATCCATCATGCGTTCAACGCAAAAGGTGAGAGATTCATGGGCAAAGCTTCGGTAGGAGGTGGCGAAGCTGTGATTGGTATAGACACACAGTGAGTCGCAGGTCAGGTTTTCAATATGATAGGGGCCGGTGCAGTCGACTGCAATGGCTTTTGCCATATAGGGTGCAATGTCGGTGTAGGCGCCACAGTCAAGCCAATAGGTCATTTCGGCGGCCTGAAGGAGCCCCTCTTTCGTGACACCTATCTTCATTTCGGCCTCTAACCCAATGCGGCAGGGGGCGGAGGCCATATCCTGTTCCCTGGGAATCGTAAGCCTAACGGCCCTCCCACCAACACTACGAGAAGCCAAATAAACCAATATCTCAAGAAATACCGGAGCTTTTCCGCCAAAAGCCCCACCGACGAACGGAACATTTACCTGAATCTGGCCAGCCGGTATCTGAAATGCTTCTGCAAGCTGCTTTCTGACCGCGTATGGGGATTGAGATGAGGTTGTAAGTAAAACCGTTCCGTCTGCGGTAATTTCAGCGCGGGCCGATCGTACCTCCATCGCCAGGTGGTCGGAGGGCGGCAGAGTAAAGCGCTGCTGTACGATGATATCGCTCCGGCGAAAAGCCGGCGGTACATTTCCTTTTCGTATTTTGTAGCGGCTGGCAATATTGGTTTTTTCCTCGGGGTAGAGATCGGTCATAACCGTCTGGTACCCATTGGGATTCTCGTGCACCCTGGCAGCCCCGTCTGCCAGAGCTTGGGAGGGGGTAAGAACCACGGGAAGAGGGGCGTAGCTCACCTCAATCAGGCGTACAGCTGCTTCGGCAATGGATTTGTCCTGGGCAACCACGAGGGCAACCGGTTCACCCGCATAGCGCACAACATCCCGTGCCAATGCAGGTCTGTCCAATACCAGAGGACCAAACAGCTCGGGACATTGTGCCCCGGTTATGATGGATTTTACCCCCTTGACCGCAAGTGCCTTGGAAAGATCCATGCTTTTTATCTCCGCATGAGCCTGTGTGCTGGTGAGTAATCTTGCACAGAGCAGGCCTGCGGTTGGAGCGTCATCGGTATACCGAGCCTGCCCAGTCACCTTATCCCATGCATCTTTCCGTTCAACACGCTTGCCAATGACCATATTCAAATCACCTCACGGCCTTATCGTATCATGGTTTCTTACCATCAAGTATTTCCACGAAACATTAGGATTATGCCATATGACGCAGTATCTGCAACAACTCCTGGAAAAGCTGAATTCGGTGGACGAGTCACGGGTTGCCGGGGAATTGATTGGCCGCGTAGGCGCGCCCCCGGGGGACCAGTCCCCCTTAGGGAAGCGCTGACGGGGTATGATGGGGTAGCAATCACATATTGACAGAAAAACAATCTAATGCTATCATTTTAGGGAAATCATCTGTATGAAACAGATTGGTGCTTTGAACCGTATTTTGACTCAAGATGTTTGCCCGAATCAATGGGAACAGGAAGTTTCGCGCTGACCAGAAGGTCCGCTGTACTAGGCGGGGCCTTCTTTTTTTGCGCGTATCTGCAGAGGAAACAGGATTTTTAGGGAATCGTTCACCCAGAAGAGGAGCGAATGAGATGAACAGTAGGATCAAAAAGGGCGCTGCAGGCTTGCTGGCCGCCATGCTCTCTATGGCGGCACTTTCCGGCTGCACCCCTGGCACAGTCCCTCCCGTGAGCGGCAATCCGGACAGCGGGGACGGGTCCATCGTGGCCTATGTGGGTACCAGCATATTTGACAGCAGCCTCGACCCGGTGAAGGGGGCCATGTCCTACGGCTATTCCTTTACCAATGCGGCCCTCCTCAAGGTAGCCCCATCCTCGGAATATGTGGGGGATATGGCCACCGATTGGAGTGTGAGCGACGATGCCCTTGTATACACCTTTGTTCTGCGCCCGGGGGTGACTTTTAGCGATGGGACGGCCATGACGGCGGAGGATGTGACCTTTACCTATGAAACGGTTAAGGCAAATCAGGCCGAGAATGAGAAGATAGATCTCACCCGCCTGGCCTCCGTGACCGCTGAGGGGGATGATCGGGTGGTGTTTACTCTCACCGAGCCCTATTCCCCCTTCCTGGACACCGCGGCCATGCTGGGCATTGTACCCAGCGACAGCTATCGCAGTGGGGCATTCGACCAAATGCCTGTTGGGACGGGGCCGTGGAGGGTGATTCAGTACGACCCGAACCAGCAGATCATTCTGGCCCCCAACGAGTATTACTACGAAGGGCCCCCCTCCATCGACAGGGTTACCCTAGTATATATGGACGGGGACACGGCCCTCACGGCCGCCCGCTCCGGCCAGCTGGATGTGGTGATGGTAAGCCCCAACTATGCCACCGAAACGGTGGAGGGCATGACCATGGTGCCCTTGGAGACCATGGACATCCGCAATGTCAGCCTGCCGGTACAACCCGAGCAGGAGAGGGGCGGCGTGACAGTGGGCAATCGCGTCACCTCCGAGCTTGCGATCCGGAAGGCGCTGGCCATCGGCATCGACCGGGAGGCCATGATTCAAAACGCATTCAACGGCATCGGAAAGCCCGCTGTTGGCTTCACCGACAACCTGACATGGGCCGACGGCGAGGGCTATGAGGACGGCCGCAGGGAAGAGGCCATGGCCCTGCTGGAAGGGGCCGGCTGGGTAGATGCGGACGGCGACGGAACCCGTGAAAAGGGGGGCGTAGCCTGTGCGTTTGACCTCTATGCCCCGGAGGACCGGTATGTGCTGGCGGCCGCCCTTGCCGAGGATGCGGCGCAGCTTGGTATCAAAATCACCCCCCACGCCGCCAGCTGGGACGAGATCTCCACCAATATGTACACCGCCGGGGTGGTGTGGGGATGGGGGCAGTACAGCCCCACGGTGCTCTCCTCCCTGTTCGATTCCAAGTACGCATACTCCGGTGGGTATGACAATGTGGTGGCTTATCAGAGCCCGGAGGTGGATGGGCTCATTCAGCAGGCGCTGGGAGCGACCGGCCGGGAGGGTGCGGTGGCCGCCTGGAGGGAGGTCCAGAAGGTTGCCAACGCCGAGTTTCCCTACCTCTACCTGGTCAACATTGAGCACTGCTACTTTATCAGTGACCGACTTGATCTCTCCGTGGACACCCAGATCCCCCACCCCCACGGCCACGGCTCGCCCATCATCTGCAACATGAAGGACTGGACGCTCCAGGGGGGATGAGTGTTCTCTAGGGAAGCACTGAATATAGGGAGGTGCACTGGCAATATGGTCAAACTTAAAAAAATTGCGGGGATTATGGGCCGGATGCTTCTTCTGCTGGTCCTGGTCAGCATTTTGTCCTTTATTTTGATTGTGAAAGCGCCCATTGACCCACTCACCTCCTATGTGGGGACCGAGTCCACGCTTTCACAGGAGGCAAAGGAGCAGATTGCGGAGCATTGGGGACTGAATGACCCCCTGCCTCAGCGATACCTGAGCTGGGCAAAGAATGTTCTGCGGGGCGATTTGGGGACTTCTATCACCTATAAAAAGCCGGTGCTCAGCGTCATACAGGAGCGCTTTTCCTACTCTGTGGTCTTAATGGCGCTGGCGTGGAGCTTTTCCGGACTGCTGGGCTATGCCGCGGGTATTTATGCGGGCATGCGCAGCGGTGGCATGTTTGACAGGGGGATACGGGGCTTCTGCCTCATCCTGCAGTCGGCGCCCACCTATTGGCTGGGGCTGCTTGTGCTCAGTGTATTTGCGGCGGGGCTGGGGTGGTTCCCCTTCGGCATGGCCGTTCCGGCGGGCAAGTTGGCGGCGGAGGTGACACTGGCGGACCGCATCCATCACCTGGTTTTGCCCTGTGTCACCCTCACTGCGGTCAGTATTGGCAAGATTACGCTGTATACCCGCCAGAAGGTCCTGGAGATGATGGGCAGCGACTATGTCCTCTTTGCCAGGGCCCGGGGTGAGACCGACGGCCAGCTGGTGCGCCGGCATATCGTGCGCAACACGCTGCTGCCGGCGGTCACACTGCAGTTTGCCTCCTTTAGCGAGCTCTTCGGCGGCATGGCCTTGGCCGAGACGGTGTTTTCCTACCCCGGCATCGGTACGGCCACCACGGCAGCAGCCCTGAATGGAGATGTGCCCTTGCTGCTGGGAATCACGCTGATCAGCGCCCTGTTCGTATTCACGGGAAACCTCATCGCCAACCTCCTGTACGGTGTGGTGGATCCGCGGCTGAGGGAGGGGGCGGACTATGTGTAAGCGGGAACCGCACCACGCCGCAAGGCCCCGGGTGAACACGCGGAAAAAGCTCATCCTCCTCGCCGCCATGGCGGTGGTCTATCTGGTAGGGGTGCTTGTGTGGGGTGCCCTGCTGCCCGAGAGCGCCTATGGGGTGCACTACGCCGATAAGCTCCTGCCGCCCAGCCTTGCCCATCCCTTCGGCACCGACTTCATGGGCCGTGATATGTTCTTCCGCTCCATCAAGGGGCTCTCCAACAGCCTGGTCATCGGCCTGGTCGCCTCCCTGATCAGCTCGGTCATCGGCCTGTTTTTCGGCATTACATCGGCGGCCATCGGCGGGAAATATGACAAATTCATTCTCCTGTGCGTGGACTGCTGTATGGGGCTGCCCCATTTGGTGCTGCTCATCCTCATCTCGGTGCTACTGGGCCGGGGGGAGCGGGGGGTGCTGCTGGCGGTGGCACTTACCCACTGGCCGGAGCTGACCCGCCTGGTGCGGGCCGAGTCGCTACAGGTGCACGCATCCCAGTATGTGCAGGCGGCCTACCGGATGGGAAGGACCAAAGCCCAGGTGGCCGCCGAGCATCTCCTGCCCCATGTGGTGCCGGTGTACGCGGTGGGACTGGTCCTGCTCTTTCCCCACGCCATCATGCACGAGAGTGCAGTTACCTTTCTCGGCTTCGGCCTGCCCGCAGAGACACCGGCCATCGGCGTAATCCTGGCGGAGGCCATGAAGCACATCGCCACCGGGAAATGGTGGCTTGCACTCTTCCCCGGGCTTTTGCTCATTGCCGCCGTCTTTCTATTCTATCTCATTGGGGATCAATTGAAGAAGCTATTTCACCCGGCCAGCGCGCAGGAATAGGAGGGACTTCCGTGAAAAAAGCAGAAATTCCCGTGCTTGAGGTGCGGGAGCTCAGGGTTGCCTTCCGCATGTACCGGAGGGGACTGAGACAGGGCGAGCTGGTCCCCATCCAGGCCCTGAACCTGAGCGTATACAGAGGGGAAATCCTGGCTGTGGTAGGCGCCAGCGGGTCGGGGAAAAGCCTTCTGGCCCATGCAATCATGGGTATTTTACCGGGGAATGCCAGCGTGGGAGGGTGCATCCGGTATCATGGAGAGGTGCTGACCCCGGCACGGCAGCGGGCGCTGCGGGGTACGGAGCTCGCATTGATTCCACAGTCGGTGGAGAATCTGGACCCGCTGATGCGGGTGGGCAAACAGGTAATTGGCACCAAGAGCAGCGCGGAGGCACAAAGGGCGGCGTTCCGGCGGTACGACCTGGGTGAGGCGGTTGAAAAAATGTACCCCCACCAGCTCTCGGGCGGCATGGCGCGGCGGGTGCTCATCGCCACGGCCACAGCCATCTCCCCAAAGCTAATCATTGCGGACGAGCCCACCCCCGGCCTGAGTAACGACTTGGCCATGGAGACCCTGGGTCACTTTAAAGAGCTGGCGGAGGGTGGGGCGGCGGTGCTGCTCATCACCCATGACATCGACCTTGCCCTCCATGTGGCCGACCGCATCGCCGTGCTCTATGGGGGCACCACGGTGGAGATTGCCGACGCGGTAGACTTCAAAAGGGGGAAGGACGCCCTGCGACACCCCTATAGCAGGGCCTTTCTTGATGCGCTGCCGCAAAACGACTTTATGGCCATTCCCGGTTCTCAGCCCTACGCGGGCAATCTGCCGTCGGGCTGTCTCTTCGCAGAGCGCTGCGCCATGAGGACGGAGGCCTGCGGTGGAGAGATTGCTATGCGCAAAGTGCGGGGTGGGGAGGTGCTCTGTGTCCATGGGACTTGAGGCCAATCATATCTCCTTCCGCTATGGGGGAACGGGGGACTGGGTGCTGAAGGACGTCAGCCTACAAGTGGAGGCCGGCGACAGCATTGCACTGGTGGGGCCCTCCGGCTGCGGGAAAAGCACGCTGGCAAACATTCTGTCCGGATACCGGAGTCCCGAAGGGGGTGAGGTGCTTCTGGACGGCAAGTCCCTGCCCAAAAAAGGCTTTTGTCCGGTGCAGCTGATTCACCAGCACCCGGAGCTGTCTGTCAATCCCCGCCACAGGATGGCCCGGGTGCTCCACGAAGCCTGGACGCCAGATGAGGCCCTTCTGGAGGAGATGGGCATCCGGAACGAATGGCTGACCCGCTGGCCCAGCGAGCTGTCCGGGGGAGAGCTGCAGCGGTTTTGTATTGCTCGGGTCCTGGGGCCCGACACCCGGTTTTTGATTTGCGATGAGATTAGCACCATGCTGGATGTGATTACCCAGGCCCAGATCTGGAGGATTGTGCTGGACGCCGCAGCCAGAAACAATTTGGGCCTGGTGGTGGTGACCCACAACAAGGCTCTGGCCCAGCGCGTCTGCCGGAGAACAGTGGAGCTGCAGCCGGTGTTGTCCCCATAATACTTCATGCACACCGCAAATACCTCTTGACAGCCCGGAAAAGCGAGGGTAAAGTATACTTGTCCAGCCACGAGGCAGTGGCGGGACCCATGGGTGCGAGGAAGCGTCCTGAACGAAAGGTTCAGGACGTTTTTTGTTTGAACTGGAAAGGAGCGGGCTATGGAGACCTTCAACGTGGGGACAAAAATTATCCTGGGGGATGGACTGGGTGTGCTGACAGAAGGGCTGCGCCGGGTATTCATTGTCACGGACAAATTCATGGCGGAGAGCGGCAAGGTGTCCTATGTGACCGACCGGCTGAGCGGGGGAGCGGAACACCGTATCTTTTCCGATGTACAGGCCGACCCTGACATCGCCACGGTCACCAAGGGGGTGGGGAGCCTGCTGGAGTTCCAGCCCGACGCGGTGGTGGCCTTCGGCGGCGGCTCAGCCATTGACGCGGCAAAGGCCATTGTCTTCTTTGCGGCCCGGGAGGGGGATATGCGCGGCTGTCCCTTCCTGGCCATTCCCACCACCAGCGGCACCGGCTCCGAGGTGAGCCGATTTGCCGTCATCACGGACCGGGAGAAGGAGCTTAAATACCCCCTGGTGGAGGACAGCCTCCTCCCCACCGCGGCGGTGCTGGACGCCCAGCTCACCGTCAGCGTGCCACCCGCCGTGACGGCGGACACCGGCATCGATGTGCTGACCCACGCCATAGAGGCCTTTGTCGCCACCACAGCCAACGACTTTTCCAACGCGGCGGCCGAGAAGGCCATCAAGCTGGTGCGCCGCCATCTCCTGACGGCTTACAGCGACCCGTCCGACCTGGAGGCGCGGCAGGGGATGCACAACGCCTCTTGCCTGGCCGGCATCGCCTTCTCCAACGCGGGTCTGGGGCTCAACCACGGCATGGCCCACGCCCTGGGTGCCAGGTTCCACATCCCCCACGGGCGAGCCAACGGCATTTTGCTGCCCTATGTGATGAGCTTTAACGCCGGCTGCTCCGAGACACTCACCGCCACGGCCAAGCAGTACGCACAGATATCCCGGCTGATGCGCCTGGACAGCAGCAGCATTCGCCAGAGCGCCCTCAACCTGATCCGCACCACCAGGCGGTATGTGGAGAAGCTGAGCATCCCCTCCAGCATCCAGGCCGCGGGGGTGGACAAGGCGGCGTTCGAGGCCGAGGTGCACGCCATGGCCGAAGCCGCCATGTCGGACCGCTGCACCGCGACCAACCCCCAGCCCTGCTCCGTCGAGGGAGTCGAGCGGGTCTTCCATAAGGCGTTCCACGGGAAATTGCCCTGAACATGAGCACGGCGCCCCGCCGCGGAGTTCTCTGCGGCGGGGCTTTGTGTATTGCGTGATATTTTTGATTGACAGGAGCGACTACGGCTGATAAAATAGACAAAGAAATTGGAGCCTTGGTAAGTGATTTTTCTGAATAGGCGGTTGGCACGACGTTAGTGCTGCGCGCCGGGTATCTGTATGAGCGATGGAGCTCCCGGAATTTCATGGGGTTACTATGGAATTCAGGGGGTTTTTTATGTTCACAGGGCCTTGTCTCCCTGCACCGGCGGCGTGAAGTAAATACCGCGCGGGCCATTTGTATGGGCAGTCGTGCCCAGGTAAGGAGCGTGCCATCTTGATTGAGCTAGACGAGAAAAAACGCATCATACAGGAATTCGTCCCGGGCAAGCAGGTCACGCTGGCTCATGTCATCGCCAACCCCAATCAAGACCTGTATGCCAAGCTGGGCTTGATTGATGCCAGGGGTGCCATCGGCATTTTTACCATCACCCCCAGTGAGGCCGCGATGATTGCCGCAGACGTGGCAACCAAGGCGGCCAACGTCTCCATCGGATTTGTAGACCGCTTTAACGGCTCGCTGGTGATTACGGGGGATGTGTCCGCCGTGCAGGCCGCCCTCACCGAGGTCATGAACGTTTTATGCGTCTCCATGGGGTTTGCCTCCGCACCCATCACAAAGACCTGAGCATGGAGAAGAAAAAGCGCGTCATCCTCATCGGGCGCTCCACCGCGGGCAAGACCACCCTCTGTCAGCGCATCAACCATCAGGAGCTGGCCTATCACAAGACCCAGACTGTGCAGCTGTTCAACCAGAACATGATCGATACACCGGGTGAATATTTGGAGCGCCGCTATTTCCGCGGCGCGCTCATGGTGACCGCGACGGATGCGGACATCATCATACTGGTACAGGACGCGACGGAGGGGGGGACCATGTTCCCGCCCGCGTATACCAGCTCTTTTGCAAAGCCCTCGGTAGGGGTTGTGACAAAGCAGGACTTGGCCACGCCGCAGCAGGTGGAAAACGCGAAAAAATTCCTGAAGGCAGCGGGGGCGGAGCGGGCCTTTGTGGTCAGTAGCCTCACGGGCGAGGGCGTGGACGAGCTGGTCAGGTACCTGGATTTTCTCTGAAGTCAGGAGGGGACCCCATGGAAAAGGACGAGATCCGCGTCATCATCGCGGACGACGAGCCAATTACCAGAATGGACTTGAAGGAGTTGCTGGCCGAGGAGGGCTACACCGTGCTCTCCGAGGTGTCGGACGGATTTGACGCGGTGGAGACCTGTAAGCTCTTCCACCCCAATTTGGTGCTCTTGGACATCAAGATGCCATTTTTAGACGGTCTGTCCGCCGCCAAAATCATCTACGAGGAGGATTTGGCGGACACCATCATCATGCTCACGGCATACAGCGAGCGCGAGTTCATCGAGCAGGCCAAGAACTACGGGGTGGGCGGCTACCTGGTCAAGCCCATCGACGAGAAGTCCCTGGTCCCGAACATCGAGCTGGCGGTGGCCCGCAGCAAGGAGATGAAGCGGCTACGCAAGGACATGGCGAAGGTCACCGAGCGGCTGGAGAGCCGGGGCATCATCGAAAAGGCCAAGGGCCAGGTCATGGCGGAGCAGAACATCACCGAGCAGGAGGCCTACGACTATATCAGGAAGCTGAGTCAGGTGAAAAACCTCTCCATGCGCCGGGTGGCCGAAATCATCCTTGTGAAATGCGGAGCATAGGCGATGGATATCATCTGGCAGCTGTGCAGGAAATACACAGACCTCTCCGATGAGGAGATTCAGATTATTGAGCATATGTCCAGCGTTCTCCAGCCCCTGGCGAACCTGGAGGATGCGGATATCTTCATTGATTGCCCCGGGCGTGACGGCGACGCCATCGTAGTGGCCGAGGCCAAGCCCACCGATGTGCCCTCCTCCTATAAAAGGACCGTAGTGGGTCTGCTGGCCAAGCCCGAAAATGAGCCCGCCGTGGCCCGGACCCTCCGGCTGGGGGTGGGCACCAAGCAGATGAAGGCCATCACCCAGGAAAACGGCAGCACCATCCAGTCGGTGGAGCCCATCCGCAGTGGGAACCGCATCATCGGCGTGCTCATCCGCGAGAAGCGGGTAGACGAGCAGCGGCAGGTGAGCGAGCGCATCCACTTCTCCCAGCAGAGCTTTGAGACCATCGCCAACGCACTGGCCCACATGGTGTCCGACAACAGCTGGCTCACCGAGTGTATCGACGAGGCGCTGCTCATGGTGAGCAGTGAGGGGCTGGTGACCTTTCGCAACACCCTGGCCCGGGACCTCTACCAGACGCTGGGCTACATAGAGGACGTGCTGGGCCAGCCCTATGCCAATCTTCGGCTGGTGGACGCAGAATCGGGCGCGGAGGAGCTGGGCGGGTACTCCTATGTGGAGACTACTGTGGCACGGAAGGTGCTCAGCATCAAGCGCATCCAGCTGGACG
>RRZU011711727.1_pt1 | contig 22919 bp, 17 predicted proteins | sample 2165561 | NCBI WGS metagenome assembly RRZU01 (sample SAMN10456909, study PRJNA506462) | wastewater metagenome | isolation source: wastewater sludge | place: USA: Moscow, Idaho | reverse complement strand
CTAGCACCCGGCCGTTGTCGCCGCTGAAGATCAGTGGGTTGATGTAGGCCAGCGCGTAACTGATGGCCTTCTTGGACTGCAACTCACGGATGACCCGCTCCTTCAGGAATCCGCCGCCCAGCCTTGTCGGAATGGTTACATCCTTTGGGGCATAAATTTCTTGGATCTTGGAAGCTTTCATCGGCCGCAGGAATGATCTATCAGATCAACCCTGCAGTCAAGGCCGAGTCCGTGCGTTCGCCAATGCCAGCGCGCGTTCTATGAACCCAAACCGCACCGCGTTGCCCATGTGCAGTGTGGCGAATTCGGCCAGCACCAAGGCCGTGAAATGCGCGTGCTCGGCTGCCGGTACCGAAGACTGGATCTTGCCCTTCACGGTCTGCTCCGTTGCCGCCACTCCTTGTCGCACGATGGCGGCAATCACCTCGGCTAGTGCCAGTCCGAAAGATGTCCGGTGGCACCAGGTGCTGCTGGACGGCGACGTACTGCTGGCATGAGCGCTCGTAGGCCTACACAAACATGTCGCGCAGCATTCAGCTCGTACGCGCCCAGCATGGCATCCACATAGGCCTGCTGCGGCACGTCGATGAAGGACAGCGGGCAGAGGTTGTGGCGGATGAACGGGATGTTGGCCGCCAGCCGCGACACGCGCTTGTTCACGTCCTCAAAGGGCTGCAGGTAGGGCAGGTGCATCACCAAAGAGAAGGCCTGCTCGCACGGGGCGGCGATCTCTGCCGCCAACTCTTGCTGAGGGGTGATGCGTGGTATGGACGAGGCTGTGCCGGGGGGAGGCAGGATTGCGACAGTTTGATTGTCGTAAATCAGTTGATGCGACAGATGATGTGTCGCACAAACGCGGATCAGGGAGTGCAGCTTCGCTATACCGTTGTTGATCTGCGCGGTGAGGCAAGCTAAAAGACCATGACGTGATCGACGAGGTACCTGCCGTCACGCTGCACCAACACCAGCTCGGCCACGAACTCGCCGGGCTGTTTGGTGAACCACTGCCGCCACACGACCGCGACGGAGTCCGTGCGTCTGAATACAGCGACGAACTCGCGCCTGGTAAAGAAGCCCTTGGACGCTTGATAGTCCTTGCAGATGGCCTGCAGCAACTCCCTGGGCATGACACTCCTGGCGCGGTCGGTGAAGTCGCGGACATGCCGGTCATAGTCGATGGCCGTGGAGGCGTCCATCAGGTTGTCCATGATGGGGTCTACCACGGCCAGGATTTCCGCGTCGGATTTTTGTGCCAGGTCCATGAAATCCTCGCTGAATGATCAGGGCTCACACCGCCACCGGCGCCTTGATGGCCGGATGGCACTCATAGCCCAGCACCTCGAAATCCTCGTACTCGTAATCAAAGATCGACGCCGGCCGGCGCTTGATATTCAGCGTGGGGTAGGCATAGGGCGCGCGCGCGAGCTGGGTTTGCACCTGCTCGAAGTGGTTGCTGTAGATATGGCAGTCGCCGCCGGTCCAGATGAAGTCGCCCACGGCCAGGTCGCATTGCTGGGCCAGCATGTGGGTGAGCAGGGCATATGACGCGATGTTGAACGGAACGCCCAGGAATATGTCGGCGCTGCGCTGGTAGAGCTGGCAGCTTAGCTTGCCTGGCTCGCCGGCCACCTGCGATGGCGCCACGTAGAACTGGAAGCAGGCGTGGCAGGGCATCAGGGCCATCTTGTCGAGCTCGGCCACGTTCCAGCTGCTCACGATGATGCGGCGGCTGTCGGGGTTGGTCTTGAGCTGCTGCACCACCTGCGCGATCTGGTCGATGTGGCCGCCGTCGGGCGTCGGCCAGCTGCGCCACTGCACGCCGTAGACGGGCCCCAGGTCGCCGTCGGGGCGGGCCCATTCGTCCCAGATCGTCACGCCGCGATCCTTGAGCCAGTTGTTGTTGCTGGAGCCGGTCAGGAACCACAGCAGCTCCTGGATGATGGAGCGCAGGTGCACCTTCTTGGTGGTGATCAGCGGAAAGCCTTCCGAGAGGTCAAAGCGCATCTGGTGGCCGAAGACGCTGCGCGTGCCGGTGCCGGTGCGGTCGCCTTTGCTGACGCCATGCTCGAACACATGGCGCATGAAGTCTTCGTATTGGCTGCGTATGGGGGGTGGGGTCATGGTGGGTGGCATGTTTGGGATTAGGGTGGCTGGCCCTCACCCCCGCCCTCTCCCAGAGGGAGAGGGAGAAAGACCGGGGCGCGACCGGTCGCCCTCGCCCCTTTGGGGAGAGGGAGGGGTGAGGGGCTTGCACAGCATGACAATTCTGGTATTAAAAGTGGATATAGCGCTTATCTGTCAAGCGGAGTAAGCTATTATTTTTGTAGTAAGCAGCCGGGGTTCATCAGTCCCTGCGGGTCCAGCGCCTGCTTGATGGCGCGCATCATCGACAGGGCCACGGGCGACTTGTAGTGCGCCAGCTTGTCGGCCTTGAGCTGGCCCACGCCATGCTCGGCCGAGAAGGAGCCGCCGAACTGCGCCACCGCGTCATAGACCAGCTGGTTGACGCGATCCTCCTGCGTGGCCAGGAAATCGCGCGCGTCGCCGCCCTCGGGCGCCTGCACGTTGTAGTGCAGATTGCCGTCGCCCAGGTGGCCGAAGTTGACCAGGCGCACGCCGGCAATCTCGCGCGCCAGCAGCGCGTCGGTGTGCTCCACAAAGGCCGGGATGCGCGAGGCGGCAATCGATATGTCGTGCTTGATGTTCAGGCCTTCCTCGGCCTGGGCCAGGGGGATGCTCTCGCGGATATGCCACAGCTCGTGCGCCTGGGCCAGGCTCTCGGCCACCACGGCGTCGAGCACGCAGCCGTCTTCAAACGCCAGCTCCAGGAGCGTCTCGAAGCGCTCGCGCGCATGCTGTTCGGACTCGCTGTCGCTGTTTTCCAGCAGCACGTAGTAGGGCGGCGCGCCCTTCAATCCGGCGAACGGCACGCGCAGCTGGGGCATGTGCTTGATCACCAGCGACAGCGCAAACTGCCCCATGACCTCGAAGCCCGTCAGCCCCGCGCCCAGGTGCTGGTGTGCCAGGCCCAAGAGGCGCACGGCGGCCGCCATGTCCGGCACGGCGGCCCAGGCCGTGAGCTGGGCCGCGGGCTGCGGATAGAGCTTCATGGTGGCGGCGGTGATCACCCCCAGCGTGCCCTCGCTGCCAATGAACAGGTTGCGCAGGTCGTAGCCGGTGTTGTCCTTGCGCAGGCCGGACAGGCCGTCCCACACCTCGCCCTGGGGCGTGACCACCTCCAGGCCCAGGCACAGCTCGCGCGTGTTGCCATAGCGCACGACCTGGGTGCCGCCGGCATTCGTGCCCAGGTTGCCGCCTATGGTGCAGCTGCCCTCGGCGGCCAGGCTCAGGGGGAACAGCAGACCCTCCTTGTCCGCGGTTTCCTGCAGGGTCTGCAGGATGCAGCCGGCCTCCACCGTCATGGTCAGGTTGTCGCGGTCGATGGCGCGCACCGCGTTCATGCGCGTCAGGCTCAGCACCACCTGGGTGCCGCTGGCGTCGGGCGTGCCGCCCACCGACAGGCCGGTGTTGCCGCCCTGGGGGATGATGGCAGTGCGCGCCGCCGCGCAGGCCTTGACCACGGCGGCCACCTCGGCGGTGGAGGCCGGGCGCACCACGGCCAGGGCGCGGCCGGTGGCGCGCTTGCGCCAGTCCTGCTCATAGGCCGTCAGGTCGGTGGCGGGGTCTTCGTGCGTCAGCACATGGGCGGCGCCGACGATCCGGCGCAGGGTGTCGAGCAGGGCGGTGGTCATGTGGGCTCCGTGGCAGGTTGGGTAGATGCCTTGGCCGCCGCCAGGCGCAGGCGCACATGCATGGCGCAGGCGGTGAACAGCAGCAGGCACAGCAGGATTTCGATGCCGGCCAGCCAGTTGCCGGGGGGCGGGTCGCTCCAGGCGCGCACCACGCCCTCGGTGAAATACAGCCACACCAGCAGGCTGACCCAGCGGTAGGTGTACATGCGGCGCTTGAGCAGCCCCGCCAGCGGCAGGGCCAGCGGCAGGGCCTTGAGGGCCAGCCAGCTGCCGCCCGGGCGCAGGGGGGCGAGCCACAGCTCCCAGGCCAGGCAGAGCAGGATCAGGCCCAGAAGGCTACCCACGGCCAGCCAGCGCGTGGCGGCGACATCGGTGCTGACATCGGGGAGGATGGGAGAGGGCGGGGGGGCGGTTTCTGACTGCATGGGGCTGGCATCATATCGGCCATGGCGTTTTCCCTTAATGCCACTGCGCAGAGCCTTGAGGCGTGGTGGGTTCAACTGTCGCATTTCCCCTGGCGCACCACGGCCCACATGCTGCGCGAGCGTTTTCGCGAGGACCGACTGGGTGTCACCGCCAGCAGCCTCACCTTTACCACGCTGCTGGCGCTGGTGCCGTTCTTTACCGTGGCGCTGGCGGTGTTCGCGGCCTTTCCCATCTTTGGCAAGATGCAGCTGATGCTGCAGCGCTGGCTCATCGACAGCCTGGTGCCCGACAGCATCTCGCGCCCGGTGCTGGGCTATCTGACGCAGTTCGCGGCCAAGGCCGGCGGGCTGGGGGCGGCGGGCTTTTCCATCTTGATGGTGACGGCGCTGGCGCTGATATTGACGATAGACCGCACGCTCAACGGCATCTGGCGCGTGCGCCGGCTGCGCCCGCTGGGCCAGCGCGTGCTGATCTACTGGGCCGCGATGACGCTGGGCCCGCTGGTGCTGGCGGCCAGCCTGGCGCTGACCACGGCCATCGCCGGCGCCGCCTCGCGCGAGCTGGGCGCCACGCTGCCCGGCGGCGCACGCCTGTTGCTGGACGCGATCGAATTTTTGCTGCTGGCCGCCGGCGTGGCCGCCATGTACCGCTATGTGCCCAACACCCAGGTGCACTGGCGCGACGCCTGGGCCGGCAGCCTGTTCGTGTCGCTGGCCATGGAGCTGGCCAAGAAGGGCCTGGGCCTGTACCTGGCCAAGGTGCCCACCTATTCGGTGATCTACGGCACCTTTGCCACCCTGCCCATCCTGCTGCTGTGGATCTACATGGCCTGGGTCATCGTGCTGCTGGGCGCGGTGGTGGCCGCCTATCTGCCCAGCCTGCTGGCGGGCGTGGCGCGGCGCGCCGGCGGCCAGGGTTGGCCCTTCCTGCTGGCCGTGGAGGCGCTGCAGCAGCTGCATGGCGCACGCGGCCAGGCCGCGCATGGCCTCACCGCCGCGCAGCTGGCCCAACGCCTGGGCGTCGAGGTGCTGCAGCTGGAGCCGGTGCTGGACGCGCTCACGGCCCTCGACTGGGTGGTGCAGGTGAATGAGGCCGCCACCGGTGCGCCCGGCTCGGTGGATGCGCGCTATGTGCTGCTGGCCGACCCCGCCACGACGCACATGGAGCCACTGGTGCAGCGCCTGCTGCTCACGCGCACCGAGGCGCTGGAGCGCTTTTGGGGCCATACCGGCCTGGAGGTGCTGCGGCTGGCCGATGTGCTGGAGCGGCCGCAGGCGCCTGGCATGCCGCCGCAGTCACTATTGAAAAAATAGCTGATTACGCTTGATGGGTAAGCGCTAGATGCCTACTTGATTAATATTTTGGCATCTTGCCCGCAAGGTGCCGGCGTTCCCATCAGGGCGCCTCGGCGACAAAGCTGCGCTGCAAGATGCCGCGCAGCATGCTGCCCAGCAGCGGCTGCAGCGGGTCGCTGGTTGGGGGATCGGCGCGCAGGGCTGTGTTCAGCTCGCTCCAATGCGCGGCCACCGTGCCGGTGACCTCGGCCTGCCAGCGCGCGCCCAGTTCCTGCGCCTGCTCGGCCGGCACGCGCCCCAGGTGGGCCAGCGCCAGGTAGCGCGTGCAGGCGGCCTCGGCCATGTGCTGCAGCAGGTCTTGCGCGCCCTCCAGCTGCGCGTCCTTCTTTTGCAGATTGCGCACTGCCCAGGCGGTGCCGCCGCCCAGCAGCGCGCCCAGGGCCGTGCCCAGGCCCAGGGTCAGGCCGCCCGTGCCCACATCGATCATCGCGCCCACCTTGGCGCCGGCGGCGGCACCGGCGGCGGCACCGGCCGATGTGCCCACAGCCAGGGCCTTGTTGTCGCTGCCGCGCTGCTGCGCCGGCTGCGCGGGCGGGGGCAGCTGGGCGGGCAGCGGCCGGACAACCGCGCCCAGGCCGTGCAACTCGGCCAGCCGGGCATCGAGCGCCTGCAGCAGCTGGGCATGGCGGCCCGCACCATCCACGCCCGGACCCAGGGCGGCGCAGGCGTGCAGGTGCTGGGCCAGGGCCTGCAGTGATTGCGTGAACAGCGCCTCGTTGCGCGCCTGCCAGGCGTCGCCCAGGCGCTGCAGGGCCTGGCGCCGCTCGGGCAGCAGGCTGGATAGGCGTGCGAACAGCGCGCCGTCCTGCACCCAGCTGGCGCCAAACTCCGCCGCGCCCAGGCGTCCGCGCGGGGCCGTCTGCCAGGCGGCGGGCGCCTCGGGCGCGGGTGCGTCGCCCCAGGCGATCACGGCATCGACGGGGCCGGCCGGTTCGCTGGGTGGGGCCAGGTGCAGCCGGTCGCCCTGGGGGCTATCCATGGCGCCATGCCCGGCGTGCGGCGCCAGCAGGGCGTGCAGCGCCTCGGGCTGGATGGGGTGGGTGCACAGCAGGCCGATGTGCAGGTCGGCCGGCAGCGCCTGGCGCAGCGCGTCGAAGTCGCGGCCCTCGGTATCCAGCGTGCATTGCCGCGCCAGCCTTGCCTGCTGCCAGCCGGCCCAGGCCGCCAGCAACAGGCGCGGCAGCACCACCACCAGGGCCAGCAGCCCGACATACATCCACACCCAGCGGGCGCCGGCCACGCCTTCTCCGGCAAAGTTCTGCGTGGCGGCAATGTCCTGCAGCGAAAACGGCGCCAGGCCAAACAGCGTCAGCGGTGCAAACAGCAGGCTGACGATGGCGTGTACCTGGCTGGCATCCAGAAAGGTGCTCTCCCAGCCGAAGCGGTAGCTCACCACCAGCCCGCGCAGCAGCAGCGACAGGGCAATGCCCGCAGCCCAGGCGGCGGCACACAGGTGCAGCACGGCGGCGGCCTGCCGGGCAAAGCGTGCGTGCGTCTGGCCCGCCCAGTGCGCGGCAAAGTCGGCGGCAATGCGTGTGGCCAGGCTTTTGCGCCCGGCCGGCCCGGCATGGGCCTGGCGGCGCAGCAGCCATTGCTGCAGCGGTGCCAGCGCGGTGGGGGCGCTGCCCGAGCGCCGGGCGCGCCAGGCCAGCACGGCGTAGATGACCAGGTTCCAGCCCAGCACCGCCAGCAGTGGGGGCGAGAGCAGATCCACCCGGTGGGCGTTGGCAATGCGGTCGAGCAGCAGCCCGAGCAGCAGGGCCAGGAGCGGCAGGCCGCGCGCCAGCCAGAGCAGCGCGCCCGGCTGCTGCAGCGCGGCCACGCCGGCGTTGCGCCCGGCGGCCCGGGCGACGACGGCGGCCGATCGCTCCAGCACCACCTCGGCCACGCCCACGCGCTGCGCGCCGCGCTCGCGTGCGGCGGCCAGCGCCTGGCGCGTGGCCTCGTCCCATTCGATCTGGCTGACCAGGGTGCGTTCGGTGTCGGCCCGCTCCAGGGCCTGGGCCAGCGTCACGGTGCGCAGTTCTTGCCAGCTCAGGTGCATGGCTACCCTTTCAAATCCTGCGCCGCGGCCACCCCATGCAGCACGGCGCCCTCCAGTGTCGCAGGGTAGGGGCCGGCCACATAGTCGCCGCAGGCCTGCAGGCCGGGCGCGATGTGGCGCGGCGGTCGCGCCAGGGCGGGCGTGCAGGCAAAGGTGGCGCGCTTTTCCACCACGGTTTGCACCACCCGCAGGCCGGGCAGGCCCAGGTCTTCGGCGGCCTGGGCCAGCACCTCGCGCTCCAGCTGGGCGCGCTCGCCCTCGAAGGCGCTGACCACGAAGGCCAGCAGGCCGCGCTGGCCATCGAGCCGCGCGCGGTCGAAGACGAACTGCGCCGGGCGCCCCGCGCGTGGCCGCAGCGCCAGCATGGGGCGCGCCAGCAGGGCGGCGGGGGCCCCGGGCAGTTCGGCATAGACGGTGGCGATGGCGCCATGGCGCAGGGCCTGGGCGCAGGCGGCCCAGGACTGCAGGGCCGCAGTGGTACCGGCCTGCGCCACCAGGCGCGCGGCCTCGTGGCTGCCGCTGGCCAGCAGCACGGCATCGAATGGCTCGTCGTCCACCAGCCAGCCTGCGCCGCCCCGCGCCAGGGTCTGCACGCGCCGGCCCAGATGCACGGCGTGGCCGCGCTCCTGCAGCCAGCGCGCTGCGGGCTCCGGGAACAGCGCGCCCAGGTCGCGCCGCGGCAGCAGCAGGTTGGAGCCGCCGCGCCCGGCAAACAGGCTGTCGCGCAGCACGCGCAAGAACACCTGGCCGCAGGCCGCGCCAGCGGGGGTGTTCAGGGCCGAGACGCACAGCGGGTCTATGAATTCATCGATCAGCCTGCCCGGCAGGCCGGCGCACAGGCCGGCCACGCTGGTGCCCGGTGGGCAGGCAAAGCCGGCCAGGCGCCAGCGCGCCGCGCGCGCCAGCAGCGCCAGGCGCTCGCCCAGGCTCCAGCCGCGTGCGCGGGCGATGCCGGTGAGCGCGTCCCAGGGCGGTGGAACATCGGGCAGCTGCAGGCCGGCGCCGTCAGGAAAGACCAGCTGCAACGGCAGGCGCAGCAGGGCCTGGTCGGGGTCCACGCCCACGGCGCGCATCAGTCGCAGGCATTCGGTGTAGGCGCCTATCAGGATGTGCTGGCCGTTGTCCAGCAGCACCGGCGTGCCGTCGGCGCGCTGCGCGGCCACGGCGCGGGCGCGCCCGCCCGGCGCGCGGCCGGCCTCGAAGACGGTGACAGCGTGGCCGGCCTGCGCCGCCTGCACGGCGGCGGCCATGCCGCCCCAGCCGGCGCCGATGACGGCAACCTTCACATCAGACCCAGTGCCTGCATCTTCCAGGCCAGCCAGAACTTGCGCAGCGGTGTCAGGCTGGTGCGCTGGTGCAGCACCTGAAAGCCGTCGGCCTCGATCTCGCGCAGCAGCGTGCGGTAGATGCTGGCCATCATCAGGCCGGGCTTTTGCGTGCGCCGGTCCACCTCGGGCAGCAGGGCCAGGGCCTGGTCGTAGAACAGGTGGGCGCGCTCGGCCTGAAAGCGCATCAGGGCGGTGAAACGGTCGGAATATGTGCGGTTGCTGATTTCATTGGCCGTGACCTCGAACTGCTGCAGTTCGCTCACCGGCAGGTAGATGCGCCCGCGCATGGCGTCCTCGCCCACGTCGCGGATGATGTTGGTGAGCTGGAAGGCCAGGCCCAGCTTGTGCGCATACTGCGTGGTGTGCGCGTCTTGCTGGCCGAAGATCTGCGCGGCCACCTCGCCCACCACGCCGGCCACCAGGTGGCAGTAGCGCTGCAGGCTGCGAAAGTCGGCGTAGCGCGCCTGCTCCAGATCCATCTGGCAGCCTTCGATGACCGCCTGCAGCTGATCCTGGCGCAGGCCATGTGCGGGCACATGCGGCATCAGTGCCTGCATCACGGGGTGGCTGGGCTGGCCGGCGAAGGCTTTGGCCACCTCGTCCTGCCACCAGGCCAGCTTGGCCTGGGCCACGCCGGGGTCGCTGACTTCGTCCACCACATCGTCCACCTCGCGGCAAAAGGCATAAAAGGCGGTGATGGCCGCGCGCCGTTCCTTGGGCAGGAACAGGAAGGCGTAATAAAAGCTGCTGCCCGATGCGGCAGCCTTTTCCTGTGCGTATTGTTCTGGGGTACTCATCGCGGGGCGGGGGTGGCTGGGCGGCGATTGTCCCATGTGCGCCACGGGCTCAATGCTGCAGCGCGACCAGGGCAAAACCCGCGGCCATGCCCACACCATGCAGCAGGGTGGCCGCCACGGTGAGGGCCAGCGCCGGTTTCAGGCGCTGGGGCTGATGCGCCCGCTGCAGCAGCAGGCTGGCTGCGGCCAGCGACAGGGGCAGGGACACCAGCCCCCACAGCGCCGTGGCTGGCGGTATCAGCAGCCACACGCTGGCCGCCAGCCAGCCGTGCGCGGCCAGCACCAGGCCCAGGTAGGCCCAGGCCGCGCCCAGCGGCCCCAGACGCACGGCCAGGGTGTGCTTGCCCACGCGCGCGTCGGCATCGGCGTCGGGGCAGCCGTTGATGAGCAGCAGCGCCGCCACCAGCAGCGCAAAACTCAGCGCCGCGCTGGCCGGGATGATGAAGAACTGGCGCCGCTGCACATAGTCGCTGCCCAGCACCACCAGAAACCAGGCGCCCGCGACCACCGGCTCGCCCAGCCCGCGCGCCATCAGGCGCAGCGGCGGGGCCGAATAGGCCCACACCAGCAGCAGCCCGGCCAGGCCCAGCAGTAGCACGCCGCCGGCGGTCTTCACGGCCAGCAGCAGGCCGGCGGGTACCAGCACCAGCAGCAGGGTGTGGGCCAGGGCCGCGGTCTGGCCTTCGGTGACCAGGCCGCGCTGGATCAGCCGCGAGCCGCCGGTGAAGGGGTAGATGCCCTGGTGGTTGGCGGCGTCGGCGCCGCTTTTGGCATCGTGCAGGTCGTTGAGCAGGTTGCCGGCTGCATGGGCCAGCACCGCCAGCAGCGTGGCGGCGGCCGCCAGCCACCAGTCCAGGCCACAGCCACAGGCGGCGGCCGTGGCCGTGCCCAGCAGGCAGGCGACCACGGTGAGCAGCAGGAACGCCGGGCGCGTCATGCGCCACAGCAGGGCCGGGGAGGGTGTGCTGCCCGCCATCTACATCGCCAGCGCGCGCGCCGCCATGCGCAGCCAGTCCAGCGGCCGCAGCACCGGGCGCTGGCACAGGCTGGCACCCTGCAGCGCGTCCACCTTGTCCAGGATGCGCAGGCCGCCTTGCACCACCAGGCGCAGCTCCCAGCCGGCTCGCCCCGGCAGACGATGCACCAGGGGGGCACCCTGCAGCATCAGGGCGCGGGCCCAGGCGGCGCAGTCCAGGATCAGGCGGTCGCTGGCGGCCGAGCGTTGCCGCGCCGCCAGGTCGGCGCGCGCCACGCCGTGGGCGGCGCAGTCGGCGTCGGTCAGGTAGTGGCGCCCGCGTGGCAGGTCCACACTCAGGTCCTGCCAGAAATTGATGAGCTGCAGGGCGCTGCAAATGGCGTCGCTTTCGCGCAACGCAGCGTCGTCCTGCACGCCGTACAGGTGCAGCAGCAATCGCCCCACGGGATTGGCCGAGCGCCGGCAGTAGTCCAGCAGCTCCTCGCGGTCGGGGTAGCAGGCGCCGGCCTCGGTCATGGCCACGTCCTGGGCAAAGGCGTCCAGCAGGTCCTTGAGCAGCGCCGTGGGCAGCCGGTGGCTTTGCAGCGCGACCTGCAGCGGCCCGAACACGCCGGCCCAGCGTGCGCCGGGTGCCTGGCCCGCGGCTGCCGCGCGCAGTTCGGCGCGGTAGGCGGCCAGGTCGGACAGGCGTTCGCCGGCCGTGGCCTCGCCTTCGTCGGCAATGTCATCGGCGGTGCGCGCAAAGGCGTAGATGGCGGCAACCGGCTGGCGCAGCCCCGGCGGGCACAGCAGCGAGGCGACGGGAAAGTTTTCGTAATGCGTGACGGGCGCAGCCATGGCTGGCGCGAGGGTGTCGGGTGATGAGGGGCTGGGGTTCACGGCCAGCATTGTCGCTTGACAGTGAAAATGGGTTTCACATAGGTTACCAACCAATTACTAACCGATCAGTCATTAAGCGCCGTTGGGCGCGCTTCGTTCCATGCCAAGCTTTCCTGCCCTGACGCGGCCCCGTTCGGGGCTTTTTTTGTGCAGTCTGACCGCCTGCGTGGCGCTGCTGACGGCCTGCTCGCGCCATGAGCCTGCGCCCGAGCCGGTGCGTTCCGTCAAGCTCGTGACCGTCGGGCCGTCTGCGCTGCAGATGCAGCTGGAGTATGCGGGGGAGGTGCGCGCGCGCATCGAGTCGCGCATCGGTTTTCGCGTCGCCGGCAAGATCGTGCAGCGCCAGGCCGAGCTGGGCCAGCGTGTACAGGCCGGCCAGTTGCTGGCGCGTCTGGATGTGAGCGACTATGCCCTGGCCACCCAGGCCGCGCGCGCCCAGGTGGCGGCGGCGACCACGCAGCGCGATCTGGCGGCGGCGGACTTTGAGCGCTTCTCCAAGCTCAAGGCGCAGAACTTCATCAGCGGCGCCGAGCTGGATCGGCGCGAAGCGCAACTCAAGTCGGCCCAGGCGCAGCTTGATCAGGCGCGCGCGCAACTGGTCACGCAGGGCCACCAGGCCGACTACACGCGCCTGCTGGCCGATGCCGCCGGCGTGGTGACGGGCATAGAGGCCGAGCCCGGCCAGGTGGTGGCGGCCGGTACGCCGGTGGTGCGCATTGCGCGTGACGGCCCGCGCGATGCGGTGTTCTTCGTGCCCGAGGATAGGGTGGGCCAGCTGCGCGTGGGCCTGCCGGTGCAGGTGCGTGCCTGGTCGGCCGATACGCTGATGCCGGGCGAGGTGCGCGAGGTGGCGGCCAGCGCCGACCCGGTGACGCGCACCTTCCTGGTCAAGGTAGCGGTGCAGGCCAAGGATGTGCCGCCGCTGGGGGCCACGGTCTATGTCACGCCGCAATGGCATGCGGCCGAGGGCCTGCAGGCCATCAAGCTGCCCACGAGCAGCCTGCGCCAGGAGGGCGGTGAGACGGCGGTGTGGGTGTACGAGCCGGGCGACGGCGGCGGCGGCACGGTGCGCTCGCAGGTGGTGCAGGTGGCCACGGCCGACGGCAACGACGCCGTCATCGTGGGCGGCCTCACGCCGGGCATGCAGGTGGTGAGCACCGGGGTGCATGTGCTCACGCCTGGGCAAAAGGTCACGGTATACAAGCCAAAATTCGACCAAACGCCCGCAGATAAAGCGCCGGCAGCTATCAATAATGATAAAACTGCGGCACCTGCCGCGGTGCGCTGAGGGCTGGCCATGGCGTTGATCGAACCCAAGAAGGGCTTCAACCTCTCGCGCTGGGCGCTGGAACATGTGCCGCTGACGCGCTACCTGATGGTGGTGCTGATGCTGCTGGGCTTTGCCGCGTACTTCCAGCTGGGGCAGGACGAGGATCCGCCGTTCACCTTCCGCGCCATGGTGATCCACACCAACTGGCCCGGCGCCACGGCGCAGCAGGTGGCCGAGCAGGTCACCGACAAGATCGAGCGCACGCTGCAGGAGGTGCCCTACGCCGACAAGATCCGCAGCTACAGCAAGCCGGGCGAGTCGCAGGTGATCTTCGAGCTCAAGGATTCCTCCAAGCCGGCCGAGGTCGCCAACACCTGGTACCAGGTGCGCAAGAAGATCGGTGACATGCGCCATACCCTGCCGGGCAACATCCAGGGGCCGTTCTTCAACGACGAGTTTGGCGACGTGTACGGCGTGATCTACGCGTTGCGCGGCGAGGGCTTCGGCTACGCCGAATTGAAGGACTTCGCCGACGACACGCGTCAGCGGCTGCTGCGCGTGAAGGACGTGGCCAAGGTCGAGCAGTTCGGCGTGCAGCCCGAGAAGATCTGGATCGAGGTCTCGCAAAAGCGCCTGGCGCAGCTGGGGCTGGATCAGGCCGGCGTGCTGCAGCAGCTGGGCAGCCAGAACGCGGTGGAGAGCGCCGGCACCATACAGACGCCGCAGGACATGGTGCAGGTGCGCGTGGCCGGGCAGTTCACCAGCGTGGAGCAGCTGCGCGCCATGCCGATTCGCGCACCCCAGTCCCAGGCCCAGCTGCGCCTGGGCGACATTGCCGAGGTGCACCGCGGCTATGTCGATCCGCCCGACGTCAAGGTGCGCTTCCAGGGCCAGGAGGTGATCGCGCTGGGCATCTCCATGACCAAGGGCGGCGACATCATCGCCCTGGGCAAGGCGCTGCGCGCCGCCGTGGCCGACATCCAGCAGCGCCTGCCCGCCGGCGTGGAGCTGGCGCAGGTGCAAGACCAGCCGGCGGCCGTGGCGGCGTCGGTGAACGACTTTGTCAAGGTGCTGATCGAGGCCGTGGTCATCGTGCTGGCGGTGAGCTTTGTGTCGCTGGGGCTGCACAAGGGCGGGCGCTTTGGCTGGTACGTGGACTGGCGGCCGGGCCTGGTGGTGGCCATCACCATCCCGCTGGTGCTGGCCGTCACCTTTCTGGCCATGCATTACTTCGGCATAGGGCTGCACAAGGTGTCGTTGGGCTCGCTCATCATTGCCCTGGGGCTGATGGTGGACGACGCCATCATTGCCGTGGAGATGATGGTGCGCAAGATGGAGGAGGGCTACGACAAGATGCGTGCCGCCACCTTTGCCTACGACATCACGGCCATGCCCATGCTGACCGGCACGCTGATCACGGCGGCCGGCTTTTTGCCGATCGGCATCGCCAAGTCGGTGACCGGCGAATACACCTTCGCCATCTTTGCCGTGACGGTGATCGCGCTGGTGCTGTCGTGGATCGTCTCGGTGTACTTCGTGCCTTACCTGGGCACGCTGCTGCTGCGGGTCAAGCCGCACGACCCCGATGCGCCTCCGCACGAGGTCTTCGACACGCCGTTCTATGCGCGTTTTCGCCGTACGGTGGACTGGTGCGTGCGCCGTCGCTGGACCACGTTGGCCATCACCCTGGCCATTTTTGCGCTGGGGCTGGTGGGCATGGGGCGGGTGCAGCAGCAGTTCTTCCCCGATTCGAGCCGGCCCGAGGTGATGGTGGAGCTGTGGTACCCCGAGGGCACCTCGTTTGCCGCCAACGAGGAGGTGACGCTGCGCGTGGAGCAGCGCCTGTTGCAGCAGGCCGGGGTGAAGAACGTGGCCACCTGGGTCGGTTCGGGCACGCCGCGCTTTTATCTGCCGCTGGACCAGGTGTTTCCGCAGAGCAATGTGTCGCAGTTCATCGTGCAGGCCGCCAGCCTGGGCGAGCGCGAGCAGTTGCGCCGCAGCCTGCCGGCGCTGCTGGCCACCGAGTTTCCGGAGGCGCGCGGCCGCGTCAAGCTGCTGCCCAATGGCCCGCCCGTGCCCTATCCGGTGCAGTTTCGCGTGATCGGCAGCGACCCGGCCGTATTGCGCCAGCGTGCCGACGAGGTCAAGACCGTGATGCGCGCCAACACCCACATGATCGGCGTGAACGACAACTGGAACGAGTCGGTGAAGGCCGTGCGCCTGGAGATCGACCAGGAGAAGGCCCGCGCCCTGGGGGTGAGCAGCCAGTCCATCGCCCAGGCGGCACGCACCATGTTCACCGGCACCACGGTCGGCCAGTACCGTGAGGGTGATCGCCTGATCGACATCGTGCTGCGCCAGAGCCAGGACGAGCGCGACACCATCTCCGGCATCGCCAACGCCTATCTGCCCACGGCCTCGGGGCGCTCCATTCCGCTCACGCAGATCGCCCGGCCGGTGTTCAGCTGGGAACCTGGCGTGATGTGGCGCTCCGGCCGCGACTACGCCATCACCGTGCAGGGCGACCTGGTGGAAGGCATGCAGGGTGCCACCATCACCGAGCAGTTGCTGCCCGAGCTGCGCACGCTCGAGGCGCGCTGGCAGGCCACCGGCGGCAACGGCGTGCGTATCGAGGTCGCGGGCGCGGTGGAGGAGAGCAGCAAGGGCTCGTCCTCCATCGTGGCTGGCGTACCCATCATGCTGTTCATTGTGTTCACGCTGCTCATGCTGCAGCTGCACAGCTTTAGCCGCTCCATGCTGGTCTTTCTGACCGGGCCACTGGGCATTGCCGGTGTGGCCGGGGCGCTGCTGTTGCTGGGCCGGCCGTTCGGCTTCGTGGCGCTGCTGGGGGTGATTGCGCTCATGGGCATGATCCAGCGCAATTCCGTGATCCTGATTGACCAGATCGAGCTCAACCGCGCCGCTGGCCGTTCCACCTGGGACTCCATCGTGACCGCCGCCGTCTGGCGCATGCGCCCGATCGCGCTGACAGCCGCCGCCGCCGTGCTGGCCATGATTCCCCTGTCGCGCAACGTGTTCTGGGGCCCGATGGCCGTGGCCATCATGGGGGGCTTGATCGTCGCCACGGTGCTCACGCTGCTGGCCTTGCCGGCCATGTACGCGGCCTGGTTCCGGGTGAAAAAACCGGATTCGGAGCCCGAATGAGACCGCCGAAACAGAATCGGGTTTGCGACAAGGTAAAATCCAACGTTTGACCTATTTCACCGGGGTGGCCTTGAACCAGGGGCCATCCGGGTGGCTTGAAGAACCGCGCGGGTGGCGAAATTGGTAGACGCACCAGGTTTAGGTCCTGACGCCAGCAATGGTGTGGGGGTTCGAGTCCCCCCCCGCGCACCACGTGAGACCTTGATGCAGCGCAGCGCCGTCAAGGTCGGCACGATCCACATCCCTGACACTAGGAACCATCATGGCCGTAACGGTTGAAACTCTTGAAAAGCTCGAGCGCAAGATCACGCTGAGCCTGCCTGTCACCACCATCCAGAGCGAAGTCGATGCGCGCTTGAAGCGCCTGGCCCGCACCGTGAAGATGGACGGCTTCCGTCCCGGCAAGGTGCCGATGAGCGTCGTGGCCCAGCGCTACGGCTACTCGGTGCAGTACGAGGTGCTGAACGACAAGGTCGGTGAAGCCTTTGCCCAGGCCGCCAACGAGGCCAACCTGCGCGTGGCCGGTCAGCCGCGCATTACCGAAAAGGATGGCGCCCCCGAGGGCCAGGTCAGCTTTGACGCCGTGTTCGAGGTATTCCCCGAGGTCAAGATCGGCGACCTGTCCGAGGCAGAGGTGGAAAAGGTCTCCGCCGAAGTGACCGAAGTCGCTATCGACAAGACCGTGGACATTCTGCGCAAGCAGCGCCGCAGCTTTGCCCAGCGCGCCCAGGGTGCGCCCGCCGAGGATGGCGACCGCGTGACCGTGGACTTTGAGGGCAAGATTGACGGCGAACCCTTCCAGGGCGGCAAGGCCGAGGACTTCCAGTTCCTGGTCGGCGAAGGCCAGATGCTCAAGGAATTCGAAGACGCCGTGCGCGGCATGAAGTCTGGCGAAAGCAAAACCTTCCCGCTGGCCTTCCCTGAGGACTATCACGGCAAGGACGTGGCCGGCAAGACGGCCGACTTCCTGGTCACCGTGAAGAAGATAGAGGCCGCCCACCTGCCCGAAGTGAACGAGCAGCTGGCGAAGTCGCTAGGTATTGCCGACGGCACCGTCGAAGGCCTGCGCGCCGACATCAAGAAAAACCTGGAGCGTGAAGTCAAGTTCCGCCTGCTGGCGCGCAACAAGGCGGCAGTGATGGACGCCCTGGTGTCCAAGGCCGAGCTGGATTTGCCCAACGCCAGCGTCCAGGCCGAGGTTGCCCGCCTGCTGGAATCCGCCCGCGCCGACCTGAAGCAGCGCGGCATCAAGGACGCCGACAAGGCCGAGATCCCCGACGACATCTTCCGTCCCCAGGCCGAGCGCCGCGTGCGCCTGGGCCTGGTGGTAGCCGAGCTGGTGCGCGCCAACGAGCTGCAGGCCAAGCCCGAGCAGCTCAAGGCCCATGTGGACGAGCTGGCTGCCAGCTACGAAAAGCCGGAAGACGTGATTCGCTGGTACTTCAGCGACCGCCAACGCCTGGCTGAGGTGGAGGCCGTGGTCGTTGAAAACAATGTCACCGATTTCGTCCTGGGCAAGGCCAAGGTCAGCGAAAAGGCGGTGTCGTTCGACGAACTGATGGGCCAGCAGGCCTGATACACGCAGGTGGTTCGCCTGATGGAGGCGCGCCACCGGTGAAGCTTTGCGGGGCTTGTGCTTTGCGGCACAGGCCCCATGTTATTTTTCTGAATACGGTATCCGCCTGACTGGAGACATACATGAGCGCATTGGAAACACGGGCCCTGGGCATGATTCCCATGGTCATCGAGCAGTCGGGCCGCGGCGAGCGGTCTTACGACATTTATTCACGCCTGCTCAAGGAGCGCGTGATTTTCCTGGTGGGTGAGGTGAATGACCAGACCGCCAACCTGGTGGTGGCGCAGCTGCTGTTCCTCGAGAGCGAGAACCCGGACAAGGACATTTCGTTCTATATCAACTCCCCCGGTGGCAGTGTCACGGCTGGTATGGCGATCTACGACACCATGCAGTTCATCAAGCCGGACGTGTCCACGCTGTGCTGCGGCTTTGCGGCCAGCATGGGAGCGTTTTTACTGGCGGCCGGTGCCAAGGGCAAGAGGTTTTCCCTGCCCAACTCGAAGATCATGATCCATCAGGTGCTGGGCGGCGCGCGCGGGCAGGCGACCGACATCGAGATCCACGCACGGGATATCCTGCGCACCAAGGATCAGATGAACCGCATCCTCGCCGAGCGCACTGGACAACCCATTGAGAAGGTCAAGGCGGACACCGAGCGCGACTATTTCATGACCGCTGACGAAGCTATGGACTATGGCATCGTTGATCAGGTGATCTCCAAGCGCCCCTGAGGGCCTTATTTGCCCGGATGCGGCGTTTCCCCCTGCGGGAAGCGCCGTTTTTATTTCGTTATCATCTTCCCGACTTCCCCAGTGATAAGGCATTGCTTCCATGGCCGATAAAAAAGGCTCCTCCAGCGAGAAAACCCTTTACTGCTCTTTTTGCGGCAAGAGCCAGCATGAAGTAAAGAAGCTGATCGCCGGACCCTCCGTCTTTATTTGCGACGAGTGCATTGACCTGTGCAACGAAATCATCCGTGACGAACAACCCGCGGGTGAAGCTGCGCGCGAGGGTCGGGGCGATCTGCCCACGCCCGCCGAGATCAAGGCCAACCTGGACAGCTATGTGATTGGCCAGGAAAAGGCCAAGCGTACCCTGGCCGTGGCCGTGTACAACCACTACAAGCGCCTGCGCCACAAGGACAAGGCCGGCAAGGATGATGTCGAGTTGTCCAAGAGCAATATCCTGCTCATCGGCCCCACCGGCTCCGGCAAGACGCTATTGGCTCAGACCCTGGCGCGTCAGCTTGATGTTCCTTTCGTGATGGCCGATGCCACCACGTTGACCGAGGCCGGCTATGTGGGCGAGGACGTGGAGAACATCGTCCAGAAGTTGCTGCAAAGCTGCAACTACGACGTCGAGCGCGCGCAGCGCGGTATTGTCTACATCGACGAAATCGACAAGATCAGCCGCAAGAGTGACAACCCGAGCATCACGCGCGACGTGTCGGGCGAGGGCGTGCAGCAGGCCTTGCTGAAATTGATCGAAGGCACCATGGCCAGCGTGCCGCCTCAGGGTGGACGCAAGCATCCGAACCAGGACTTTCTGCAGATCGACACCACCAACATCCTGTTTATCTGCGGTGGCGCGTTCGCGGGGCTGGAAAAGGTCATCGAAAACCGTACCGAGGCTTCGGGCATTGGTTTTGGTGCGGCCGTGCGCAGCAAGAAGCAGCGTTCGCTGACCGAGGTGTACCTGGATATCGAGCCCGAGGATTTGATCAAGTTCGGTCTCATTCCCGAACTCGTGGGGCGCATGCCGGTGGTGACCGCCCTGGCCGAACTGGGTGAGGATGCGCTGGTGCAAATCCTGACCGAGCCCAAGAATGCGCTGGTCAAGCAGTACAGCAAGCTGCTGGGCATGGAGGGAGTCGATCTGGAGATACGCCCGGCCGCACTCAAAGCCATTGCCCGCAAGGCCATTGCCCGCAAGACGGGCGCGCGGGGGCTGCGCTCCATCCTGGAGCAATCCCTGATCGGCACCATGTTCGACCTGCCCAACGTTTCCAACGTCGAAAAGGTGGTGGTGGACGAGGCCACCATCGAAGAGAACAAGGCGCCTCTGTTGCTCTACCGCGAGGCGGTCAAGACAGCCTGAGGCTCGCCAGTTTGTCCCGCTGCGGCGACCACTGGCGCCATGCGCGCCTGACAGTGGTGTCGCCGGGTTGAAAAACGCTGTCCATGGACCATATGCCATGGACTTACCTGAGGAATGCCCATGTCTGGACATACGCCCCTGCCCGCTACACCCCTGGATCTGCCATTGCTGCCGCTGCGCGATGTGGTGGTATTCCCCCATATGGTGATCCCCCTGTTCGTGGGCCGTCCCAAAAGCATCAAGGCCCTGGAGACGGCCATGGATGCCGATCGCAGGATCATGCTCGTGGCCCAAAAGGCGGCCGCTAAAGATGAGCCGCAGGTGTCCGACATGTTTGAAGTCGGCTGCGTTTCTACCATCCTGCAAATGCTCAAGCTGCCCGATGGCACGGTGAAGGTGCTGGTCGAAGGCCAGCAGCGCGCCCTGGTGGATGCAGTGCATGAGGCCGAGTCACACTTCACTGCCACGACAACGCCCGTGCCGGGCGAGGTCGAGTCCGAGGATGACCAGTCCAGCGAGATCGAGGCGCTGCGCCGTGCGGTGATGCAGCAGTTTGACCAGTACGTCAAGCTGAACAAGAAGATTCCGCCCGAGATTCTTACTTCGATCGCCAGCATCGACGATCCTGGCCGTTTGGCCGACACCATTGCGGCACATCTGCCGTTGAAGCTGGAAAACAAGCAGCGTGTGCTCGATCTGGCGGATGTGAAGCTGCGTCTGGAAAACCTCTTTGAGCAGCTGGAGCGCGAGGTTGACATACTGAACGTGGACAAGCGCATCCGGGGCCGTGTGAAGCGCCAGATGGAAAAGAGCCAGCGCGACTTCTATCTGAACGAGCAGGTCAAGGCCATTCAGAAGGAACTCGGAGAGGGCGAGGATGGCGCAGACATCGATGAGATCGAGAAAAAGATCAAGGCCGCCAAGATGCCCGCCGAGGCACGCAAGAAGGCCGAGGGTGAGTTGAAAAAACTCAAGCTGATGTCTCCCATGTCGGCCGAGGCTACGGTGGTGCGCAACTACATCGATGTGCTTACCAGCATGCCCTGGAGCAAGAAGACCAAGATCAAGCACGATCTCGCGTACGCTGAAGATGTATTGAACGAAGACCACTACGGGTTGGATCGAGTGAAGGATCGCATCCTGGAATACCTTGCTGTGCAGCAGCGCGTGGACAAGGTGAAGGCGCCCATCCTGTGCCTGGTGGGGCCACCGGGGGTGGGCAAGACCTCGCTGGGCCAGTCCATTGCCAAGGCGACTGGGCGCAAATACGTGCGTATGGCGCTGGGAGGCATGCGTGACGAGGCCGAAATTCGTGGTCACCGCCGCACCTACATCGGCGCCATGCCGGGCAAGGTATTGCAAAGCCTGAACAAGGTTGGCGCGCGCAACCCACTGTTTCTGCTGGATGAAATCGACAAGCTGGGTACGGATTTCCGAGGGGATCCGTCGAGCGCCCTGCTGGAGGTGCTCGACCCTGAGCAGAACCACAAGTTCGGTGATCACTATGTCGAGGTTGATTTTGACCTGTCAGATGTCATGTTCGTTGCTACCAGCAACTCGATGAACATCCCGCCAGCTCTGCTCGATCGCATGGAGGTGATTCGCCTATCGGGTTATACCGAGGACGAGAAGACCAACATCGCTATCAAATACCTGCTGCCCAAGCAGATGACGAACAACGGCGTCAAGGATGAGGAGTTGCGAATCACCGAGTCGGCTGTGCGCGACATAGTGCGTTACTACACGCGCGAGGCTGGCGTGCGCTCGCTGGAGCGTGAACTGTCCAAGATCTGCCGGAAGACGGTCAAGGGCTTGCAGCTCAAGAAGTTGCAGCCACAGGTCGAGGTGTCGGCCGACAACTTGTCCGAATACCTGGGGGTGCGCAAGTTCAGCTATGGGCATGCAGAGAAGCAGAACCAGGTGGGTTTGGTGGCCGGCCTGGCATGGACCGAGGTGGGAGGTGATTTGCTGACCATCGAGGTGGCCACCATGCCTGGCAAGGGCAACATTACGCGTACAGGCTCGCTTGGTGATGTGATGAAGGAATCTATTGAGGCCGCACGCACGGTGGTGCGCAGCCGAGCGCATTTGTGGGGTATTCGGGACGAGGTGTTTGACAAACGCGATTTGCATATGCATGTGCCTGACGGCGCTACGCCCAAGGACGGACCCAGCGCTGGTATTGCCATGACCACGGCCATCGTCTCTGCATTCACTGGCATACCGGTGCGTGCCGATGTCGCCATGACTGGTGAGATCACATTGCGCGGCGAAGTCACCGAGATCGGTGGCTTGAAGGAAAAGCTGCTGGCAGCCCTGCGCGGAGGGATCAAGACAGTGCTGATCCCTGAAGCAAACGTGAAAGACTTGCAGGAGATCCCTGACAACGTGAAGAGTGGCCTGGAGATCGTGCCCGTGAGGTGGATAGACAAGGTGCTTGAGGTAGCGCTGGAGCGCAAGCCAGCTGCCCTGACAAATCACGAAGTGACGCCTGCGGTTGCTGTGGCGCCCGGCGGTGAGGTGGTGCAGGGCTCTGTGAAGCACTGATGAAAAAAGTCGGCTTTTTTCTTGTGGGACTCAAAAAGTAGACTACAATTTACCCCGTCGATGCGAAACGCCATATAATGGCAGGCTTCGGTAAAATGCGGGAATAGCTCAGTTGGTAGAGCGCAACCTTGCCAAGGTTGAGGTCGTCGGTTCGAGACCGATTTCCCGCTCCACTTTTCGGCAAAAAGGGGAAGCTTTTACTTCCCCCTTTTTTTGCCAAGAGGTCAGGTTTGGCGCGGTAGCAAAGCGGTTATGCGTCGGATTGCAAATCCGTTGAGGCCGGTTCGACTCCGGCCCGCGCCTCCAGTTCATCAATGTGCAATGCATGTGATGTGATGGTGTGGTGGCTGCTAACTTAGGTTTTGTCTGCCTCGTGCAGGTTTCGGTATTCGTTTGCATGACGGCTGAAATCAATAGTAGAATGCGAGATTGTTTGAAACGTATGCGTTGAATGGCGTGCGTAGAGAGTTTGCGGGAATAGCTCAGTTGGTAGAGCGCAACCTTGCCAAGGTTGAGGTCGTCGGTTCGAGACCGATTTCCCGCTCCAAAATTGAAAGGGAAGCTTAGGCTTCCCTTTTTTCTTGGCAGAAGCGGCTGTGAGGTGGTGAATGTGTCCGTGGCTTGCGTTGAAGTGCTGCTACGGTTACGCTGCCCCGACGCTTGCCTGGCGGCCGGCGCCCCGATGGTGAAATTGGTAGACACTGCGG
>RRZU011321326.1_pt1 | contig 22921 bp, 22 predicted proteins | sample 2165561 | NCBI WGS metagenome assembly RRZU01 (sample SAMN10456909, study PRJNA506462) | wastewater metagenome | isolation source: wastewater sludge | place: USA: Moscow, Idaho | reverse complement strand
TGGCCATGAGCGAACTGTCGCGGGTCCGCCGCATCGGCCCGGTTGCCACTCTCGGCAATGACTGTCGCCAGGCCGTGCGTGCGCAACTGCGCTGTGCCAGTGACGAGCGACTGGTCCTGATCGCCTTCGGTGGCTTCAGCCAGCAGCTACCGGTTGCCGACTGGCCGCACATCGCCGGCGTGCGCTGGCTGGTCCCGCAAGACTGGCAGGTGGCACAGCCCAACTGCAGCGATTTCGAGCCGCTCGACCGACCGATGACCGACCTCCTGTGCTCGGTCGACGCGGTGATCGCCAAACCCGGCTACGGCACATTCAGTGAAGCCGCCTGCAACGGCACGCCGCTCCTCTACGTGCGGCGGCACGACTGGCCGGAACAGGATTGCCTGATCGACTGGCTGCACCAGCACGCCCGCTGCCGGGAAATCAGTGCAGCGGACCTGCTGGCTGGCCGTCTCCAGGAGGCGCTTGATCTCTTGTGGCAGCAAACGGCACCACCACTGCCCTTGCCATCGGGCACGCAAGAAGCGGCTGCCGCACTACTGCCGTGGCTGACGGTGGATGACGGTTAAGCATCCGGGCGGGACCAGGACTGTCCTTCGACGCAAGAAATGGCGTTAAATTGCCCGAATCTTGCACATGACCGAAATTTCGGGCATGATTCGTGCCCATGCTCGAGATGACATTCCACTTTCCACTTGCCAAGCCGATCCGTGTTCACTGCCTAGAGGCCTCGCCAAAGACTCGCCGCCCCGCGGCGGGTAATCCGCGCTAGGATGGGGCTCGGCTCGCTGTTTCGCGTCATCCGCGAGCTCCTGCACGAGGCGGCACGCGACCTGGCGCCCACCTTGATCGTGGTCGTCCTGTTCCAGGTGTTTTTCATCCAGCGCATGCCCGACAGCCCGGCTGCGCTGATCGGCGGCTTTGCCATCGTCCTCCTCGGCCTGGCGCTTTTCGTCAAGGGGCTCGACGCGGCGATCTTTCCGGCCGGCGAGACGATGGCTTTCGACTTTGCCCGCCGCGGTTCGTTTCTCTGGCTGGTCTTCTTTGCCTTCTTCGTCAGTTTTGCCTCGGTGGCCGCCGAACCGGCGCTGATGGCTGTCGCCTACAAGGCGGAGGCGGTATCGGGGGGCAGCATGGGTGCGCTGACGCTGCGCATGGTGGCGGCGCTCGGTGTCGGCATTGCGGTGGTATTCGGCGTCTGGCGTATCGTCCTCGGCCACTCGATCGGCAATTACCTGATTCCGGGTTATCTGCTGGTCATCGCGCTGACCGTTTTCTCGCCGCCGCAACTGGTCGGTCTGGCCTTTGATTCCGGCGGCGTCGTGGCCTCGACGGTCACCGCACCGCTGCTCACCGCGCTTGGGGTGGGTCTGGCGACCAGCATCCGAGGACGCAATCCGTTGCTCGACGGTTTTGGTCTGATTGCCTTCGGTGCGCTGGCACCGATGATCATCATTCAGCTCTACGGCATCCTGTTCTTTGTTCCCGCAGCGGCCGGCACGCCGGTGGTGATGATACCGAGCGACGATCAGCATCAGTACGCGCTTCTCGAGATGCTGATCGATTTCGGGATCATGGTCAGGAACCTGCTGCCGATCATCGCCGTCGTGCTGTTCTCGAGCTTCGTCATCCTGCGCCGCCCGCTGGCCGATCCCAGGGGCCTGGCGGTCGGCATGGTGCTGGTGGCGGTCGGCCTGTTCATGTTCGACGAGGGGCTGCAGGTCGGTCTCTTCCCGCTTGGTGACGAGATGACCAACGGCCTGATGCGCGACGGGGTCGCAATGTGGGCGGTCTACCTCTACGGCTTCCTGATCGGTTTTGCGACGACCATGGCCGAGCCGGCGCTGATCGCGCTATCGATCAAGGCCGACGAGGTCAGCCTCGGGCAGCTCAAGGGTTTCTGGCTGCGCTGTCTGGTCTCGGTGGGTGTGGGCATCGGCATCGTCATCGGCTGTGCACGCATCATCGACGGCACCAACATCGCCTACTGGCTGATTCCCGGCTACCTGCTGGTGCTGGCGATGACCAAAGTTGCCCCCGACTTCATCGTGCCGATCGCCTATGACTGCGGTGGCGTGACCACCTCGACGGTGACCGTGCCGCTGGTGACCGCACTCGGCGTCGGGCTGGCCGAGCGAACGCCGGGCCGCGACCCGATGATCGATGGTTTCGGTCTGATTGCTTTCGCCTCGCTGCTGCCAATGGTCATTGTCATGTCCTATGGCATGCTGGCCAGCTGGTTGCTGCGGTCGAGAAAATCTGTCAAGGAGAACGGCCAATGAAATTCTCTGCAGTGGTGCTGATCGTTCCGGACGAAGACGAAAACCGGGCGGTCGAAATTCTCAAGGAGGCCGGAGCCACCGGCATCACCATCCTCAAGGGCAAGGGTCTACGGCACAACGAGCGCAAGACCTTTCTCGGTCTGGGTCTGGAGCGCAAAGAGTCCTTGCTGTTGAGTGTGGTCGAGAAGCAGCTCTCGATGCGCATCCTGAGGGCGGTCAAGATGCAGATGAAGATGGACCTGCCGGGAGGAGGACTGGCCTTTTCGCTGCCGCTGGGCAGCGTGGTCGGCATCGGCCTGGCGCAAATGCAGGCCTTCCAGCGCGAAGTCGAGGAAGATCTGTGAGCACCTCGCGGCCATCGGCCCGTCCCCTTGCTGATCACGATCATTGACTGAAGGAGAGCTTGCCATGTTGGTTGCCGGAATCATGAAGACAAACGTTATCACCATCAGCCCGCTGGCCACCGTTCGGGAGGCACTGCTGATGATGAAGAAGAGCAGCGTCAAGTCGCTGGTGGTCGACAAACGCCATTCGGGCGACGCCTACGGCCTGATCGCCTACCGCGACGTCGCCAGGGCGGTGATCGCCGAGGATGGCGACATCGATCTGCTCAATGTCTATGACATTGCCCAGAAACCGGCGCTGCAGGTTTCCCAGCATCTCGAAATCCGCTATCTGGCGCGCTTGATGATCCAGTATGCGGTGAAAAATGTGCTGGTCATCGACAACAACGAGTTGCAAGGCTTCGTCTCGGATACCGATGTGGTGAGTCATCTGATCGATCGCGCCAGCAGCGGCCGCTAACGGTCATGACTTTTCCAGGCCCCCCCGATCATGAAAGTCATGACCGTTTTCCTCCCTTGCAGGGCGCATTCCGGCTTGCACGCCGGAATCGTTCGATGGGCGCAGAGCATGCTCTGCGAATTCCCCATCTCACCCCCCGACCCCTCCCCCGCAAGTGGGGAGGGGAGATTCGTGAGTCGCAGTCGCTGACGCGACTTTCACATTAACACCCAGAGCGTGATGGAAAAAATCATTCACCGCTATTCGGCTTTCTTTCCGCGCTGGTGCCAGGCTTTTGGTGACCATGTACCTGACCCCGGCGGCGAAGGGCGTGCGGTCGAGTGGCTGGTGGGCGCCGACTGCGTCGGCGTGATCGTCCTGCCCGAGATTCGGCACCTGTTGATGCACGAACTACTCGGCCAGCACCAGCCCGAACTCGAGTTCCGCCAGAGGTCCGTGCGACTGAACCGGCGGGACTACGATGAGGTCGAGGTTCTCGGGCATCCCGGCTATACGGCCTTGCGCGAACTGCTGCTCGGCAGTGAAGCGGCGCACATGTTCCTGACCTACCATCTGATCTACCCACCCGGAACCCGGATCATCACCGTCTCGCGCAAGCCGCCGCTCGGGCTGCTCTACAAGGAAATGGCCCCGCTGCCGATTACCGTTTGCGAGTGAATCACCGGCGGTGGATCGACCTGCGACCCCTGCTGAGCCGCGTGCGGTCGCCAGCCGAGAATCAGGAGCAGCGCGAAGAAGCCGGCGACGTAACCCAGCGGAACATGCCAGCCATGCAGCAGCCACTTGCCGGCCGACCTGGCCTCGGGGAAGAGATTGGCCAGTGCCACCCCGGCCGACGATCCGAACCACAGCATCGAGCCACCGAAACCGACGGCGAAGGCAAGAATGCCCCAGTCGTAGCCCCCCTGCTTCAGGGCCAGCGCGGTGAGCGGGATGTTGTCGAACACCGCCGAAACGAAGCCCAGGCCCAGCGCCGTCTGCCACGAAGCCAGCGGCAACTTCTCGACCGGCATCATCGACGCACAACTCACCAGCGCCAGCAGAAAAACGGATCCTTTGATGGCCTCCGGAAGCAGGCTCCATTCCGGCTTGCGCAGCGGCACCGCCAGCAGCAGTGCCACCCATACCGCCACGCCGAGAAAGGGAAAATGGTCAGCGGCCTCCGGGAACCGGATGTTGACCGTGACATTGGTGCCGATCGCGGTCCCCAGCATGAAACCGACGATGCCGACCCGCGCCCAGTCGACATGTTGCGCACCCTGCAGGTTGCGCACGATCGGCTGGTGAGCGTGCTGTTGCAGCGCAGCCGGGATGCCGGACACCACCAGCGCCACCGCCGACGCGAGAAAGGCATGCGTGACGTCGAGCGGGCTGACGCCGGCGATCCACATCATGGTGGTGGTCGTGTCACCGATCACGCTCCAGGCGCCACCGGCGTTCGAAGCGGCAACGATGGCCGCCAGGTAGCCGACATGCAGCCGGCGCTTGAAGACGCTGGCCGCCACGGTGCCACCGATCAGCGCTGCCGCGATGTTGTCCAGGAAGCTCGAAAGAAGCCAGATGATGGCGAGCAACACGAAAGGCCCCAGCCAGCTCTCGGGTAGCAGTCTCGGCAGCACTTCCGGCACGCCGCTGTCCTCGAAGTGACGCGCCAGCAGCGCGAAGCCAACCAGCAGGCAGAGCAGGTTGACCAGCAGCACCCACTCGTGCGCCATGTGGCCGGCAAAGCCGCCGAGCCCCGCGCCGGTCCTGAAGCCGGTGACGGCGATCTTGTACAGGGCGATCACCACCAGCCCGGTCAAAGCCACCTGGAGCACCCGATGGTGGAACAACGCGACGCCCAAAAGCGTCGCCGCGAACAGGATGAACTCCACAGGGATGCCGAGCACCTCCGAGCCGTCGGCAGCCTGCACCGGCAATGCCTGGCAGCAGACAGCCAAAGTCAGCCACTGCGTATTCATGAGTCCACCGAGCGTCCTGCGCATTACTCTCCTCTGTCGAGAAAAACCACTGTGGTAAGCTTGTCGCCTACACTCGGAACAGTCAAGCATTTTCAGGTCGCCTGCTGGCCTGTGCACCGTCAGTTGCCACGCCGTACTGGTTCCGACAGTCGCAAACCGCCTGAGGAATTCGCCATGCGCAAGGTTCTTGTCCCAGTCGACGGTTCAGCCGCCGCCCATCACGCCGTGCGGCACATCATCGCACTGACTGGCACCTGCCCCTCGATTGAGGTCGTCCTGCTCAATGTTCAACCGGAAATCGACGACTGGAGTGTACGCCGCCTCCTCAAGAAGGAAGAGGTCGAGGCAATGGAGGAATGCCGGGGTGGCGACACCTTGCAGCAGTACCGCGAGGTGCTCGATGCTGCCGGCGTCCGCTTTACGCCGCTGGTGGAAATCGGCCCTGCCGCCGAGATCATCGCCAGAGTCGCCAGGGAGCAGGGATGCGACGGCATCGTCATGGGCAGCCGCGGCCTGGGCGCAGTGTCCAGCGTACTGCTCGGCTCGGTCAGTAGCCGGGTGCTCGAGATCACCGACCTGCCGGTCACGCTGGTCAAGTAGCCCCGAGGCCGGTACGCTGTTGCGCCGCCAGCCGCTCTGCGCAGGCAATCTTCATGTCATGTTTCTTGCCCTTAACAAGCCAAACCAGGCCAAATCCTTCAGCATCTCAGCAAAGTTGGAGAGAACTATTCCGCAAGCGCCGCAGGCCGTGAGCGCCCTGCAGATCGGGCGTTGATGCCCGGGTTGCAGGCAGCAAATTCGGGATTGACAGCGGCTTCCACGGCTCGGCATACTCCGGCCGTGCCGACGAATCTCCTGTCCATGCCGGGCAGGCGGAAGAAGATTCGCGGCCTCCGTCTCTACCCAAAGGGGGGTTTCATGCACCACCATCCTGACGCCTTGTGCCGGTCGATCATGTCGGCACCGCCGGCCGTGCTCAAGCCGACCGACTCCATGTCATTGGCCCTGCAAACCATGGTCGAGCAACGGCTACCGGCACTGCCGGTCGTCGACAGCGACTACCGCTACCTCGGCATGCTGCCACGCAGCCGGCTGATTGCACTGGCCATGCCGCGAGTCATCTCGCACCAGGACGAGCAACATCCCTTGAGCCACCTCCTGCAGGTTGGCTTCATCCAGGATACGCTGGCCGACCTGCAGGAGCGGGTGGATGCCGTCGCCAACGATCCCGTGAGCCGCCACCTGGACACCGAGGTGCCGGTTCTTGATCCCGACACGCCGCTGATGAACGCCATGCTCTTCCTCCACCGGCAGCGAAACGTCCTGCCCGTCGTCGAGAACGGGAAACTGCTCGGTATCGTTTCAGTCTGGGATGTTCTCGCCCGCATCGGGAGGGTCAAGTAATGCACACAGCAGCTTCCGGGGTCATTTTCGGCCTCAATCCCTTGTGGCTGGCGACCGTGGTGATGATCGTCACCTATGGCGTAATCATCAGCGAACGGCTGAACCGCTCGATCATCGCATTGCTTGGTGCAATGCTGATGATCATGTTCGGCCTGCTGACTCAGGAGCAGGCCGTCGCCGGCGTCGATTTCAATACCATCGGCCTGCTCGTCGGGATGATGGTCATCGTCTCGATCACCCGCAAGTCGGGGGTTTTCGAGTATCTGGCGATCTGGTCGGCAAAACTGGTGAAGGCCAACCCGGCGGGCATCCTGGCCATGCTTGCCGTGGTCACCGCGGTCGTTTCCGCCTTGCTTGACAATGTCACCACCGTACTCCTCGTCGTTCCGGTGACGCTGGTCATCACCGAGGCGCTGAAAGTCAATCCCTATCCCTTCCTGTTCTCGCAGATCCTGGCGTCGAACATCGGTGGTACAGCGACGCTGATCGGCGATCCACCGAACATCCTGATCGGCGGCCAGGTCGGTTTGTCGTTCAACGACTTCGTGATTCACCTCTCGCCGGTGATCGTCGTGATCCTCCTCGTGCATGTCATCTCGATTCACCTCATCTGGGGACGCAGCATGGCCTCAACGGCCGAACTGCGCGCGCGGGTCATGGCCTTCGACGAAAGCGAGGCGATCACCGATTCGCGACTGCTGAAACGGGCTTCACTGGTGCTGGCCCTGGTGATCGTTGCCTTCGTCATGGCACGGTCGCTGGGGCTGGAATCGGGCACCATCGGCATGGCGGGTGCGGCGCTGCTGTTGATGCTCGACAACCTCGGCAAGTCGGCCGAGCACCAGTCGGAGAACGTCGTCAAGGTGTACAACGAGATCGAATGGATCACGATCTTTTTTTTCGTCGGGTTGTTCATCGTGATTGCCGGTGTCGAGCACGCCGGTCTGCTGCGCCTTCTCGCCGACAAGCTGCTCGCCGCCACCGGCGGCGATTTCAAGGTCACGGGCTACAGCATCCTCTGGTCATCGGCGTTCCTGTCGGCGATTGTCGACAATATCCCGTTCGTGGCCACGATGATTCCCCTGATCAAATCGATGGCGCCTGCATTCGGCGGCGCGGACGCGCTGATGCCGCTCTGGTGGTGCCTTTCGCTGGGCGCCTGTCTCGGCGGCAACGGCACGCTGATCGGCGCCAGCGCCAACCTGACCGTCGCCGGCATCGCCGAGCGCAACGGCATTCCGTTCCGCTTCATGACCTACACCAGGATCGCCTTTCCGCTGATGCTGATCCATGTCGCGATCTGCAACGTCTACGTCTGGTGGCGGTATTTCTGAACCACCGGTTCCGCCGCCGGTCTGCAGCGAAAGACCGCGGTGGAATCGGTCACCAGGATCAACCGGATCGGGCAGCGCTTCTTGGGATCACCGTATCTGAGGACGGCACGCCGGACAGGGTGGTGTCGTCGATTCTGAAGAAGGCCATGAGATCCTGGAGCTGACTGGCCTGCCCCGCCATCTCCTCGGCGGTGGCAGCGAGTTGTTCGGATGCCGAAGCGTTCTGCTGTGTGGCCTGATTCAATTGTCCCAGGGCGCCGTTGATCTGCATCACGCCGCTGGATTGTTCCGAGGAGGCGGCGGCGATCTCCTGCACCAGTTCCGAAGTCTGGCGAATAGTGGGCACCATCTGCGTCAGCAGATTCCCGGCGAGATCGGCCTGTTTCACCGAGGATTTGGCCAGGTTGCCGATTTCCTGCGCAGCGACTTGCGAACGTTCCGCCAGTTTACGCACTTCCGCGGCGACGACGGCAAAACCCTTGCCATGCTCGCCGGCACGGGCCGCCTCGATCGCAGCATTGAGGGCCAGCAGATTCGTCTGATAGGCAATATCGTCGATGATGCTGATCTTGCCGGCAATGCTCTTCATGTCCTCGACCGTGCAGCCGACAGCCGTGGCGCCTTCAGCCGCCTCACTGGCCGCCTTGGCGGCAAGCTTGCCGGTGAGTTGGGCATTTTCCTTGTTCTGCGCGATGGACGCGCTCATCTCCTGCATGGACGCGGTGGTTTCCTCGACCGACGCGGCTTGCTCGCTGGACGAATGCGCAAGGGAACTGGCTGTCGCGGAGACCTGTCCCGCCGCGTTGCTCAGGCTGTCGGCCGCGGTGTGCACCTCGCCGATAATCTGTGTCAGCTTGCCCTGCATCTCCGCCAGCGCCCGCAGCAGATCCCCGGTTTCGTCCTGCGCGCCGGTCTGGATGGCAGTACCCAGCTCGCCGCCGGCAATCATGCTGGCCGTTCGCACGGCTTCGACCAGAGGAGCGACTATTCTGCCGGCCAATACCAGCGCGATCGACACGGCCACGACCAGGCCCAGCAGAAACAGGCCGAGATTGGTGGCGATCAAACTCGACACGCGCTTGTTCGCTGCGGAAACCATTTCGTCCCCTTTGCTCTTCTGCTCTTCGAGAAACTTGCTGAGTGCAGCGTCGATTTCCAGGAAGCGCTTGTCTGCCGCCTGCATCATGCCGGTGCCCATGGCAATGTCGGATTGCGCCATGTCGATGGCCTGCACCACATTCTTGCGGTAACGCGCCAAGGGCTCCTCAAGTGCGGCAATCGCCTTCTTTTCGTCCTCATCGAGGTCGCTGCGTTCGCGGAATTTCTTGAGCAACTGTATCGCGCCATCGGCGTGACCCATGATTACAGCGGCGTCTTTGGCAATGCGCTCCTCATTGAAATTGCCCAACATGGTGAACAATCGGTAGGCCGCAATGTTCGCGTCGAGCAATCTGCCACGGCTGTCATTGACGGCGGCGAGGTGCTGCATGCCTTTTACCCCTATGGCATCGAGCGTTTGCTGCATCGAGCGCAGACCGAAGTAGCTGAAGATGCCCAGAAGCAGCATCATGGTCAGCGGCACGAGCGAGGAAACGACGATTTTTGCCTTGATCTTCATGCTTTTCTCCGTGAAGGAAGAAGGCTTGCTGGCGGTGGCATCGGGGCCGTCGCGCAGCGCCATCAGCCCCGGCAGCCCGATCAGCGCTTATAGACACCGGCGCAAACGATGTTCTCGCCGGTTTTCTCGCAGTAGGCCGACTTCGGCAACACTTTCTTGCTGACCGGATCGGTGAACTTGTAGTCCTGCCAGAACTTGCCCTTGCTCGTGGCCAGAGACACCCGTTCCTTGATGAACTCCTTGCCGTCGGCGTCGGCCAGATCGATCAGGTCCTTGCCGACCTGTTTTTCGTTCTGACCGTGGGCAATGCACTTCCCATGCATGTCATAGACAACCGGATAGAGATCCCGGTCGACCCATTTCTTGTCCTTGCCGGTGATTTCCTTCAAGGTCGCCGTGCGATCGGCGCCGAGTGCCTTGACCGCTTTGGCCACCATGGCCTCGGCTTCCTTTGGCGTGGCAAAGTTGTCGGCGGCACAGGCGACCGACGAAATGACCGAAACCACGGCAGCCGCGAGCAATGACTTAAACATGATCTTTCCTTTCTGAAGTGCCAACAAAAACGGCGCAGACCTTTGTTGCGCCACCTGGCCTGTCACTACGGACAGCCATTACAGGGAAGAGGGAAGACCCATGTTTTCCCCCCGGAAACATGCCCTCTGCCCGCACGGGTACCGATCTGACATGGAAACGGCAAACAGAGATCAGGATCGGTCAGTGACTGCACGATCACTGCATACTTCGGGTATCGGCACACCAGCGGGGTTCTTTAGGCGAAGATCTCGAAAAGTTGCGACATCTCCCTACATCGGGACTGCCGGTGTGCTAGAAAACCTACCCTTGTAAGGTCCTGGACACCCGCATTGCGATCTGAAGTATTCAGCGATGTGCCGAGGCGGTTATAATTGGCGCCAGCCTGGCAGCGCCACGGGTACTGCTGGCCGGTGTCACCAGGCACTGTTTGCTGGCAGGCGGGTGAGGGCTGCAGCGCAGCTCCGCCAATAATGATGAAGCCGGCCCCTCGCCGGTTTGTTCACCGTGTTCGTTGATGTTCGTGGAGTGCCATGCGGATCCTGCTCTGTAACGATGACGGTTATTTCGCTCCGGGGATCGAGCATCTGGCGCGCGTGCTGGCGGATGTCGCTGAAATTACCGTCGTGGCTCCCGAACGCGACCGCAGCGGGGCAAGCAACTCGCTGACGCTCGATCGCCCCTTGTCGCTCAAACGCGCGGCCAATGGTTTCTATCACGTCAATGGCACGCCCACCGACTGTGTTCATCTCGCCGTCACCGGCATGCTCGACGGGCTTCCGGACATGGTGGTGTCGGGAATCAACATGGGTGCCAACATGGGCGACGACACGATCTATTCGGGTACCGTCGCGGCGGCGACCGAGGGTTTTTTGCTCGGCATTCCGTCCCTGGCAATTTCGCTGTGCGGAACTCCCGGCGAGCATTTCGCGAGTGCGGCGCGGGTGGCCCGCGAACTGGTCGACCTGTTGCGGCGACAGGCGCTGCGCGAGCCGGTCTTGCTCAACGTCAATGTTCCCGATGTGCCCTACGCGCAACTGCGCGGCACCGTTGTCACCCGCCTCGGCAAGCGCCACAAGGCGGAGCCGGTGGTGCGCACGCTGTCGCCGCGCAATGAGACCGTGTTCTGGGTCGGTGCTGCCGGTGCCGCTGCGGATGCCGGCGAAGGCACCGATTTCCACGCGGTGCGCAACCATCAGGTGTCGGTGACACCACTGCAGGTCGATTTGACCCACAACACGCAGTTGCCGCTGTTGCGCGCGTGGCTGGCGCGATGAACACGCCAAGGGCCAATACCGGTTTTGGCATGACTTCGCAGCGCACGCGCACGCGCATGATCGAGCGCCTGCGTGAACAGGGCATCGTTGACGAAGAGGTGCTGGCGGCGATCGCCGCCGTGCCGCGGCATGTGTTTGTCGAAGAAGCGCTGGCTTCAAGGGCTTACGAGGATACGGCACTGCCGCTCGGCTACTCACAGACGATCTCGCAACCCTATGTCGTGGCGCGCATGATCGAAGCGCTGCGCGCCGGCCGCGAGCTCGGCAGGACGCTTGAGATCGGCGCCGGTTGCGGCGATCAGGCAGCGGTGCTCGCGCAACTGACCCAGGAGGTCTATGCGGTCGAGCGAATCGCGCCGCTGCTCGACAGGGCCAAGCTCAATCTGCGCGCGATCAAGGAGCTCAAGGTGCGCTTGAAGCACGCCGACGGCCAACTCGGCCTGCCCGAGGCCGCTCCTTTTGATTCGATCATTGTCGCGGCAGCGGCGGCGCGGGTGCCGCGTGCGCTTTTGCAGCAACTCGCACCTCATGGCAGGCTGATTCTGCCTTTGGGCGTGTCGGCACAGCAGCTTGCCCTGATCGAACTCAGACCGGAGGGTTTTGTCGAAACCCGCCTGGATGCTGTGCGTTTCGTTCCGTTGCTATCAGGAGTCGAATGAAGGACCAAGGGATTTTCCGTTGCCACGCTGCTGCTCTGGCCTTGCTGCTCGTTCTCGCTGGTTGTGCCAGCATCACGCCAGCGCCGCTGGATGAACGCAGTGCGGCCGCCAAGCCAGCGGCAGCCATTGCCAGTAAGGACATGTACCTCGTCAAGAAGGGGGACACACTGTATTCGATCGCTCTCGACCATGGACTGGATTACAAGGATCTGGTCGCCTGGAATGCCATCGAGAATCCGAATCGCATCCTGATCGGACAGTCGCTGCGGGTCAGGGCGCCAGCTTCTGCAGTCGCCGGCGATGCCGTCGTGGTGCGGCCGATTGGCACCGGAGCAGCGGTCGAGCAGCGCCCGCTTTCTGGTGGCGCCGCTGCTGCGGGCGCTCCGGGTGGTGACCCCGTGCTGAAACGTGAACCGAAGGCGGGCAAGGAAGCGTACTCGGAGCAGGCTCTGGCGCGGGCGCAAGCACAGCCGAAAACGGCCGAGCCAGTCGTGGCCGCTGTGAGCAAGGCCGAAGCCAAGCCGGAACCCAAGCCAGAAGCTCCGGGTGAGGCAAAATCCGGTGATATGGCAGCAGCCGGCAGCGAGGAAATCCCCTGGATCTGGCCGGCCAGCGGCAAGTTGATCGGCACTTTCAGCGAGGGCGGCAACAAGGGCATCGATATCAACGGCAAGGCCGGTGATGCCGTGCTTGCTGCCGGTGGCGGCAAGGTCGTGTATAGCGGTACCGGGCTGCGCGGTTACGGCAAGCTGGTGATCGTCAAGCACAACAATACTTACCTGACCGCGTACGCGCATAACCAGAGTGTGCTGGTGAAGGAAGGCCAGAGTGTCAGCAAGGGACAGAAGATCGCCGAAATGGGCAATACCGACGCCGATCAGGTCAAGCTGCACTTCGAGATCCGGCGCCAGGGCAAGCCGGTCGACCCGCTCAAACACTTGCCGCAGCGTTGACCATGTCCGGCGCTTTCGATCCTGATGCTGATTCCTTCGGCGACGATCTGGAGCAGCCGGATCTCTTTTTAGAGGAACCGGTATTGGCGCCGGACTTCGCACCGGGCGGGGGCTCACCCGAGGCCGAGTTGCTCAATGACGTCACCCAGCATTACCTCAACGAGATCGGAGCCAAGCCCCTGTTTTCTCCGGCCGAAGAGGCGGTATGGGCGCGGCGGGCACGCGCCGGTGATTTCCTGGCCCGCCAGAAAATGATCGAGCACAATCTGCGCTTGGTGGTCAATATCGCCAAGCACTATTTCAACCGTGGCCTGCCCTTGCTCGACATGATCGAGGAGGGAAATCTCGGCCTGATCCACGCGATCGAAAAATTCGACCCCGAGCGCGGCTTCCGTTTTTCGACTTATGCCACCTGGTGGATCCGGCAAAGCATCGAGCGCGCGATCATGAATCAGTCACGAACGATTCGCCTGCCGGTGCATGTAATCAAGGAAATCAACCTCGTGCTGCGCGCCATTCGCCATCTGGAGCTGGCCAACGGGCGGGAAATCTGCATCGACCAGATCGCCCATCTGATCGATCGGCCGAGCGACGATGTGCGCCGCGTGATGGCCCTCAACGAGCGTATCGCTTCGCTCGACGCACCCTTGCAGGTCGACCCGAGCCGATCGTATGGCGATGCGCTGGCCGACGAGAGCCTGCTCGATCCGGATGAACTGTTGCAGTCCAACGAGCTTGGCGACTTGCTGAAAAAGTGGGTCGGGCAACTCTCCGAAAAGCAGCGGCAGGTTCTGCAACGTCGTTACGGTCTCGCGGGCAAGGAGGCCTGCACCCTGGAAGAAATTGCCTTCGACCTGAAACTGACACGCGAGCGGGTTCGTCAGATCCAGATCGAGGCGCTCGATCACCTGCGCCGTGTCATCCGGCGCGAAGGCGGCACCGCCGACAACCTGCTCTGACGGCCACGGCAGTAGATCAACGCGCTTCGGCAAGCCTGTTGTGCGCCGTGCGTAGCGCTTCGGCGAGTTGAAAGACCGACATCGCGTAGAAGCTTGATCGGTTGTAACGGGTGATTACGTAGAAATTGTCGAAGCCGAGCCAGTATTCGGTGGCCGCTCCCGGCGTCACCAGGTCGATCAGGGCCGCTGTGCGATCGCCGTCAGCAGCGGCGACTGCGACCACCCCCTCGGCGGCCATCTCGCGCACCGTCAGCGCGGGCTTGATCCCGGCCGCGAGCAATCCCGCCGGATCGCCGCTGACACTTGCCGGTACGGCAACCGGAGCGCCGCTCTGCCAGCCATGCTGCTGCAGAAAACGGGCAACGCTGCCGATGGCGTCGATGCTGCTGCTGCGCAGGTCAATGCGGTCGTCACCGTCGAAGTCGACGGCAAAGCGGCGCTGGCTGCTGGGCATGAACTGCGGGATGCCGATGGCACCGGCGTAGGAACCCTTGATCTCGAGCGGGCTGACGCCGTTTTCACGCGCCAGCAGCAGAAACTGCTCGAGTTCGCCGCGGAAGAACTCTGCGCGCGGTGGGTAATGGAAGGCGAGCGAAGCGAGCGCTTCGAGGACGCCAAAACTGCCCATGTTCTGGCCATACACGGTCTCGACGCCGATGATCGCCACGATCACTTCGGCCGGTACGCCGTAGATCGCCTGTGCGCGCTGCAGGGTAGCGGCATGTCTTTGCCAGAACGAGAGGCCGCCACCGATGCGCAGGCTGTTCACAAAGCGCTCGCGATAGCGTTGCCAGGAGCGCTGCTTTTCGGGAAAGGCCGGCGGGCGGATGGCGCGCAGCACCGTGGCGTTCGGGTGGATGGCGGCGAACTGCCGCGTCAGGTGGGCGACATCAAAGCCGTGCTGTTCGTGCATGCCGATGATGAACGCCTGGACCTCCGGTTCCTGGCTGAAGCCGGCCCCCGGCTGACCGTGGCCAGGCAGGGACAGCAGACAGCCGAGCAGCCCGAGCGTCGCGAATGATTTGTTCAAAGCTCTTTTCTCCTTGTCGGTGGCAGGCGGCGCATGCATTGTTGCAGCCGTCGCAGTGGCTCGTCGCCGCTGCGACCGTAGCGCAGTTGGGCATAGCAATCGGCGGCCTCGCTGGTGAGTGCAGCCAGTTCGGGTCGTTCGCGCGCGACCCTTTGCGCGAAAGCGAGTGGGCCTTCCCATGCGGCGCGGCAGACTCCCCGGCGTGCCAGTTGTGCGCAGTAGCGTTGCCAGGCACGCTGTACCGGATCGACGCGGCGACGTCGGGGTAGTGTCCACAGTGTGACGATCAACAGCGCCAGTCCGCAGAGTATGGCCAGCGACGCGGTCATGCTCTGCCAGTCGGGGTCGCGCAAGCCGATCCGTGACAGCAGTTCGCGCTGGCGTTGCGGATTGTAACCGAGCACCCATTGATTCCAGCTGTTGTTTGCCGCCTCCCAGCGGTTGCGCAACTGGCGCAGCCAGTCCCTGTCGAGCCGGATGATGCTCGGCAAGGGCTCACCCTCGGGCAGCGCGGCAAGGATCCCCTGTTCGATGCGTGACGGGGCGACGGCAGCCGTCGGATCGATACGCACCCAGCCCTTGCCGGCAAGCCAGATTTCAGCCCAGGCGTGGGCGTCGGATTGGCGGACGACGAGGTAGCCATCGACCGGATTGAGCTCGCCGCCCTGGTAGCCGACGACCACTCGCGCCGGAACCCCGGCCGCGCGCATCAGGAAAACGAAAGCCGATGCGTAGTGTTCGCAGAAACCGCGCCGCGTGCCGAACAGGAATTCATCGACGGCGTCCACGCCGAGCAGCGGCGGGCGCAGCGTGTAATGGAAATCTTCCTTGCGGAACATCGCCAGCGCTGTCGCGGCGATCTTTTCCGGCGGCAGCGACTGCCACTCGCTGGCCAGGGCGCGGGCGCGCGGATTGATTTTTTCCGGCAGCGTCAGTGCCTGTTGCAGGATACCTGGCGCCTCGATGCGGTTGGCACGGTAGTCTACTGCAGAGATGAAGGACACGCGGCTGCGAATGCGCAGCCGTTCGCGCGCCAGTGCTTCGAAGGTGGGCGCCAGGGAACTCTCGGGCGGCAGGCTGGTGACGACGTCGAGCGCCAGCAGCCAACGCTGGTTGTGCGCTTCGAGAATGCTGGTGTAGGCATAGGAAGTGCCACTGGCCTCGATTACCGGTTCCGGTTTCGGCAGCCCGGCTGCTGGCGTTGCGGCTCGCCAGGTGATTCCGTCATAGCTGTCGAAGACCGGGCCGCGCCAGTAGAGATCGGCCTTTTCCGGCGTCTCGCCGGCGAAGCGGCTACGAAAGGCGATCGCGCCCGACTGGATCAGATTGCTGATCGAACCCGGCGACATCTGCTCGGACAGGCCACTCAGCCCGGCATGGGCGTCCTCCGGCAATCCCCAGAGCGGACCCGTGACGCGCGGGAAAAGCAGATAGAGAATCAACAGGAAAGGCAGGGCCTGCAGCAGCAACAGGGAGGCCTGCCGGGCAATCGCCGTGATCGGCTGGGCACCGCCATGCAGCCGGATCAGGGCGCCTGTCAGCAGGGTCATGGCGACCAGCAGCCAGAGACCGGTGGGAATGCTCTGCGAATAGAAATAGTGGGTCAGCAGGAGAAAATAACCGAGCATGACCATCACCAGGGCATCACGCCGGTGGTGCGTTTCCAACGGTTTGAGGGCCATGAACAGGACCAGCAGGGCGACGCCGGTATCCTTGCCGAAGAGGCTGTGGAATTGCCAGGCGACACCCGCGACGCCAGCGATCACCAGCAGGGCCAGCGACCAGCGCGGTGGCAGCGGGCGACGCCGTTGCCACAGCCAGACGCGCCAGAGCATGGCGCTGGCGACCAGCAGCGACAGCCACAGCGGTAGATGCCCGGCATGGGGTGCGGCGGTTGCCAGCGCACCGGCGAGCAGCCAGGGCACCGTGCCGTGTTCGAGCGCGTGCGACGGCTGGCTGCTCATGGCGCCGCACCGTACAGCGCCAGGGCCTGCAGGCAGTTCGTGCGATGTGCGCTGCCCTGCGCCGGCGCGATCTGCAGCCCCGGGAGCGTCAGACCGTAGCGCACCTGCTGTTCGTCGGCGGTCATCACCCAGCCGGTCAGGATCGACAGGCGATCCTCCTGGCCGCACTCGGGCGGCGTCAGAGACCAGTCGAGCCACAATTCATCGCTGGCCCCGCCGGCAAACTGCTTGACCAGCAGCAGTTGCTCATCGGAGCGGCGGGCCACCGCTTTCCAGGCGATGTGTCGGGTCGGGTCGCTGGGCTGGCGCGCTCGCAGACCAGCGAAGTCCTCCTGCCCGCTGTCGCCGTGGTGATGGTCGGCCTGCGCGCCCGCTGACGGGCCTGGCAGGGGTGTCCGCAACGGCCTGGGATAGACCATGCACGACCACAGCGGGTGCGGGTAGCTCCAGGCGTGAAACAGACCCAGCGGGTAGCGCGTGGCAAGCGTCACACGCCCTGGATCGAGGCGGCCACGTCGGGCGGTGCTGTAGGGAACGGCCACGATCACGCGCCCTTCGGAGGGAACGTCAACCGTGACTCCCGGCTGCTCGCCAAAGGAAAACTCGAGGGCGCGCCGCGACTGCCTGCGGGCGTTATCCAGTTGCAGCGGGAAGCGTGCCAGATCGCCGGCAAAGACCGCTTCGGCGCGCCCCGGAGTCAATCGCAGGCCGAACAGATTGTGAAAGGTGTGCACCATCGCCACTACGCCGAGGCCGGCGAGCAGAAAAATCAGCGCGTGCCCGAGGCTCAGGTTGTAGTTGATGGCGCCGATCAGCATCACCGCGAGAACGCCGGCAAAAAGGACACCGGCGCGCGTTGGCACGATGAAGATTCGGCGTTGCCCGAGCACGATCGGCAACTGCTCGTCACGTGCCAGACGGAACAACCAGCGCTGCAAGGCTGCAAGGCGGATGATCATGACCGTTAGGGGAGTGGCAGCGATCGAATCAGGGCGGCGATATCTTCGGCACCGGCGTGGCTGCCGCTGAGCAGCCGCAAGCGATGGCAGGCGACGGCGGGCAGCACCGCCTGCAGATCTTCCGGCAGGACCATCTGGCGACCGTCGCTGAATGCCCAGGCGCGTGCCACGGCGAGCAGTGACAGGGCAGCGCGCGGGCTCAGGCCATGCACCAGACGGGCGTCCTGGCGTGTCGCCTCGACCAGCGCCTGCAGGTAGTCAAGCAAGGCCGGCGAGCTGTAGACCGTGCTCACTCGTTGTTGCAGCGCAGCAAACTCGCCGGGGCCAAGGCAGGTCGACAGCGTCGGCAACTGTTCGCGGCGGCCACCGCTCTCGAGCAGCGCGCGTTCGGCGTCGTGGTCCGGATAGCCGAGTTCGATGCGCAACAGAAAGCGATCGAGCTGTGATTCGGGCAAGGGAAACGTGCCGATCTGGGTCGAAGGGTTTTGCGTGGCGATCACGAAGAACGGTTCCGGCAGCGGTCGCGTTTCTCCCTCGGTGGTCACCTGCCCTTCTTCCATGGCTTCGAGAAGGGCACTCTGCGTCTTTGGGGTGGCGCGATTGATTTCGTCGGCGAGCAGCACCTGTGAGAATACCGGGCCGGGGAGAAACCGGAAATTGCCGCTCTCTCGGTCGAAGATCGAGACGCCGAGGATGTCGGCCGGCAGCATGTCACTTGTGAACTGGATGCGCGCGAACTGGAATCCGAGCACCCGCGCCAGGGTGTGCGCCAGCGTCGTCTTGCCGACGCCAGGCAGATCTTCGATCAGCAAATGGCCTTTTGCCAACAGGCAGCACAGCGCCAGGCGGGTTTGCGTGCTCTTGCCGAGGATCACCGCGTTGGCGGCGGCAAGGATTCTGGTGACCGGGGAGGGTCTCGTCGTCGGGAGGATGGGCTGCATGGTTTGTCGCATGGCTTGTCGTGGTGGCGCAATTGGGATGATAATAAACCATCAGCCGATAACTCGATTTCCCGTAGTTTCCACTGTTCCTGACAGTGACACTCTGCGATAGAAAGGCCATAGTGACCAGCACCGCATTCATCACCCATCGCGACTGCCAATTGCACGACATGGGTTCGTATCATCCGGAAGCTCCCGAGCGTCTGAACGCGATCAACGACCATATGATTGCGCAAGGCCTGGATTCGTATTTCGTTTATCATGATGCTCCGTTGGTCACTTTTCAGCAGCTCCATCGCGTCCATACCGCCGCGCATCTGGAACGGCTGAAGCGGGCCTCACCCGAGTTGGGCATCGTACACCTCGACCCGGACACAGCCATGAACCGGCACACCTGGCAGGCGGCTTTGCGCGCTGCCGGGGCAGGGATCAAGGCGGTCGACCTGGTGATGGCCGGGGAGGTCGAGAACGCCTTCTGTGCGGTGCGTCCGCCGGGACACCACGCCGAGCGGGCGGCAGCGATGGGCTTCTGCTTCTTCAACAATATTGCCGTGGCGGCGGCACATGCGCTGGGAGCACATCACTTGTCGCGCGTCGCGATCGTCGATTTCGACGTCCACCACGGCAATGGTACCGAGGATTGCTTCAAGGGCGACCCGCGCGTACTGATGGTCGGCACCTTCCAGCATCCGTTTTACCCCTACAGCGGCACCGAACACCCGGCCTTCAATATGTTGAATGTGCCCCTCAGCCGGGGAACCGACGGAGAGGAATTCCGGAATGTGGTGAGCGACATCTGGATGCCGCGTCTACGCGAGTTCCAGCCCGAGATGATCCTGATTTCGGCAGGTTTTGACGGCCACTACGAGGACGAGATGGGTGGCTTGAAACTGCTCGAGAAAGACTACGCCTGGGTCACAGTACAACTGAAGCAGCTTGCCGAAGAATTCGCACAGAAGCGGATCGTGTCGATACTCGAAGGGGGTTACTCACTGTCGGCTCTGGCGCGCAGCGTGGTCGCCCATATTCGGGTGCTGGCCGAGATATGAGCGTACCGTGAAAGTCGCGGAGCGTTGCCGCTTCGCATTCTGCTGGCGGCCACCGTTTTTCATCGCCATGGCGGCGCCTTTCGGTTAGAATCCAGTGTTTCATTTCTACCGGGAAAACCCCCCGGTGAGTTTCCCAGGCTCCCTCCAAGACCATGATTACTGGATCGATTGTAGCGATTGTCACACCCATGCACGCCGACGGGAGTCTCGACCTGCCCGGCCTGCGCCGTCTGGTCGATTTCCACGTACAGGAAGGTACCGACGCCATCGTCATCGTCGGTACGACCGGCGAGTCACCGACGGTCAACCTCGAAGAACACTGCGAACTGATCCGTGTCGCCGTCGAGCAGGCGGCTGGTCGCATTCCGGTGATCGCCGGCACGGGTGCCAATTCGACTTCCGAAGCGGTCGAGCTGACGCGCTTTGCCCGGCAGGCCGGCGCCGATGCTGCGCTGTCGGTGGTGCCGTATTACAACAAACCGACACAGGAAGGACTGTATCGCCACTTCCGGACGATCGCCGAAGCCGTCGATATCCCGGTGATTCTCTATAACGTACCGGGCCGCACGGTCGCTGATCTGGGCAATGACACCGCGCTGCGTCTGGCGGAAATCCCGAACATTGTCGGCATCAAGGACGCCACCGGCAACATGGATCGCGGTATCGAGCTGATCGCGCGCGCGCCTGCCGGTTTTGCCGTGTATAGCGGTGATGATGCGAGTGCCTGTGCCTTGATTCTGATGGGTGCGAGCGGTGATATCTCGGTGGTCGCCAATGTTGCGCCGCGCCTGATGCACGAAATGTGTGCCGCCGCGCTGGCTGGCGACGCCATCAAGGCGCGGGCATTGAATGCTCGCCTGCTCGGCCTGCATCGGCAAATGTTCTGCGAGGCGAACCCGATCCCCGTCAAGTGGGCGTGCCAGGAACTGGGTTTGATCGATGCTGGGCTGCGACTGCCACTGACGCCGTTGTCGCCGGATTGTCACGCCCGTGTCCGTGCCGCCATGGATCAGGCGGGCGTACTTGTTTAGATTTCAGTTCAGGGTGGTCAAATGAGTCTTGCCGTATTGCGCTGTCGAGCCGCGCTTCTACTGCTGCTGCTCGCGGGTTGCGGTGGTTCCCTGCTCGAACCCAAGCGAATCGAGTACAAGACGGCTGCGGCTACCAATGTGCCGACGCTGGAAGTGCCTCCTGACCTGACCTCACCCACGCGCGATGACCGCTATGCCGTGCCGGACACCATTGGCAAAGGGACGGCCACCTACTCGGCGTACACCGCCGAGCGTTCGCCGCAGGCGCGGGCGCAGCAAAAGAGCGAAGTCCTGCCCGAAGTAGACCGGGCGCACATCGAACGTTCCGGCAATCAGCGCTGGCTGGTGGCCGCTGGGGCGCCGGACAAGCTCTGGGGGCAGGTCAAGGACTTCTGGCAGGAAACCGGTTTTGTGATCAAGCTCGAACTGCCTGATGCCGGGGTGATGGAGACCGACTGGGCAGAAAACCGCGCCAAGATCGAGCAGGACTTCATCCGCAACCTGCTCGGCAAGCTGATCGACTCGGTCTACTCGACGGCCGAGCGTGACAAGTTCCGTACCCGTCTGGAACCGGGAAGTACGCCGGGGACCACCGACATCTTCATCAGTCATCGCGGAATGTACGAGATTTACGTCACCGAGGGCAGGGATCAAACCAAGTGGCAGCCACGTCCGGCCGACCCGGAACTCGAAGCCGAGATGCTGCGTCGTTTGATGATTCGCCTGGGAAGCGACGAGAAGCGCGCTGCCGAGGCCGTCCGGGCGGCGCAGGAAAAACCCGTCGAGCGAGCACGGCTGACGCGAGGTGCCGACGGGGCAGGTACCCTAGAGGTCGAGGAATCGTTCGATAGAGCCTGGCGGCGAGTCGGTCTGGCGCTGGACCGGGTGGGTTTCACGGTCGAAGACCGGGATCGTTCCAGGGGCCTTTACTTCGTTCGTTATGTCGACCCCGAAAGCGACAACCAGAAGAAGGAAGACACCTTCTTGTCGAGGTTGAATCCCTTCAAGGGCAGTTCTGCCGACAAGGTACAGATTCAGTACCGCATCTTCGTGCGTGAGGCAGGCAGCCTGTCGACAGTCCAGGTGCTATCGACCGAGGGTGGTATTAGCCAGTCCGATACGGCAAGGAAGATCCTCAATCTGCTCTACGATCAGCTGAAGTGATCCGTTTCGCGTCTCTGGGTAGCGGCAGTCAGGGTAACGCCCTGATTGTCGATGCCGGCGAGACGAAAGTGTTGCTCGACTGCGGCTTTTCGGCACGCATGGCAACAGCCAGATTGGCCAGGCTGGGCACTGCCCCCGATGAGTTGACCGCGATCGTGGTGACACATGAGCATGCCGATCACCTGGAGGGGGTTTTCACTTTTGCCCGCAGTTACCAACTCACGGTGTATCTTACGCACGGCACGCACGCCGCAGCATCCCAGGGCAAGACTGCCTTGCCCGAATGCCGGCTGATCGACGGTCAAACGCGCTTTGCCATCGGCGGCCTCGAAGTGCAGCCCTTCCCGGTGCCGCACGATGCACGCGAACCCGTACAGTATGCGTTCAGCAACGGGCAGCAGTGCCTTGGCGTGCTCACCGACAGCGGCTCGATCACGCCCCACATCGTGGAGGTTCTGGGTGCCTGCGACGGACTGGTTCTGGAGTGCAACCACGATCAGGCGCTGCTCGCTGCGTCGAATTATCCGGCGCGGCTCAAGCAGCGAATCGGCGGGCGCTTCGGTCATCTGGAGAACGATCAGGCGGCAGACTTCCTGCGGCAGGTCGATACCCGGCGCTTGCAGCATGTGCTTGCGGCACACCTGAGCCAGCAGAATAATCGGCCGGAACTGGCCGCCAAGGCACTGGCGTCAGCGCTGGGCTGCAGCGAGAACTGGATCGGTATCGCCGACCAGGAAGGCGGCTTCGGCTGGCGGCAGCTGGTCTGAACGATGCGTCTCGTTTCCAGGCAATGAAAAAGCCGGCTTGCGCCGGCTTTTTCATTGCCTGGAAAGGACAGACCGATTACTTCTTCATTGCGTCCTTGGCTGCGTCGGCAGCACCTTGGGCAGCAGCACCAGCAACTTCCTTGGCCTTGTCTGCGGCGGCTTCGGCGGGCTTGGCGGCTTCGGCGGGTTTGGCGGCATCGGCGGCCGGAGCAGCAGCCGGAGCAGCAGCCGGAG
>RRZU012915664.1_pt1 | contig 22924 bp, 26 predicted proteins | sample 2165561 | NCBI WGS metagenome assembly RRZU01 (sample SAMN10456909, study PRJNA506462) | wastewater metagenome | isolation source: wastewater sludge | place: USA: Moscow, Idaho | reverse complement strand
CCCGGCTCGCGCGGCGGCCACAGCAGGCTGACGACGTCGTGGACACCGAGGTTGTCGAGGGTGTGCGATCCGACCTCGCCGACGTGAAAGACGTTGTCCCGCAAAACCGTATCAACCATTACTGTATGCGGTCGGCCATCCTGGCCTACGGTGATCAGATAGCCCGTGTCGAAGTCGGCCAGCGCCTCGGCCAGCCGCGCGAAGTCAACAGCACTCATTTCCAGTCCCGGAAGGCCGACAGCAGACGATTGCGGAAGACGGGATCGAGCTGGTCGTCGGAGATCTGATTGAGCGTGCCGATGGTGGTCCGCAACTGCTGCAGATAGTTCTCGCACCCGTCGCATTCCAGCAGGTGCATATCGAACCGGGCCCGGGTCTCCAGGTCCAGTGCCTTATCCAGATACGCGGTCACCAGTTCGACGAGCTCGTTGCAGTCCATCGACTCGGGATCCGTTGCCGTCATGACGGTCCCTCCTTCAGATAGTCCTCGAGTGCCTGCCGGATCGCGGAACGACCGCGATGCAGCAGCACCCGTTGGTTCGCGACGCTGATCCCGAGCGCCGCGACGACCTCCGCCGACTCGAATCCGAGGATATCGCGCATCGTCACGACGGTCCGCTGTCGTTCCGGCTGCTTGTCCAGCTCGCGCTGGGCCAGGGCCACCAACTCGGCGCCGAGCAGCGTCCCCTCGGGGCTGTCGGGGAATGGCGCCGGCCTGTGGTCGGCCTTCCAATGGCCGGGCCATTCGTCGCCGTCGGGCCGGAACCGGTCCGGGTCGACCGAGGGGCCGCCGTACGTCAGGAGTTCGACAGAGGCAGTGCGTTGTTCGCGAACGCCCCGGGATTTCGCGATGTTGATCAGCACGGTGAACAGCCAGGTTCGCAGCGACGAGCGTCCCTCGAAGCCGCCGATGCCCTTGAGTAACGCGATCCAGGTGTCCTGCACCACTTCCTCGGCGCTCTCGGCGCTGCGGACGTATCCGCGGGCGACCCTGAGCATCGAGGGGCCGTAACGGTCGATCAGCTCACCGAAGACGGACTCGTCGCCCGCTCTGAGCGAAGCGACGAGCCCGGCGTCCGGATCCGGCACTGCCGACATGGTCCGATGATGTCACGCGGCCGGCCGGGAGATCGGCCGTAACGCGTCGGTGAGGGTCCACACGGCGACGCCGAGCAGCGCGGCATCCTTGATCAGGAATTGACCGGTCGACGACAGTGCGCCGGCGATCCCTGCCGAGGGTTCGATCACGCCCGGGGTGGTGAGCAGGAAGCTCAGCGTCGTGACGAACAATCCGATCGCGGCCCCGCTGCCCACGATGGAAAGCCTTGGCGCCCAGGGCTTCACCGCCAGCAGCAGCGCGATCACCAGCTCGGCCACCCCGAGCGCCACCGACAGTCCGGTGACCGACATGAAGCCGTAGAGCCAACTGGTCAACGGGCTGTGCGACACCAGCGGTTCGATTCCGGCGGCCTCGTAACCGGTGAACTTGAGCGCGCCGATCCACGCGATCACGAGCACCAGGCCGTAGCGGGCGGCCAGCGCTCCCAGCCGGTCCAGCCCGGTGGCGGTGCTGGTGGCGGCCGACGACATCACTGCGCTGTCCATCAGTTGTCCGCCATGTTCATCACCACGACGCAACCCTCGATGGTGGCCCCGGTCAGGGGCATCCCCGAGGCCTGCGCACGCACCATGCACTCGTGGAAGCGGTCGGCGCGACGGTCCGCCGCGTTGCCACCGTCCCGCGCGAGGGTGCCGTGGACGGCGGTCAGGTTGCCGGTCGGCGGGTGGCCCTGCGACGGTTCGGCAGCCGCCGACGTGGCAAGGCCCAGCGCGCCGATCCCCAGCGCGGCCGCCGCCCCCAGGGTGGTGACGAGTGCCCTCATGATCATTCCCTTCAGTGTCCGGTCCGGCGGCGATCCGCCGAACGCTTACTGAGCGGGAGTGCAGGGCAGGTGGCGAAGCGTTACACGCATCAGACGGCCGGTGCGGGCTGGCGTCCACGGATCAGCCGGCCGGGACGCGCCGCGGTGGGCACCCCGTTCTCGGCGATCACCTCGCCGGCGACGACGGTCGCCACGTAGCCGTCGGCGGTCTGGTCCAGGCGCCGCCCACCCGCGGGTAGGTCGTTGACCACCACGGGCCGGTGCAGCCGCAGCGCGTCGGCGTCGAGCACGTTCAGGTCCGCCTTGTAGCCCACCGCGATCCGGCCGCGATCGGCCAGGCCCGCGATGCGGGCGGGTACCGAGGTCAACTCGCGAATCACCTCGGGCAGGCCGAGCCGTCCCGACGCGCGGTCGCGCACCCAGTGGGTCAGCAGGTAGGTCGGGAACGACGCATCGCAGATCATCCCGTAGTGCGCGCCGCCGTCGCCCAGACCCAGCACCACGTCGTCGCGCTGGATCAGTTCGGCCACGGTGTCCAGCGAACCGTCGCGGAAGTTGGCCAGGGTGACCAGCAGCATCGCGTGCCCGTCGTCATCGAGCAGGCGGTCGTACGCCTCCTCCAACGGGGAGACGCCGTGCGCGGCCGCCCGGGCCTCGATCGAATCCTGTTGTGAAGGTTCATAGTTCGGCGGATCACCGAGTGGATACATGTACCGGAAGGCCTGTGCGGCGAACATCAACGGATGCCCGTCGGCGGCCGGGGTGTCGTTCAGGATTCGTTGGCGCACTTCGGGTTTGCGCATCTCGGTGACTCGCTCGGCCAGTGGCAGGTCGGCGATCGCCCGGTAGCTCGGATACATCACGAACGGGTTGCCCGATAGGTCCAGGCCCAGCACCAGGCCGATGGGCCGCGGGAAGATCTGCCCCGTGACGTCGCCCCCGTTCGCGTTCGCCTTCTCGACCATGGCGAGCGCGTCGAGGTGGATCGGCGGCCCGGCGTTGCCGATCGCCAGGGTGAAGGTGACCGGCAGGCCGACCTCGGTCGCGACGTCGAACACCGCGGCCAGCGCGCCCTCGTAGTCGCCGGCCATCAGATCGGGGACGAACTGGAGCAGTCCGCCGCCGGCGTCGTCCACCCCGCGAGCGATCGCCTCGATCTCGGAATAGGCCGCTTCATAGCTCGGAATCGGTTGTCCGCCAGCTGTTTTGTGCAGCGTCAGCCGGGACGATGCGAAGCCCAGGGCGCCGGCCCGGACGGCTTCGGCGGCCAGCTTGCGCATCAGCGCCAGGTCCTCGTCGGTGGCCGGCTCTCGGTTGACCCCCCGCTCGCCCATCACGTACACCCGCAGCGGCGAGTGGGGCAGGAACGCCGCCACATCAATGTCGCGGCGGCCACGGTCGACGGCGTCCAGGAACTCCGGGAAGGTCTCCCACTGCCACGGCAGGCCGTCGACCATCACCACGCCGGGAATGTCCTCGACACCGGCCATCACGTCGACCAGCACGTCGTGATCCTCCGGCCGGCAGGGGGCGAACCCGACACCGCAGTTGCCCATCACCGCCGTCGTCACACCGTGCGCCGACGACGGGGTCATGCGTTCACTCCAGATCGCCTGACCGTCATAGTGCGTGTGCAGGTCCACGAAGCCCGGCGTGACGAGCAGGCCGGTCGCGTCGATCTCGCGGTCGCCGGTGCCTTCGACGTCACCTACAGCCGCGATCACACCGTCGCGCACCGCGACGTCGCCGACGTACGGTGGTCCGCCCAGGCCGTCGACGATGGTGCCGTTGCGGATGATGAGCTGGTACGTCATACCCCGAATGTACGGTGGCCACATGATCGACCATTTCGGAATCAACTGTTCGGATTGGGAGAAGTCCAGGGACTTCTACGACAAGGTGCTCGGCGTACTGGACTACACCCGGCAGATGGACTTCGGACAGGTCATCGGCTACGGCAGGGGCGGAAAGCCGGCGTTCTGGATCGCCGACGCCGCGCTGGGGGACGCCGGTGGGCCGAATCGCGAGGTCCACATTGCGTTCGCGGCCGAGAGCCCTGAGGCGGTGCAGGCGTTCTTCCATACCGCCGTGGCGCTGGGCGCCGAACCGCTGCACGAGCCGCGGCTGTGGCCGGAGTACCACGACAACTACTACGGCGGCTTCGTCCGGGATCCGGACGGCAACAATGTCGAGGCGGTCTTTCACGGCGGAGGCCCGCATGGCTGATGCCGAGGCCGTGCAGGAACTGCTGCGCGACGCGTGCACCCGGCTCATCGAGCACGTCGAGGCGGTCACCGACGATCTGACGGAGGCGGATGCGACCTTCCGGCCCACGCCGCAGGCCAACAGCATCGCCTGGCTGGTCTGGCACAGCGCCCGAGTGCAGGACGCGCAGGTGGCCGACATCGCCGGCGTCGACCAGGTGTGGACCTCCGATGGCTGGGTCGACCGGTTCGGTCTGGACCTGCCGCGGGATGACACCGGTTACGGGCACTCCGCCGAGGATGTCGCGAAGGTCCGGGTCCCGGCTCAACTGCTGGCCGACTACTACCGGGCCGTGCACGCGATGACGCTCGATTACGTGGTCACCGTCGATTCGGACACTCTCGGCCGCATTGTCGACACCCGCTGGGATCCACCCGTTACAGCGAGCGTGCGGCTGGTCAGCGTTATCGACGATTGTGCGCAGCATCTGGGGCAGGCGGCCTACGTCAGGGGCATCCTCGGCTGACTGCTGTTCACCCGTTGGTTACCGCCGAGTACCGCGATGGCGGTAGTTTCGGCACGTGCTGACGCCACCTTCTGTGCCCACCACCACCTATACCGTCCGCGACGATGACGACGACGACCCGGTGCTGCTGCTTCAGCCGGGTGACCGCGAAGTCGACACCTGGCGGGAGAACTACCCGTACGACGAGCGGATGAAGCGCGACCAGTACGAGGACGAGAAGCGGCAACTGCAGATCGAGCTGCTCAAGCTGCAGAAGTGGAGCCAGGCCAACGGTCGCCGGCACATTTTCTTGTTCGAGGGCCGCGACGCCGCCGGCAAGGGGGGCACCATCAAGCGATTCATGGAGCACCTCAATCCCCGTGGTGCCCGCGTCGTCGCGCTGGAGAAGCCCACCGAGCGGGAGACCACGCAGTGGTACTTCCAGCGCTACGTCGAGCACTTCCCGGCCGCCGGCGAGATCGTGCTGTTCGATCGCTCCTGGTACAACCGCGCCGGGGTCGAACGCGTGATGAGTTTCTGCAGCCCCCGGCAGTACGACGAGTTCATCGCGCAGGTGCCGCTGTTCGAGCAGATGCTGGTCAACGACGGCATCAGCCTGATCAAGTTCTGGTTCTCGGTGTCGCAGTCCGAGCAGCGCACCCGGTTCACCATCCGGATGGTCGACCCGGTGCGGCAGTGGAAGCTCTCGCCGACGGACCTGGCGTCGCTGGACAAGTGGGGCGACTACACCTACGCCAAGGAAGACATGTTCGCCAAGACGGACACCGACGTCGCGCCGTGGATCGTGGTGAAGAGCAACGACAAGAAGCGCGCCCGCCTCAACGCCATGCGCTACGTGTTGAGTAAGTTCGACTACGACAACAAGAACTTCGACATCGTCGGGCAGCCCGATCCGCTGATCGTGGGACGTGCGCTCGCCGACTAGGTTCAGGGCGAGGAGGCAGCCGCATGCGGTTCGTGCTGGCTGCACTGATGTGGTTGCTCACCACGGCCGCGCTGGCGGTAGCCCTGCCGGTGATGTGGTTGCAGCACAACATCGTCGATGCCGACGGCTATGCCGCCTTGGCCCAGCGGGCCGCGGCCGACCCAGCGCTGCAGCAGGCCATCGCCGGTGAATTGACCAGCCAGATCGGGAACCTTGCGACCACCGAAATCCCGACGACAGTGGTGGGTGCGTTGGCGTCGAGCTATACCGGTGGTTCGGCATTCCCGGGGCAGTTCGCGCAGGCGAATCGGCTGGCGCACCGGTGGATGTTCACCAATAGTGTGCAGTCGCAGCTGGATTCGCAGGGACGCTGGGTGGTGGACCTGGCGCCCATGCTGGCGGACAGTTCGTTCCAGCAGACGCTGAACAGTTATCGCATCGAGGTTCCGCAGACCCTGCCGGTGCCGCTGACGGAGAATGTGCCGGCGGCGGTGCGCCCCGGCCAACTGCAGCGCGTGGCCACCTGGGGTCCGTGGGTCAGCGTCGGCCTAGTGGGTCTGGCCGGGTTGGGTGCGCTGCTGACCGTAGCGGCAGCGCGCAAGCGTGGCAAAGCAATTGCCGCACTGGGTGTTTCGCTGCTGCTGGTGGGCGCCGTGGGTTGGGTCGGTCTGGAGATCGGCCGCAGCTACCTCGACGGCGCGCTGGGGTCCGTCTCCGGGAATCCTCGCCAGATCGCCGAATCCATAGTTCAGCAGTCTATTTCGAGCATGCATCAGTGGCTGAACCTGGCGCTCGCCGGCGGCGGGGCACTGGTGGTCCTGGGTGTGATCGTCGCGCTGCTCGGCGGCATCGGGCACCGTTCGGTGCGCGAGCCTCGCTGAGCCACCGCCCACGACCGTTGCCACGTTCGAGTGACGGGCTTACGCTTCAATGATCGAGGGGGGCTCGTATGAAGGACACACTCAACGGCATACCGCGGGTCGATCTCCAGGCCCGGGCACCATGGAAACGAACGCTGTCCTGGTGGGCCGGCGGCAAGTTGGTGTCCACTCGGCTCGGAACGGCGCTGTACCGCGGCGTCGTCGTCCCAATCGAGGCTCCCGTGATGAAGGCTTCACGGGGACGGCTGCGCCCATCCTTCACTGCGCCGATCGCCGTTCTGACGTCGACGGGTGCACGTACGGGCCGCCGCCTCGACACACCGCTGGGGTATTTCACCGACGGGGATGACGTCATCCTGATCGCGTCGAATTGGGGCGGGGACCGGCACCCCTCCTGGTATCACAATCTGCGCGCTCATCCCGACTGCGAACTGCACATCGGTCCGCGCGGGGGGCAGTTCGTGGCCCGTGAAACCGACGGCGATGACCGGGACCGGCTGTTCGGACTGGCGGCAGAACGATTCAACAAAATGTTCGCGCTTTACGAGCGGCGCACGCATGGAGTAAGGAAGATTCCGGTGCTACGGCTTACTCCCGTCCCGTCGTAGCCATCGGCGAAGATCTTTGCTGCACTGTTGTGTTTCGACCTCACAGCGTGAGTCGATGCTGGTTCGCCGACTCCATGTCGTCGAAGTCGGCGGCGGCCAGGTGCGCCTTGTCGCCGAGCACGCTGAGTCGCTCGGCGTGATGGGCCGCCCGCGCCCTGTGCTGGTTGTGTGCGTCGCTGACCGCCTGATGGAACTGCGCGGCGGCCGGGAAGTCACCGAAGATGCTTGAGCTCACAGATGCTCGAGAGAGCGTCGCGGCGCCCTGGTCGGCATGGTCCGCTCCCTGGTAGGAGTTGCTGGCGCCGTTGCGCAGGCCGTCTGGGCTGACGAACATGATCTGCCCCCTGTAGTAGGTTCCCAGTGCATTGTCCCAATTTGCTGACAGGAATCAAGTCAGTACGCGTACGTGCTCAGTTGCCTATAACCTGCAGTTACCATATTTGCTGTGAAGAGTGTGCATGCAGACGGTGCCACCATGTTCCGGCTCGGCCGTACGGCACCCCCGCCACGGGCCACCATGGATCCGGTCGCGTTTACGTTCGCAGTGTCACGGGCCGGGCGATGACGCCGAAGCCGAGTTTCGCCCATTTGAACATCGGTTCGATGATCGCCGCCGCCGGTGGCGATCCGTGGGCCATCGAAGACCAACTGCATGCCGGTGACGCGGGCGCGATCAACGACCTCGCCGATGCGTTCCATCGCGCCGGCGGCCACCTGCAAGAGACGGATGACCAGTTCAACAAGGCCAAGGAGCAGTTCGCCAGCGCGTACAACCGAAGCAATGGCAGTGAGCACCCCATCAACGATTCCGCCGAGGTGCAGCGAATGAGCAAGCAGCTGGCCGGGCACCCGGAGCAGCTCGCCAAGATCGGAGCGGCACTGGAGCAGACGGCCGCGGCGTTGGCCACTGCCCAGCGTGACGCCCTTGCCGAGATCGCTGAGCTCGATAAGGCATTGCATTCCATCGACGACGAGATCAGCGCCGCAGGTTCGGCCCTCACGCCGATCGAGGCGATAACACTTCTCGAAGAGGCAGACGATCAGACGAAGATGTCGCTCGGCACCCTGCAAGGGATCCAGGGGGCCTACATCGATCAACTTCACAGTGGTGAGACCGCGATGCTGGGGGTCGGCTACGTCCCGGACGCGCTGGGCCAGGCCGATGCGATACCGGGAAACTCCCCGCAAGAAGCTGCGGACATCTACAAGAGCTCGGGCCAATTGGCCAAGGATCAGCACACGGTTGCTGGCGCAAAAGCGCGATATGGCGCAAATGGCCGTGTCCATTGGGGTCTGGATGAGGTAGCCGCACAGCGCCGGCTGGATGATTACGCCGCCATCACCGATCCGGACAACACCGAGACCAGCCATATCTGGTACAAGCACGATCAAGAGCGGGACGAGGCGCAGTTCTTGGCCGGGGAGCGGCTCAATGACTGGAACGTTGCCAACTCGGTCGGACCGGTGGCGAAAGACCCGATACTCGGTGGCGACATGCGCGACCGCGCGAAGCAGAGGTTGTACATGCAGCGGGCGCTGGAAGGCGGTCAGCTGCCATGGCATCAGGAACTCATGTCCGATCGGGATGCCGCGACGAGTCTGATGGACAACCTAGAGGTGCAGGATCGTGCTACTACGCTTACGCGACTGCACGAGCAACTGCAGAACTGCGGATTGTCGCCGGGGGCGGCCGGCGAAGTGGTGCAGGGAATCGAACACGGGGTTCCGCCCGAGAAGTACATCGAGGCAGTGTCGGCCGCGAGCAGGGCGCTCGACGGCGGTAAGGACGGTGTGCAGGCGTTCGGGGAGGCCTTGCCGACGGGCAGTCATTGGGGCCCGGGCGTGGCGTTCACGGCGTCTGACGTGGAGTCCTTCGTGAAGCTGGGAAAGCACATCGGTGTGGTCGGGAGCGCGCTGGAATTCGGAGTGGTGATCAGTGAATTGGCCGACGGGAAGCCGGTTGGTGAGGTCGCGTCGAAGACGCTGGGCGGCTTGGCGGGCGCGTGGGCGCTGGGGGAACCACTGGCGCTTGCCGGCGGTACCTTCTTGGGTCCCCCCGGGGCGTTCGTGGGCGGCCTGGTGGGCGGAACCGCCGGAGCCTTCGGCGGCGAATGGGGCGGCGACAAGCTCTATAAATACTTGAATGGCGAATGAAGGAGCCAGACGTGGAATCGATGCTGAACAATCCGCGTGAGTTCTTCTTCGTCGTCGCGGCATGGGTGTTCCTCGTGCTCACCGTCGTGGCCGGGATGAACGACAGGTGGAGTCTGTCGACTCAACGGCGGATCTATTGGACCGGAGTTACCGGCGCGGCGGTGTGTGCGTTCCTGGCGGTGTGGCCGAACTGGCGGCAGGGGGTTCTGGTCGCTGCATTCGGGGTTGCCCTCATGACGATGACGGCCTATTTCTTGGGTGCATACATCAAGATCGGGGGCCGTGTTTGGGCGCTGCACCTGCGCGATGAGCAGGCTGAGAAGGCAGGCGCCGTGGTGGTGCCTCCGAGCTCCTACGGCGGGGTCATCACTGCGGCAAGGCTGTGGTGGATGGCTGTGTTCGGAATGGCGCTCTGCGTATTGGGTGTCGCCGACTACGTCGCGGGACCTCGGGAGAGGCCTTGGTTGTCGCTGCTCCTCGCGATCGTCCTCGTGGTACAGGCCCTCGCCTATGGCTACATGGATGGGGCGCCCGGCTATAGCGTCGCTCGCGGCCAGTACATCCAGTTCGTGATCATCGGGGTAATCACGTTGTCCGCGTTCACAATGCTGTATCTGGTCACATTCCTCGTTGGCCGGAACATCTACCGGCACGGCGGTCGGACCGGCTCCTTGCACTCCTGAGCGGTGGCAACCGGACTGCGGGGGTTGCTAGGCGAATACTCGAGCAGCGCAGCGATTTGTCGGCAGTCCGACTGCGGCCTGTCGTGCAACCGGGTGCGCTGGTGAGCAGACGGCTGGAACAGTTCTTGTGTCCGACCTGATCAGTCAGAAGATGTGGCGGGTGGCGGCCCTTGTCGCAGCATGCACCGCCGGATCGGTAGCCATCCAGTTTTCGGATCTCCTGGTGGTCCGTCGTGCTCGCGGCCGCGACCCATGTTGTTGGGGCCTGCTGGGCAGGCGTCCGTCGCGGTGCCCTACATGAGCGGCTAATTGATTGCTCGGCCTCAGTGATTTGATGCGACTCCCACGATGCGCCAGAGGAACTCGTACGTCAACGCCGTCTTGAACGCCGTCTGCGCGTTGTCCGCGGCGCCGGCGTGGCCGCCCTCGATGTTCTCGTAGTACCGCACCCGGTGACCGGCCGCCTCGAGCGCAGCGGTCATCTTGCGGGCATGTCCGGGGTGCACGCGATCGTCGCGGGTCGACGTCGTCATCAGCAACGCCGGGTAATCCGCTGTGCTGGAGATGTTCTGGTACGGCGAGAGCGCTTCCATGAACGCCCAGTCGTCGGGATTGTCCGGATCGCCGTACTCGGCCACCCATGATGCGCCGGCCAGCAACAGGTGGAAGCGCTTCATATCCAGCAGCGGCACGCTGCACACCAGTGCACCGAACAGCTCCGGGTAGCGGGTCAGCATGACACCCATCAACAGGCCACCGTTGCTGCCGCCCTGTGCGCCCAGTTGCGACACGGTGGTGATGCCGCGGTCGACGAGATCCGTTGCCACCGCGGCGAAATCCTCGTACACCAGATGCCGGTTCTCGCGCATCGCCTGGGTGTGCCAGCGCGGGCCGTATTCGCCGCCGCCGCGGATGTTGGCCAGCACGTAGGTGCCGCCGCGGGCCAGCCACAGCCGGCCCAGCACCCCGGCGTAGCCCGGCAGGTTGGAATTCTCGAACCCGCCGTAGCCGCCGAGCAGGGTTGGGCCCGGTCGTGAATCTGGATGCCCGACAACGAAATACGGGATCCGGGTGCCGTCATCGGAGGCCACGAAATGCTGTGACACCGCCAGGTCGGTGGCGTCGAAGAAGGCCGGTGCGCTCTTGACCTCGACCAGCGACTCACCCGGGTGGCCCCACAGCAGCCGCGACGGGACGGTGAATCCACTGCAGTCCACGAAGATCTCGTCGCCGTACTCGTCCACGTCGACAATCACGGTGTTGGTGTTCGGCGGGATCCCGGCCACCGGTTCGCGATGCCAGCTGCCGGGCGAGGCGATCTCCAGCCGGCTGGCCACATCGACCAGGGTCAGCAGGATCAGCCGGTCGCGGGTCCAGGAGAACGACTCCAGGCTGGTGCGCTCGTCGGGCTCGAACACCACGGTGAGTTCGGCCGTGCCGGTGAGGAATTCGTCGTACTTCGCAGCGAGCAGCGAGCCCGCGGGATGCAAGGTGGATCCGACCTGCCAGTCGATACGTGGCCGGATCAGCAACCATTCCCGGTGCGCCGATATGCCGGCGTCGGTCGGCACCTCGACGCGGACCGGCTGGTCACCGCGCAGTTCGTAGTATTCCCGGTTGAAGAAGTCGGTCGAACGCGAGATGAACAGCCGCTCGTGGCCGGGGGTCGGGTCGTAGCTCGCGCCGACGCTGACGTCCGACGCCGAGCCCTCGAACAACGTCGCCGCATCGTCCAGGGCCTGCCCGCGGCGCCAGCGCTTCACGATGCGCGGATAGCCCGAATCGGTCAGCGAGCCGGGCCCGAAGTCGGTGCCCACCAGCACCGAATCCGCACCCTCCCAGGTGATCGATGTCTTGGCTTCCGGGAGGTTGAATCCGTCTTCAACGAATTGCCTTGTCCGAAGATCGAATTCGCGTACCACCGTGGCGTCGGCACCGCCGCGCGACAGGCTGATCAAGGCCAGCGTCAGGTCCGGTTCGATGACGTCGGCGCCGGCCCACACCCAGTTCTCGTCGTCGACTGCGGCCAGAGCATCGACGTCGATCAGCACATCCCACTCGGGCTGGTCCGTGCGGTAGCTCTCCAGCGTGGTGCGCCGCCACAGCCCGCGCGGGTTGGCGCCGTCGCGCCAGAAGTTGTACAGGTGTTCGCCCCGGCGGCGCACGTAGGGGATCCGGCTGTCGGTGTCCAGAATCTCGAGTGCCTCGGCGCGCATCTGCTCGAACGTGTCGTCGCACAACTCGGCGACGGTCGGTTCGTTGTGGTCCCGCACCCAGTCCAGGGCGGCGTCTCCGGTGACGTCCTCGAGCCACAGGAAGGGGTCGGTGCTGCTCTGTTCGGGCATGCCGCCAATCTTGCCCGCGGCGTAGGGTGGCCGGCATGGTGGCCCCTGCCCGGGTGTTGATCACGCGCAGTGCCGCCGACCTGCTGGCAACGCTGCAGGGCCGGCACGGCCCGCTGATGTTCCATCAGTCCGGCGGCTGCTGCGACGGGTCGTCGCCGATGTGCTATCCGGTCGGTGATTTCATCGTGGGGGACCGGGATGTGCTGCTGGGGCTGCTGGACGTGGTCGGCGACCGCCAGCCCGACGGTGTGCCGGTGTGGATCTCCGGACCCCAGTTCGATGCCTGGAAGCACACCCAGCTGGTGATCGACCTGGTGCCGGGCCGCGGGGGCGGGTTCAGTCTGGAAGCACCCGAAGGCGTGCGGTTCCTGTCCCGGGGGCGGGCCTTCACCGATGACGAGAAGCGCCAGCTCAGCGCCGGCGCCCCGGTCACCGGTTCGCGCTATGAGCAGGGACAACGGCCGGCTGGTCCCCGTGGCGCGGTGGTCGCCGAAGCGGCCGATGCGTGCACGTTGCCGGCGGGGCGCGCCGCGCAGGTCCACGGCTGACCGCAGGTCGCGCGGTAGCGTTTTCATTGTGGTTCCCCTACCGCGGACGAGATGGCTGACCGGCGCAATGCTGCTGGGTGTGGCGGCCGGGGTCGTCGCGGCGGTGCTGGCGACGCTGCTCATCACCGTTTCGGTACGGCCCGATGTGGCGATCGGTCTGGTGCTGGTGGTGCCGACGGCCCTGGGTTCGGCGTTGCTGATGGTGTCGGGTAGTCGGACCGTGACGGCGCTGGGAGCGTTCTGTCTGGCGTTCGCACCCGGCTGGTTCGTCGTGCTGGTCCTGACGGAGGTGGTCAGCGGTGGCTGACAGCGTCAACGTGGTGGATACCGGCTCCATGCCGATGACCGAACCGCACCACGCACCCATCTTCGACACCGGTCCGCATCCGGAACCGCTGAACTTCGGGGGCGACGCGGTTGACTACACCCCGCCGGTGGAGAACCCCTACGCGCGGGCCAGCCGGGAGCCGGTGCCCATCGACGTCGGTGGGGCGATCTCGGCCGAACCCGTCGTGGTGCCGGCGGCGCCCGTCGCGGTTCCGGGTCAGTTCGCCTTCATCAAGCGCTGGAAGCTGGCACTGGTGCTTGGCGGCGTCTGGCTGGCCGGAGCCGGCGCTGGCGCTGGCATGTACTTCTGGTGGTTCCACGCGATGGACAAGACGTGGGTGGAGTTCGCGACCCTGGTGTTCGTGATCGTGTGCATGGTGGCCGCGCTGTTGGTCGCGATGGTCGAGAACCGGCCCACGATGTCCGCGGTCGCCCTGGCGGTGATGTCGACGCCGTTCGCGGCGGGCTGCGGTGCGGGCCTGCTCTACGGGCTCTACGCCTACCACCTCATCACATCTGCTCAGTAATCCCCGCGACGTCTACTCGCAATTCGACGCAGGCACCGCTGAGCAGATCCAGCCACTAGGCTGGGGAGCCGTGACTCACTATGACGTCGTCGTGCTTGGTGCTGGTCCCGGCGGATATGTCGCGGCGATCCGCGCGGCCCAGCTCGGACTGAGCACCGCCATTGTGGAACCCAAGTACTGGGGCGGGGTGTGCCTGAACGTGGGCTGTATCCCGTCCAAGGCGCTGCTGCGCAACGCCGAACTGGCCCACATTTTCACCAAGGAAGCCAAGACCTTCGGCATCAGCGGCGAGGTCACCTTCGACTTCGGCGCGGCATTCGACCGCAGCCGCAAGGTCGCCGAGGGCCGGGTGGCCGGCGTGCACTTCCTGATGAAGAAGAACAAGATCACCGAACTGGACGGCTACGGGAAATTCACCGGACCCAACTCGCTGACCGTCGAACTCAACGACGGCGGCACCGAGCAGGTGGAGTTCGACAACGCGATCATCGCGACCGGATCCTCGACCCGGCTGGTGCCCGGCACCTCGCTGAGCGAGAACGTCGTCACCTATGAGAAGCAGATCCTCACCCGCGACCTGCCGGGGTCCATCATCATCGCCGGTGCCGGCGCCATCGGGATGGAGTTCGCCTACGTCCTGAAGAACTACGGCGTCGACGTCACCATCGTCGAGTTCCTGCCCCGTGCGCTGCCCAACGAGGACGCCGAGGTCTCCAAGGAGATCGAGAAGCAGTACAAGAAGTTGGGTGTGAAGATCCTGACCGGCACCAAGGTGGAATCCATCGCCGACTCTGGTTCCGAGGTGACCGTCGTCGTTTCCAAGGATGGCAAGACCGAGGAACTCAAGGCCGACAAGGTGTTGCAGGCCATCGGTTTCGGGCCCAACGTCGAGGGCTTCGGCCTGGCGGCCGCCGGGGTGGCGCTGACCGACCGCAAGGCTATCGCCATCGATGACAACATGCGGACCAACGTGCCGCACATCTACGCCATCGGCGATGTCACCGGCAAGTTGCAGCTCGCCCACGTCGCCGAGGCGCAGGCCGTCGTCGCCGCCGAGACCATCGCCGGTGCCGAGACCATGACGCTGGGCGACTACCGGATGATGCCGCGCGCCACGTTCTGCCAGCCGCAGGTGGCCAGCTTCGGGCTCACCGAGGAGCAGGCCAAGGCCGAAGGCTATGACGTCGTCGTCGCCAAGTTCCCGTTCACCGCCAACGGCAAGGCGCACGGTCTGGCCGATCCGACCGGCTTCGTCAAGCTGATCGCCGACAAGAAGCACCTCGAGCTGATCGGCGGGCACCTGATCGGCCCCGACGTGTCCGAGTTGCTGCCCGAGCTGACGCTGGCCCAGAAGTGGGATCTGACCGCCACGGAGTGTGCGCGCAACGTGCACACTCATCCCACGCTGTCGGAGGCACTGCAGGAGTGCTTCCACGGCCTGGCCGGTCACATGATCAACTTCTGATGTTCGGGCGCGCGCTACTGGGGGCGTTGATCGGGTTGGGAGTGACCACCGCTGCCCCTGCTGCTGCGGCGCCGGAAGCCCCTGACCTGTCCGGGTTTTCGGTGGTAGCGCCGGATCAGTACGTCGACGGGGGCGAGGCCTACTTCCAGACACCCGACGGGCTGTTGTGCGCGATCCGGCCGGCGCAGGGCATGGCCGGTTGTGATGGCCCGCTGCCGCGAGGATCCAGTGGGGCCAATCAGGTGGTGCTGTCGGCCGACCAGGTGCGGCGTGGTCTGCGCAACACGGCCAGCCCGTTGTTCGTCAAGTCGACCGGGGGTGCGGCGGCGGTGTTGCCGGTGGGCTACAAGATCGTGCTCGACGACTTCGCTTGCGCGGTGGACGACGCAAAGGTGTTCTGCACCAAGGGTAATCCGGTTGCGCAGTGGCTCTCGATCACCCCGGATGGCTCCAGTGTTGGTCCGCCGACGCCCGGGCTGCCGGTCGGCTTCCCCGATCCCAACGACTTCGTCGTCGGCGACGAGAGCTACATCGTCGGCACCGGAGCGAAGAACCTGTTCCCGGTGTTCACCGTGGGTTCCGGACTGACCTGCAAGATGACGATGTTCAGCGGGGGTGTGATTGGTTGTGACACAACACCTCCGGCGGTGCTGCCCGGCGTCGACGGTTCGGATGACGAGGTGTTCGCTCAGCTGCCGGGGCCCGTCGGCACCCGCAGGGCCGGGACTCCGCGCCTGGCGACCCCGGACTACCCGGGGGTCGTCAAGGAGCTGCCCATCGGGCACCGGATCGATTCCTACGGGGCCACCTGCATGGCCACCGACGACGGGGTCGCCTGCTTCGGGGCCGCTGGCGGTTCGCCGCAGGGGTTTCAGGTGAGTGGTTCGGGGACAACGACTTTCGGTGGCTCCTGAGGGTTTCCCATCGTGGTCGGCGAGTAGGCCCGTGAATGTTCCTGTCATGCGCAACCGAACTTCGGCAGCGCCGCGAACACCCGCTACAGTAGCACAAAATATGCTACTGTAGCGGGCATGGAACGAATCGGAATCCGGGAGCTCAGGCAAAACGCCAGTGTGTGGGTCGCGCGCGCCCAGAACGGGGAAGCGATCGAGATCTCCAACCACGGCCGGCTCGTCGCCCGCCTGGTGCCCGTCGATGACGCCGACGCCGACCGCGAAGCGCTGATCGCCGCGGGCCGCCTGGCCGAAGCCGCACATCGGGGCCAGCGTTTCGACTCCTCCGAGCTTCTCGACGCCGCCGAAACCATGCCATCGATTTCGGACATCCTGCAACAGCAGCGAGACGACCGGTGATCTATCTCGACACTTCTGCGATGGTCAAACTTGTTGTACGAGAAGAAGAGTCGGGCCACCTCATCGAATGGCTCAACAACGACGGGGACGTGCGCGACTGCTGCACCGCACAGATTGGCCGCATCGAATTGATGCGCGCCGCGTTACGGGTCGGCGCCAATGCCCAGCTTGCCATCGCCGCCGCGCGACACCTGCTCGACAGGGTCGACACCCTGCTGATGGCACCGGCCATCGCGGCGATGGCCGAGACCATCGGGCCGGCCGAACTGCGCACTCTCGATGCCCTGCACCTGGCCACGATCCTGGTCAACCGATCCAGCGTGACCGCGGTGTGCGCGTATGACCGACGCCTGATCGCCGCGTGTGAACAGCACGCACTCACCGTCGTAACCCCCGGACAAGACCGGGGAGATCAATTCCGATAACGATGTTCGAATCGCCCCGGTTCTGCCGGAGCCTCCGGTATTCCGGGGCGATTCAGTCGTACCGTCAGCGCACGGTCCTTGGATCCCGCCCTCGGTCCGATCGTTTCGCAACGTTCGGACTTCAGACCTGGACCGGGTCAGGACGAGATGCCCAACACGTATAGCTTGTCGTCGGATTGCAGGACAGCCCGCTTCCCGTCCGCGGTGAAGCCGTCCGACGGGGTCGAGAATGCCCATGCGCCAACGGGTACGGCACTCAGGTGTGCCGTTGGCAAGGGCTCGCACGCTGCGCCTCCGAGGTGGGCGACCGATACGACCGATGAGGGTCGGCCGTATCGACCACCGCGCCGTCCCGAGGTTTGGACATGCCGCAGGTCCTAACTGGTTGGCGTCAGTCCGGGAAGTCCAGCGGCACCCGCAGCGTGTTCAGCGTCGCCGCCACCATGTCGTAATGACCTGCCAGGAAACAGAACTCGATCAGCTGACGGTTGTTGAGGTGCCCGGAGAGCTGTGACCAGGTTTCGTCGGACACGGTTCGGTCCAGGATGAATTCGTCGGTCGCCCGGATTAGCGCACGCTGCCGCTCGGTCAGCCCGTCGGCGTCGGCTCCCTCGAAAATCCTTGCCTGCGTGGCATTGTCGAGCCCCCGGGTGCGCGCCAACCGGCGGTGCTGCTGCAACTCGTACTCGGACTGGCGCAGATGGCCCACCCGCAGGATCACCAATTCGGTTTCCCGCTTGGGCAATCGGCCCCAGTACAGCAGCGACCCAGCGAACGGCAGATACGTCCACATCGTCGATCGACTGCGGGCCAGGGCGTTGAACAGATGGAACTCGGGCGCCCGGATGCCGCGCGCACCGACCGCGCAGATGACCGCGTTGATCAAGCCGACGTCGCGGACGCCGCGGGTGACGGGCATACGAGCCGGTTCGGCCGAACTCATGCCGGCCGCACCAGGTATGGCGAGACCGTGCTGCGGTGCTCGTCGATGTCCAGCGCGCGACCCAACGCCGGGAAGGCGCGCTGCGGGCAGTTGTCGCGTTCGCACACCCGGCAGCCGGCGCCGATCGGGGTGGCGATGAGGTCGGCGGTCAGATCCAATCCCTCCGAGTAGACGAGCCGGTGCGCGTGGCGCAGTTCGCAGCCCAGGCCGATGGCGAATGTCTTTCCCGGCTGACCATACCGGTAGGCGCGGCGCTCGACGGTGCGCGCCACCCATAGATAGTTCCGCCCGTCGGGCATCTGGGCGATTTGCACACTGATCCTGCCCGGATTGGCGAACGTCTCGTACACGTTCCACAACGGGCAGGTTCCTCCTGACGACGAGAAGTGAAAGCCGGTGGCGGACTGACGTTTTGACATGTTCCCAGCCCGGTCGACGCGAACGAACGAGAACGGCACGCCACGCATCGATGGCCGCTGCAGCGTCGAGAGTCGGTGGCAGATGGTCTCGTAGCTGACCGCGTAGAGCGCCGACAACCGTTCCACGTCGTACCGGAATTCCTCGGCGACTGCGTGAAACTGCCGGTAGGGCAACACCGTTGCGGCCGCGAAGTAATTGGCCAGGCCGCGTCGGGCCAGCGTCCGGGACTCGGCGCTGGTGAATTTACCGTCGTCGACCATCGCGTCGATCAGATCGCCGAACTCGAGGTAGGCCAGTTCGGTGGCGAGTCGGAACACCTGCTGCCCGCCGGAGAGCTGATCGCCGATCTGCAGTGTCCTGGTCTGCGGGTCGTAGCGGTGCAGCACGCTGTCGCCGAGGTCGACCTGCCGCACGATGCGCACTCCGTGCACCTGGTTGAGTCGCTGGGACAGATCGCGGGCGAGATCGCCGCGGTGCATGCCCATCCGGACCGTGAGGTCCTCGGCAGCCGTGTCGAGTTCGTCGAGGTAGTTCTGCCGCTCGTAGAAGTAGTCCCGCACTTCTTCGTGCGGCATGGCGATCACCGCGCTGCCGCTGCTGTCAGTGAACCGGCCCTCGGCGACCGCCGTCAGCTGCGCGGTGGTGATCCGGTAGCGCCGATGCAGGTTGACCATCGCGCGGGCGACCGCCGGGTGCGCGCCGACCACCTCGGCGATCTCGGCCGGATCCAGGTCGATGTCGAGGTCGCGGTCCAGGCTGACCTCGCGCAGCTCGGCGACCAGGCGGGTGTCGTCCTGAGAGGCGAAGAAGGTCGCGTCGACGCCGAACACCTCGGTGATCCGCAGCAGCACCGCGACGGTCAACGGTCGGACGTCGTGCTCGATCTGGTTGAGGTAGCTGGGGGAGATCTCCAGCGTCTGGGCCAGCGCGGCCTGGCTGAGACCGCGCTCGTTGCGGAGCTGACGCACGCGCGATCCGACGAACGTCTTCGACATCCGACCAGGTTACTCGGCTGCTAACCGGCCTTCGCACAATTGGCAGCCGGGTCCGGCGATGTGGCGCCCTGGATTTGGCATGATGACGCAGATGGCTACCGAGGATGTGTCCACCGGTCTGGCGAAGACGTTGATGCCGGTGCCCGACCCGCACCCCGATGTCTTCGACACACAGTGGCCGCTGCGGGTCGCCGACATCGACCGCGTCGGGCGATTGAAGTTCGACGCCGCGTGCCGGCACATCCAGGACGTCGGCACCGATCAGCTGCGGCAGATGGGCTACGAGGAGACCCATCCGCTGTGGATCGTGCGGCGCACCATGATCGACCTGATCAGGCCCATCGAATTCCAGGACATGCTGCGGATGCGGCGCTGGTGTTCGGGGACGTCGAACCGGTGGTGCGAGATGCGCGTGCGGATCGACGGTCGCAAGGGCGGGCTGATGGAATCTGAGGCGTTCTGGATCAACATCAACCGCGAGACCCAGGGCCCGGCCCGGATCTCCGATGACTTTCTGGAGGGCCTGCAGCGCACGACGGTCGTCGACCGGCTGCGCTGGAAGGCCTACCTGAAACCCGGTGCCCGCGAGGACGCCAACCAGATCCGCGACTTTCCGGTGCGGGTCTCCGACATCGACCTGTTCGACCACATGAACAACTCGGTCTACTGGAGCGTGATCGAGGACTATCTGCACGCTCACCCCGAACTGCTCGCCGGCCCGCTGCGGGTCACTATCGAGCACGATGCCGCCGTGGCGCTCGGGGACAAGTTGGAGATCCTGGAACACGTGCACCCGGCGGGTTCGACGGACATGTTCGGTCCCGAACTGGTGGATCGCACTGTTACAACGCTCACATACGCGGTCGGCGACGAGACGAAAGCGATCGCCGCAATCTTCCCGCTCTAACAGTACGTTTGTCCGATGTTTTTCGTTGTTGACCTGCGGCGTTGTTGTTACTGGTGGGTAGCAACTGAAGCGGTCAAGTTCGACGGAACTTTGCAAAATTTGCAAATTCACAGGATCTCGTAGCTGAAATTGGCAATCAATACGGCTTGAACTGCGCATATTCACGGTGGCATCCTTGCTCCAGCACGCCACTGAAGTTGCCTCGGCATTAACAAACCGGCGATCTGAACTCGCCGAGAGGAGCACGAATGTCCACGGTCGGAACACCGAAGTCCCCCGAGCAGATCCAGCACGACTGGGATCACAACCCCCGCTGGAAGGGCATTACCCGCACCTACACGCCGCAGGACGTCGTCGCCCTGCAGGGCCACGTCGTCGAGGAGAGCACGCTGGCTCGCCGCGGCTCCGAGGTGTTGTGGGAGCAGCTCCACGACATGGACTACGTCAACTCGCTGGGCGCACTGACCGGCAACCAGGCGGTTCAGCAGGTCCGCGCCGGCCTCAAGGCCATCTACCTGTCGGGTTGGCAGGTCGCCGGTGACGCCAATCTGTCCGGCCACACCTACCCCGACCAGAGCCTCTACCCGGCCAACTCGGTCCCGCAGGTCATCCGCCGCATCAACAACGCGCTGCTGCGCGCCGACCAGATCGCCAAGGTCGAAGGCGACCGCTCGGTCGAGAACTGGCTGGCCCCGATCGTCGCCGACGGCGAGGCCGGCTTCGGCGGCGCGCTGAACGTCTACGAGCTGCAGAAGGCCATGATCGCCGCCGGTGTCGCCGGTTCGCACTGGGAGGACCAGCTCGCGTCGGAGAAGAAGTGCGGCCACCTCGGTGGCAAGGTGCTGATCCCGACCCAGCAGCACATCCGCACCCTGACCTCGGCCCGCCTGGCGGCCGACGTCGCCGACGTCCCGACGGTCGTCATCGCCCGCACGGACGCCGAAGCGGCCACCCTGATCACCTCCGACGTCGACGACCGCGACAAGCCGTTCGTCACCGGTGAGCGCACCGCCGAGGGCTTCTACCACGTGAAGAATGGCCTGGAGCCCTGCATCGCCCGCGCCAAGGCTTACGCGCCGTACTCGGATCTGATCTGGATGGAGACCGGCACCCCGGACCTGGAGCTGGCCAAGAAGTTCGCCGAGGGCGTCAAGAGCGAGTTCCCCGACCAGATGCTGGCCTACAACTGCTCGCCGTCGTTCAACTGGAAGCAGCACCTGGACGACGCGACCATCGCGAAGTTCCAGAACGAGCTCGGTGCCATGGGCTTCAAGTTCCAGTTCATCACGCTGGCCGGCTTCCACGCCCTCAACTACTCGATGTTCGATCTGGCCCACGGCTACGCCCGCAACCAGATGAGCGCCTACGTCGAGCTGCAGGAGCGCGAGTTCGCCGCCGAGGAGCGGGGCTACACCGCGACCAAGCACCAGCGTGAGGTCGGCGCCGGCTACTTCGACCGGATCGCCACCACGGTCGACCCGACCAGCTCCACCACGGCGCTGGCCGGCTCCACCGAAGAAGGTCAGTTCCACTAGAGGTTGTCCCCCCGCCGAGCAGGCACAGAATCGCCTGAATCGACCCGAAACAGGGAATTCTGTGTCTGCTCGCGGTGGAAAGCGGTGGATAGCGGTGGATAGCGGCGGATAGGGTGAGTCCTGTGAGCAAGATCGAACGTGTCGGCGTCGTCGGCGGCGGACAGATGGGCGGCGGGATTGCCGAGGTGAGCGCCAAGGCCGGCGTTGACGTCATCGTCTACGAGCCCACCGAGGAGTTCGCGGCTGGCAGCAAAAAGCGGATCACGGCCTCCCTGGACAAGGCCGTCGAGAAGGGCAAGCTGGTCGCCGAGGACCGCGACGCGGCGCTGGGCCGGCTGACGTTCACCACCGTCCTGACGGACCTGGCCGACCGGCAGCTGGTCATCGAGGCGATCGTCGAGGACGAGACCGTCAAGGCCAAACTCTTCGCCGAACTCGACGCGATCATCACCGACCCCACCGCGGTGCTGGCCTCCAACACCTCGAGCATTCCGATCATGAAGATCGCCGCCGCGACCAAGAACCCGCAGCGGGTGCTCGGTCTGCACTTCTTCAATCCCGTGCCGGTGCTGCCGCTCGTCGAACTGGTCGCCACCCTGGTGACCAACGAGAACGCCGTGACCGCCGTCGCCGAATTCGCCGGCCAGACGCTGGGCAAGAAGGTGGTGCGCTGCACCGACCGGTCCGGGTTCATCGTCAACGCGCTGCTGGTGCCGTACCTGCTGTCGGCCATCCGGATGGCCGAGGCCGGGGTTGCCACCGTCGAGGACATCGACACCGCCGTGGTGGCCGGGCTCTCACATCCGATGGGTCCACTGCGGCTGTGCGACCTCATTGGCCTGGACACGATGAAGCTGATCGCCGATTCGATGTTCGAGGAATACAAGGAGCCCCTGTACGCGCCCCCGCCGCTGCTGTCGCGCATGGTCGAGGCCGGCCAGCTGGGCAAAAAGTCCGGCCGCGGTTTCTATATTCATTGAGCTACAGGGCTCGCGCGTATTCGCCAGAACGCTAGACCGTGGGCTAGCCTGGCTCGCGGCGGCAAAGTCCCAGTTCGCCGCCACGGATCCGAACAGCAAGGGGTAGGAAAAACCGCATGCCTGAAGTCGACGACGAGATGAAGCCCTACTACGAGGAGTCCCAGGGCATCTACGACGTCTCGGACGATTTCTTCGCGTTGTTCCTCGACCCGACCATGGGCTACACCTGCGCATACTTCGAGCGTGACGACATGACCCTCGAGGAGGCACAGAACGCCAAGTTCGACCTGGCGCTGGGCAAGCTCAACCTCGAGCCCGGAATGACGCTG
>RRZU010765223.1_pt1 | contig 22928 bp, 25 predicted proteins | sample 2165561 | NCBI WGS metagenome assembly RRZU01 (sample SAMN10456909, study PRJNA506462) | wastewater metagenome | isolation source: wastewater sludge | place: USA: Moscow, Idaho | reverse complement strand
GTCTCGCCGGAGAGCAGGATCACCGTGTGCCCGGTGGCCGCGCCGATCAGGTGGCGCACCGTGTGGGTCTTGCCCGTTCCCGGCGGGCCGTAGAGCAGGACGCCGCGCTTCAGGTGCTGGCCGTGGCGGCGGAGGACCTCGGCGTGCCGCGCGATGCCGGTCACGTGGCCGGTGATCCGGTCGAGGACGCCGTCGGGGAGGATCACCTGGTCGGCGGCGACGTCGGGGCGCGGGAGGAAGCGGTAGCCGTCGCCCTCCGCCTCGAAGCCCTGCATCTCGAGGCTGATCACGTTGCCCCGCAGCACCGAGTGCTCGGTGGCGAGCGCCGTCGCGCGCTCGATCAGGGCGTTCGCGACGTCGGCGTCCGGGCAGAGCACCTCGAGGACGCCCTGGCCGTTGCCGTGCATGCGGCTCATCCTGCGCTGCAGGACCGCGACGGGCCTGCCGTCGAAGCGGAACAGCCGCAGGCCGAGGGCGAGGACGCGCCTGGTCTCGGTGGCGTTGACGGGGGCCTGGGCCCAGTCGGCCTGGCCGACCGACGGCGCGTACTGGGGCGTGCTGACCATGTCGCCCAGCGTCTGGTGGTGGCGCTGGTCCCCACCGCCGATGCCGACGACCTGACCGTCCTCGCCCGCCATCAGGCCCAGCGCCACGTCGTAGTCGGCGAAGCGGTGGGCCACGATCTCCTTGGTCACGACCCCCAGCGTCTCGGGCGGCACCCCGAGGTGGTCGCGGAGCGCGTCGACGACGGTGCGCCCCCTCGTCTGCGGCTGCTGGCCCACCCACTCCGCGATGGCGGTGTGCGCGGCGAGGAACCGCTGCATATCAGCGTCGTCGATGTTCATGCGGGGAGCCTACTGGGCGGCTCGGACAGAAACGAGAGCTAGGCAACCGCGGGTTTCAGGGTGAGCACGGCGACGTCGACGGTGACCCCGCACGGCTCCGTCCTCGCGGGGAGCCCGTGGAACGCGTTCGGGCCCATGGCGATGGCGTCGGCGACGCCCGCGGTGCTCAGTTCGAGCCTGTAGGACAGGCGCTCCTGCGTGAACCCCCAGCCCTCGAACGACTCGCGCACCCGCTCGGCCTTGTCCTCGCCGACGTCCAGGAGGCCGTAGCCCTCGCGGAGCTCCCGCAGGTGCCCCGGGCCGGGGACGACGACGACCGCCCGGCCGCCGGGTCTCAGCACCCGCGCGAACTCGGCGGGATTGCGCGGGGCGAACACGCAGAGCACGAGGTCGACCGCGCCGTCGGGGAGCGGGAGCCGCCGCCAGGTGTCGGCGACGACGGCGGCCGCCCGGGGGTGGCAGCGCGCGGCGCGGCGCGCGGCCGCGGGGGACACGTCGGTGGCGAGGCCCCCGGCGTCGGGAGCGGCGTCCAGGGCCGCCGCCAGGTAGTAGCCCGTGCCCGCGCCGACCTCGACGATCCGCCCGGCCCCGCGGGCGAGGTCGGCGACGGCCGCGGCGATCGGCGCGTAGTGGCCCGCGCCGAGGAACCGGTCCCGCGCCGCCAGCATCTCCGGGGTGTCGGCGTTCTCGGGGGCCGCCCGCCGCAGCAGGTTCACGTACCCCTGGCGCGCGACGTCGAAGCTGTGCCCCGCGGCGCAGCGCAGCGCGGAGCCCTCCCTGGCCAGCGTAGCCGCGCACACAGGGCACGCGAGCCAGCCGAGCGCGCCGGCGCTCACGACCCCTCGGCGGAGTCGGCCGGCCTCGGGGTTCCTGCGGCCTTCGCCCTGGCCTTCCTCCGGTCGCGGATGTCGGCGCGGATCAGGACGCCCAGGCCGGCCACCGCGATGACGGAGAACGAGAACCATTGGAGCGCGTAGCTGAAGTGCGAGCCCTCGTTGAGGGTGGGGACGCCGATCGGGGTCAGCCCGCTCGGGTCCGCGGGCGTCGACTCGATCAGCGAGACGTAGCCGTTGACCAGGGTCGCGCCCAGCGCGGCGCCCAGGGCGTCGGAGTTGATCAGTCGGACCTGGTTCTCGTGCGGCGTCATCGCGTTCTCGTCACCGCGGTCGTTGCGGCGGACGTAGCCGGTGACGGCGACCTCGCCGGTCATCACCGGCGGCATCTCGCCGTCGGGATAGCCGGCCTCGCGGGGCAGGAAACCGCGGTTGACGAGGAGCAGGTTCCCGTCGTCGGTCCGCAGCACCCCGACGATCTCCGAGCCGTACGCCCCGTCGAGGCTGCGGTACCGCACCTGGAACTGCTCGGGCTCGTAGGTGCCGGTGGCGGTGACGCGGTACCACTGGTCGTCGTCCTCGACGACCCCGGTCATCACCTCGGCGTAGGGGCGCACGGGCTCGTGCTCGTGCGCGACGACGGCGGAGTTGCGGTCGCGGCGCTGCTCGAGCCTGTCGAGCTGCCAGCGGCCCAGGTTGACGAAAGTGACCACCAGGACGACGACGAGCAGCCCCATCGCGACCCAGCGCAGCGCCTGACGGCTCACCGGCTCTCCCCGTCTGCCGCGTCGGTCTCCTCCACCGAGCCGGCGACGACCTCGCCGCCGGTGATGGCCAGGCGGGCCTGGCCGTCGTCGGAGCCGACGGTGGCGGGGGCGTGGTGGTCGGTGTTGTTGGCGAGCAGGACCGCGATCGCGGGGAGCAGGGCGGCGGCCACGAGGGCGGCCACCTTCCACCATCCGGGGACGACGAGGAAGGCCAGGAAACAGCCGGTGCGGACGCCCATGGTGATCAGGTATCTGCGCTGCCGCTCGGCGACATCCAGGCTCAGCCCCTTGTTCGCGTTCGTGATCAGCGTCGCGTCGGTGGTCTTGGCCATGGAGCCCAGCTTAGTCCTCCGCGAGATGGGCATATCCGGGCCGACGGGGGCCTCCTGCGATAGGTTGCTCCCGTGGCTGAATCTTCACGCGTAGTACTCGTCACCGGCGGCTCAAAGGGCATCGGCCGGACCCTCGCAGAGCGCTTCCGCGACGCCGGATACCGCGTCGCGGCGACCTACCGCTCCGGCGGCGTCCCCGACGGCGTGCTCGGGCTGCAGTGCGACATCACGGACCAGGAGCAGGTGGAGGCGGCCTTCACCGCCGTCGAGGCCGAGCTCGGCCCCGTCGAGATCCTCGTCGCCAACGCGGGCGTCACGAAGGACACGCTGCTCATGCGCATGTCCGACGAGGACTGGGACACCGTCATCGACACGAACCTCACCGGCACCTTCCGTGTCGTGCGGCGCGCCAGCCGCCCCATGATGCGCGGCCGGTTCGGGCGCATCATCCTCGTCTCCTCGGTCGTCGCGCTGCTCGGCTCGCCCGGCCAGGTGAACTACTCGTCGTCGAAGGCCGCGCTGGTCGGCATGGCCCGCAGCATCACGCGCGAGCTCGGCGTGCGCGGGGTCACCGCGAACGTGATCGCGCCCGGGTTTATCGAGACCGACATGACCGCCGTCCTCCCCGACGACGTCATCGCGGACTACAAGAAGCGCATCCCCGCGGGCCGCCTGGGCGTGGTCGACGACGTCGCCGCCGCCGCGCTGTTCCTCGCCGGCGACCAGGCCGGCTACATCTCCGGCGCCGTGCTGCCCGTCGACGGCGGCCTCGGCATGGGCCACTGACAAGACAGAACGAAGGACTGACATGGGAATCCTCGAGGGCAAGAACATCCTCGTCACGGGCGTGACGATGCGCACGTCGATCGCGTACGCCGCGGTCGAGATCGCGCAGCGCGAGGGCGCCAACGTCGTCGTCTCCGCCGCGGGCCGCGCCGTCGCCCCGGCCACGCGCGCGATCTCCAAGCTCGACCCGGCTCCGCCGATCGTCGAGGTCGACGTCACCAACCCCGAGCACCTCGCCGCGCTGCCCGGCCTGCTCTCCGAGCACTTCGACGGCGGCCTCGACGGCATCGTGCACTCCATCGCCTACGCCGACCCGGAGAAGGCGCTGGGCGGTGCTTTCCTCACCACGGACTGGGATTCGGTCGGCAACGCGTTGCACATCTCGGCCTACTCGCTGCAGTCGCTGACCATGGCGGCCAAGCCCATCCTGAACCGCGGCGCCAGCGTCGTCGGCCTCACGTTCGACGCGCGCGTCTCCTGGCCCACCTACGACTGGATGGGCGTCGCGAAGGCCGCGCTGGAGTCGACCTCGCGCTACCTCGCCCGCTACCTCGGCCCCGACGGCATCCGCTGCAACCTGGTGGCCGCGGGCCCGGTCGACACCGTCGCCAAGAAGGCGATCCCGGGCGCCTCGGCGTTCAACGACATCTGGGCGGAGCGCGCGCCGCTGTCCTGGGACGCGAGCGACGCCGTGCCGTCGGCCAAGGCGATCGTCGCGCTGCTCAGCGACTGGTTCCCCGCCACCACCGGCGAGATGATCCACGTCGACGGCGGCCTGCACTCCACGGGGGCCTGACGACCCGGTAGGTTTGGTGTCATGGCAGCGGTGGCGGAACTTGCGGGCGTGACGATCAGGCGCGGGAGCGCCATTCTGCTGGACGACGTCTCGCTGCGGATCGACGAGGGTGAGCGCTGGGTCGTGATCGGGCCCAACGGCGCGGGCAAGACGACCCTGCTGCAGCTCCTCTCCGCGCAGATGTACCCCACCGACGGCGTCGTCGGGATCCTCGACGAGGTGATCGGCGCCGTCGACGTGTTCGAGCTCCGGCCCCGGATCGGCCTCACGTCCTCCGCGCTGGCGCAGCGGATCCCCGACGGCGAGCGCGTCCGCGACGTCGTGCTGTCGGCGGCGTACGCCATCGTCGGCCGCTGGCGCGAGGAGTACGACGAGATCGACGTGCGGCGCGCGGAGCAGCTGCTGGCCTCGCTGCGGGTCGACCACCTGGCAGATCGCACGTTCGGCACGCTGAGCGAGGGCGAGCGCAAGCGCGTCCAGATCGCCCGCGCGCTCATGACCGACCCCGAACTCCTGCTCCTGGACGAGCCCGCCGGCGGCCTCGACCTCGCCGGGCGCGAGGCGCTCGTGCAGACGCTGTCGGAGATCTGCCTCGACGAGGACTCGCCCGCGACGGTGCTCGTCACGCACCACGTCGAGGAGATCCCCGAGGGGATCACGCACTGCCTCCTGCTGAACCTCGGCCGCATCGTCGCCGCCGGGCCCATCGACGAGACGCTGACCGGCGAGAACCTCGGTGCCGCGTTCGGACTGCCGCTTGCCGTCGGGAAGTCCGATGGGCGGTGGAGCGCGCGGGGGATCAGATGAGCGAGTTCCTCGACTGGGTGTCGGCCCACCTGTGGGCCGGCTGGGGGCTGCTCGCCGTCGGGCTGGCCGCCGCGGAGCTGTTCACCCTCGACATGACGCTGCTCATGCTGGCCGCGGGCGCGCTGGCCGGCGGCGCCGTCGCGCTGGTGTTCCCGGGGCTCGTCTGGCTGCAGGTCGCCGTCGCGCTCGCCACCGCCGTCGCGACGCTCTTCCTGCTGCGCCCGACGATCCTGGAGAAGGTGCGGCGCGCGCCCGGCTACCGGTCGAGCCTCGACACCCTGATCGGCGCCTCCGGCGTCACGACCACCGCGATCACCGCGCACGCCGGCGAGGTCAAGGTCGACGGCCAGGTGTGGGAGGCGCGCAGCTACGACGGCTCCGTCGAGATTTCCGCGGGGGAGAGCGTCGAGGTGCTCGGCCTCGACGGGATCACCCTGCTCGTGTACCCCGCCAATCGTCCGCTCGGACGGTAAGGAGAAGGTTCCATGCCCGACGTCAGCATCTTCATCATGATCGGCGTGGCCGTCCTGGTCATCGCGACCCTCGCGGCCACCCTGAAGATCATCCGGCAGCAACAGGTCGCCCTCGTGGAGCGGCTGGGCAAGTTCCGCAAGGCGCTCAAGCCCGGCCCGCACCTCGTCGTCCCGTTCATCGACCAGATCCGCTACACGCTCGACATGCGCGAGCAGGTGGTGCCGTTCCCGCCGCAGGGCGTCATCACCGAGGACAACCTGATGGTGTCCATCGACTCGGTCATCTACTTCCAGATCGTCGACCCGGCCCGCGCCGCGTACGAGGCGCAGAACTACCGTGCGGCCATCGAGCAGCTCACCATGACGACCCTGCGCAACATCATCGGCGGCATGGACCTCGAGGCCGCGCTGACCTCGCGCGAGGAGATCAACCAACGGCTCCGCATGGTCCTCGACGAGGCCACCGGCAAGTGGGGCATCAAGGTCAACCGCGTCGAGCTGCGCGCCATCGAGCCGCCGCCCACCATCCGCGACGCGATGGAGAAGGGCGCCCGGGCCGAGCGCGACAAGCGCGCCGCGATCCTGACGGCCGAGGGCCAGCGCCAGTCGCAGATCCTCGCCGCGGGCGGCGACCGGGAGGCCGCGATCCTGCGCGCCCAAGGCGACCGGGAGGCCCAGGTGCTGCGCGCCCAGGCGGACAGGCAGGCGCAGATGCTGCGCGCCGAGGGCGAGGCCCAGGCCATCTCGACGGTGTTCGGCGCCATCCACGCGGGCCAGCCCGACCAGGCGCTGATGGCCTACCAGTACATGCAGATGCTCCCGAAGCTGGCCCAGGGCGACGCCAACAAGGTCTGGATCGTGCCGAGCGAGCTGGGCGACGCGCTGAAGGGGCTCGGCCAGGTCGCCGACGCGCAGGGCGTGCGCGACTACGTGTCGCACGCCGTCGAGGGCTTTTCGGCCCCGCCCCGGGTCGACGTGCACGCCGAGATCGAGGAGCACACGAGGCAGGAGCGGGAGCGGTCCGAGAGGACGGTCGAGAAGGCCATCGCCGACGCCCGCGCGCTCGATGCGGCGCGACCCGGCCGTGCGCGCGGCCCGGTGCCCGCGATCTCGCCGACGGTCGCCGCCGAGCTAGGCCTCCCGGTCGAGGAGCCGGGCGCCCACGACGCCCCGGACGGCGTTGGCGACGGCGATCCGGTCCGCGGCCCGCAGTTCGTCGACGGTGAGCGCGCGCTCGATGACCGGCCTGCCCCCCAGCGCGCCGGCGTCGAGGAGCAGGGCGGCCCGTTGGACGCCGGGAAGGACGCCTAGCCCGACCGGAGGCGTCACCCACGCGCCGTCGATCAGGGCGAAGACCGTGCTCCGCCCGCCCTCCAGGACGCGCCCCGCGTCGTCGTAGCCGATGGTGTCGAAGGCGCCGACGGCCTCTGCGGCGCGCCAGGCGTCGTCGAGGTGGGTGCGCCAGCTGGTCTTGTGCCGCGCCAGGGGATTGCGCGGCCAGGGGGCGTCCGCGAGGAGGACGGTGACCGGGGTGCCGAGCGGGGTGAGCGCGGTCCTGACGACCTCGACGCGCCCGTCCGGGAACAGGTCGACCCCGACGCGCCAGGCCCCCGGCGGCGTCCCCGCGACGGCGGCCGCGATCGCGCCGACGGGAGCGGGGAAGCCGAGCTCGGCCGCCGAGGCCGAGAGGCGCTGCTGGTGGAGCGCGGCGAGCGGGCACTCGCCGTCGACGACGCGCAGCGCCTCCTTCACCCGGAGCGACTCCGGGAGCCGGGTGACGAAGCCCGCCTTCGCGCGGCACTCGGCCCACTCGGAGGCCGCGGTGCTGTCGGCGACGATGCCGGACCCGACGCCGAAGCGGCCGCGGCCGTCGTCGTCCAGTTCCAGCGTGCGGATGGCCACGCTGAGGCGGAGCCGCCACCCGAGCTGCCCTGGCGCGGGCTCGATCGTGCCCATGCCGCCGGTGTAGATCCCGCGCGGCTCGGTCTCGACCGCGCGGATCAGCCGCATGCTCGACAGCTTCGGCGCGCCCGTGATCGAGCCGCAGGGGAAGGTGGCGTCGAGGAGCGCGCCGACGGTGGTGCCCGGCGCGAGCCGAGCCGTGACGGTGCTCGTCATCTGCCAGAGGTCCCCGACCCGTTCCACCTCGAACATCCGAGGCACGGCGACGGTGCCGGCGACGGCGACCCTGCTGAGGTCGTTGCGCAGCAGGTCGACGATCATGAGGTTCTCGGCCCGGTTCTTCGGGCTGGAGGCGAGCCCGTCCGGGTCCGTGTCGGCGGGAGCCGTGCCCTTCATGGGGCGGGCGGTGACCGTCCCGCCGTCGACCTCCAGGAACAGCTCGGGGGAGAGGCCGAGCGTCCACGGCGCCGCGGGGCCGGGCAGGTGGGCGAGCACGCCGAAGGCCGCGGGCTGGCGCTCGCGCAGCGCGCGGTAGAGGGCCCTCGGGTCGCCGACGGCCCGGCCCCGGACGGCGTGGGTGTAGTTGACCTGGTAGGTGGTGCCGGCGGCGATGGCCTCCTGCAGGACCGCGACCCCCTCCGCGAACGTGCCCTCGTCCAGCGTCGGACGGGCGGCCGCGAGGAAGGCGCGGGCGTCGCAGGAGGGCGCGGGGGCCTCGCGGCGCGCGGCGAACCAGTAGAGGGCGCCGACGGCGTGGTCGCGGACGCCGAGGTGCGCCTCGCCGAGGTCGTAGGGCAGCCACGCGAAGCAGTGGAGGCCGTCGGCCCAGCCGGCGGCCAGCGCGCCGTCGATCTCGGGGAGGGTGACCTCGTCAACGCGCCGGAGATCCGTGAGGACGGTCGGCTCGGCGCGCGTCGCGTCGTCGAGCACCACGTACCAGTCCATGGCGGAAAGGCTAACGGCTGGGCCGGGCCGGGGCCCCACCCTCGTCCGGTGCGCGGAGGTCTACCCTTGTCAGGTGCTGATCGACGTGACCGACCCCGCGGACCCGCGGCTGGGCGACTTCACCCGCCTGCGCGACGCGCAGCTGCGCAGGGCCGAGGACCGGTTCGTCGCCGAGGGACTCAAGATCATCGAGCGCGCCTTCGCCGCAGGCTGCCGACCCCGCTCGCTCCTGCTGCAGCCCCGCTGGCTGGCGGGACTGGAGCCGCTGCTCGCCGCGCACCCGGAGGTTCCGGTCTACGTCGCGCCCGAGCGGCTCATCGAGCGGGTCAGCGGCTTCCACGTGCACCGCGGCGCGCTGGGCTCGTTCGACCGCCCCGCCGAGGCGCCGTGGGAGGCCCTGCTCGCGGCGCGGCGGTTGATGGTGTGCGAGGAGGTCGTCGACCACGCCAACACCGGCGCTATCGCGCGCGTGGCGGCGGGCCTGGGGTGGGACGGCCTGCTCGTCTCGCCCGGCGGGGCCGACCCGCTGTATCGCAGGGCGATCAAGTCGTCGATGGGCGCGACGCTTGAGCTGCCGTGGCGCCGGATGGGCGGCGACGCCGACCTGGGCCGGCTCCGCGAGGCCGGGTTCCGGCTGGTGGCGGCGACGCTCTCACCGATGGCCGTCCCCGTGGACGACTACCGGCCGGGGGAAAGGGTCGCGCTGCTGCTGGGGACCGAGGGGGCGGGCCTGAGCCCCGCCTGGCAGGCGGCGGCAGACGACCACGTCACCATCCCGATGACCGACCGCGTCGACTCCCTGAACGTCGCGACCGCGGCCGCGATCCTCGCCTACGCGCTGCGTTAGGCGGTGGCGGGCTCCTCGACCGCGGCGCCGGGAGGGACGGCCGCCTTCAGCTTGGGCGAGACCGGCCAGTCGTCGGGGTAGCGCCACGCCAAGTCCTCGACCTGCTTGTCGAGGAGGCGGCGCGAGCGGCCGGAGATCCGGTCGCCGAACACGGTTCCGCCGAGGTGGTCCGTCTCGTGCTGCAGGCAGCGGGCGAGCAGCCCTGTGCCCTCGATGTGGACCTCGTTGCCGAACGCGTCCTGGCCCTCGCAGGTGGCGAGGTCCGGACGGGCGACGCTCTGGTAGCCGCCGGGGTAGGAGAGGCACCCCTCGTCGGTGGAGTCCAGGTTCCGGTCCTTGCCCTCGGGCAGGGTGACCACCGGGTTGCACACGACGCCGCGCTGCAGCTGGTCGTCGCCGTCGGGGCACTCGTACACGAACACCGAGAGCCCGATCCCCACCTGGGTCGCGGCCAGGCCGACCCCGTCGGCGGCGCGCATGGTGGCGAACATGTCCCGGACCAGCGTGTGGAGGTCCTCGCCGAACTCGGTGACCGGCGCGGTCTGGGCGTGCATCACCGGCGTGCCCCACCGCGTGATGGGTAGCACGGTGCCGCCCTTGGTCAGGTCCGCCTCGCTCATTCGTTCCTCCGTGTCCTCGCCTGGTCCGGTGCGCCGACAAGTATGCCGTACACCCGTGAGTCGCGCCCGGGTGGGCGGCGTGGACCGGGGAGACTAGGGCGCATGGATCTACCGCCCGGCTGGGACGCGCTGCTCGACGACTACGCGGCGCACCTCGAGGCCGAGCGCGGGCTCTCGCCCCACACGGTCCGCGCCTACCGGGCTGACCTCACAGAGCTCGCCCGGCACGCCGACGTCGAGCCTGCGCGGGTGACGCTCTCGCGGCTGCGCGGCTGGCTGGCCGCCATGACCGACGACGGCGCCGCGACGACGACGGTGCAGCGCCGCGTCGCGGCCGTCCGGGGCTTCTTCGGCTGGGCCGAGCGAGAGGGCCACGTCGCCTCCGACCCTGCCGCGCGGCTCAAGGCGCCCAAGGCGCGGCGCACCCTGCCCCGCGTCCTGCCCGAGTCCGCCGTCGCCGAGGCCCTCGAGGGGGTGGAGCATCGGGCGGCCGAGGAGAGCGACGCCGTCGCCGCGCGCGACCTCGCCCTCGTCGAGCTCCTCTACTCCAGCGGGCTGCGCGTCTCGGAGGCGTGCGCCCTGGGCCTGTGTGGGATCGACCGCGAGCGCCGCAGCGTCACCGTCCTCGGCAAGGGCGGGAAGGAGCGCACCGTTCCGCTGGGCCTCCCCGCGCTCCGCGCCCTCGACGCCTGGCTCGCGCGCCGACCGGAGCTGGCCACGGCCGACAGCGGCGACGCCGTGTTCCTCGGCGCCCGTGGGGGAGCGCTCGACCCCCGCGTGGCGCGACGGGTGGTGCACGCCGCCACGGACGGCAACCCCGGAGGCGGCGTCGGCCCCCACGGCCTGCGACACGCGATGGCCACGCACCTGATCGAGGGCGGGGCGGACCTGCGCAGCGTCCAGGAGATGCTCGGCCACGCCTCCGTCGCCACCACGCAGATCTACACCCACGTGAGCTCCGAGCGCCTGCGAAGCGCGTACCGCAAGGCCCATCCCCGGGCCTGAGGCTGCTCGACGTGCCCGGCTCACGGAGCGCGAAGCGGGCCTGACGGTCACGTCTCGATCAGGGTGAGCGGGTCGATCAGCTCGCCGTCGCGCCACGCCATCCAGTGCAGGTGGCATCCCGTGGACAGCCCGGTGTTGCCGACCCTCCCGACCTGGCCGCCCGCGGGGAGCTCCGCGCCGACGCTCACGTCCACCCCCGGCAGGTGGTTGTACGAGGTCACCAGCCCGCCCGCGTGCTCGACGAACACGCGCCACCCGTAGGCCGAGCTCCAGGAGGTCCCGCTCACCGTCCCCGCCACCGGGAGCGCGATGGCCGTGCCGCAGGCCGCCGCGATGTCCGCCCCGTCGTGCAGCTTGTACACGCCGGTGACCGGGTGCACGCGCATGCCGAACGGGGAGGTGATCCGGCCCGCCACCGGGAGCGACCCGCCGCCCGGCACGACCGCGGCGCCGATCGACGGCGCGGCCCGCGGCTCCGCGCCGTCGGGCAACAGCCGCACGGGGCGCAGCTCCAGGTAGGCGGTGGGGTCGGCGTAGGTCACGCCGTCGGTCAGCCCCCAATGCAGGCACGAGGAGCCGGGGCAGTGCCCCGCGCGCAGCGTCCCGATATCCTGACCGGCGGCGATCTCGTCGCCCTCCGCCACCCGCGGCGTGACCGGCTGGTACGTGGTGCGCCACCCGTTGCCGTGGTCGATCGACACCGTCGGCGTCCCCGCCACGGCGCCGGCGAAGAACACCCTCCCCGGCGCCGCCGCGCGCACCGTGTCGCCGGCCGAGCCCGCGAGGTCCACGCCGCGGTGACCGGCCGCGAAGCGCGTCACGTCGTCGAAGCCGCGCACGACCCCGCCGTCGACCGGAGGCGAGAGCGTCAGGCCGTCGGCGCGCGCGGGAGGGGCGCCGAGGAGCAGCAGCGCGGTCAGGAGCATCGTCAAGATGGGTCTCATGCCGGTGTTGTGTCCACAGCCGAGCCCGATTTCCCGCGCGGCGGCGGATCTGTGGACAAGTCCGCGGCTTTGTGCGCGGCGGCGGCGCGGGGCTAGGATGACCCCCGCAGCCCTTGTGGGCTGACAACGCATGCGCCGCGCGGGAGACCGCCGGTAGCCGTGTGGTCCCGCCTCGGCGGGTGCGGCACCGGGCGCATCAGGATAGGCCCCACCTTTGGGGTCGGTACGAACCACCAGTGGGCCCAGCGGGTCCACGCGAATCAGGCGAGGCATGCCCTCGTCGCGAAAGGAACGGCCATGGCCGTCGTCACCACGCGCCAGCTGCTCGAGTCCGGCGTTCACTTCGGGCACCAGACCCGTCGTTGGAACCCGAAGATGAAGCGGTTCATCTTCACCGAGCGCAACGGCATCTACATCATCGACCTCCAGCTCTCGCTGGGCTACATCGACAAGGCCTACACCTTCGTGCGCAACACGGTCGCGCGCGGCGGCCAGATCATGTTCGTCGGCACCAAGAAGCAGGCCCAGGAGGCCATCGCCGAGCAGGCCACCCGCGTCGGCATGCCCTACGTCAACCAGCGCTGGCTGGGCGGCATGCTCACCAACTTCCACACCGTCACCAAGCGGATCCAGCGCCTCAAGGAGCTCGAGGGCATCGACGCCGCGTCCAGCGGCCTCACCAAGAAGGAGCTCCTGCAGCTCGACCGCGAGCGCACCAAGCTCGATAAGACCCTCGGCGGCATCCGCGACATGGTCAAGACGCCGCAGGCCGTCTGGATCGTCGACACCAAGAAGGAGCACCTCGCCGTCGACGAGGCGCGCAAGCTGCACATCCCGATCGTCGGCATCCTCGACACCAACTGCGACCCCGACGAGGTCGACTACGCCGTGCCGGGCAACGACGACGCGATCCGCTCCGTCGGCCTGCTGACCCGCATCATCGCCGACGCCGTCGCCGAGGGTCTGATCGACCGCTCCTCCGGCCGCTCGGGCGAGCAGGTCGAGGCCGAGCCCATGCCCGACTGGGAGCGCGAGCTGCTGGGCGCCGACGAGGCCCCCGCCGCTGAGGCCGTTGCCGTCGAGGAGACCGCCGCCGACGCCGACGCCGTTGCCGTCGAGGCGACCGACGCCGAGGCCGCCGCCCTGGTCGAAGAGGTCACCGAGGCCGCCCCGGCCGACGAGGCCCCGGCCGCCAACTGACCGCATCCCACCCCAGAGAACAAGACGGGAAACAAATCACCCATGGCTATCACTGCCGCTGACGTGAAGAAGCTCCGCGACGCCACCGGCGCGGGCATGATGGACGCCAAGAATGCCCTCGTCGAGGCTGAAGGCGACTTCGAGAAGGCGATCGAGGGCCTCCGCATCTCGGGCCTCGCCAAGCAGGCGAAGCGCTCCGACCGCGAGGCGAGCAACGGCATCGTCGCGGGCCGCGACGGCGCCCTGATCCAGTTCGCCGCCGAGACCGACTTCGTCGCCAAGAACGCCGAGTTCGTGGGCCTCGCCGAGGAGATCGTCTCCGCGGTGCTCGCCGCGGGCGCCCAGGACGTCGCCTCCGCCAACGAGGCCGTCCTGGCCTCCGGCGCCAAGGTCGAGGACGCCGTCAAGGAGCTCGGCGCCAAGATCGGCGAGAACATCTCGGTCGCCGCCGTCGCCAACTTCGGCGAGGGCGCGCACCTGTACCTGCACCGCCGCGCCTCCGACCTGCCCCCGCAGGTCGGCGTGCTCGTCGAGTACACGGGAGACGACGCCCTCGCGCACCAGACCGCGCTGCACATCGCCGCGATGTCCCCGCAGTGGGTCATCCGCGACGAGGTGCCCGCCGACCTGGTCGAGAACGAGCGCCGCATCGCCGAGGCCACCGCCAAGGAGGAGGGCAAGCCCGAGGCCGCCCTGCCGCGCATCGTCGAGGGCCGCGTCGGCGGCTTCTTCAAGGACGTCGTGCTCGTCGACCAGGCCGCGGTCTGGGAGGACAAGAAGACGGTCGGCCAGTCCCTGGCCGACGGCTCGACCGAGGTTCAGCGCTTCGTGCGCTTCGCCGTCGGAGCCTGAGCGCCGCGCTCGCTCTTCAAGTAGAGTTGCGTGCGCCGCGACCCCTCGTGGGTCGCGGCGCACGTACCATGTTCGCCCACAAACGCCCAGGAGTACCAGGTGTCGTATCAGCGTGTGTTGTTGAAGCTCTCCGGTGAGGTGTTCGGGGGCGGCAAGCTCGGCGTCGACCCCGTCGTCATCTCCGCCATCGCGGAGGAGATCGCAGAGGTCGTCAGGGCGGGCACCCAGGTCGCCGTCGTCGTCGGCGGCGGGAACTTCTTCCGCGGCGCGGAGCTGTCGCAGAGCGGCATGTCGCGCGACCGCGCCGACTACATGGGAATGCTCGGCACCGTCATGAACGCCATCGCGCTGCAGGAGTTCTGCGAGAAGGCGGGCGTCCCGACCCGCGTGCAGTCGGCCATCAACATGGCGCAGGTCGCCGAGCCGTATATCCCGCGCCGCGCCGAGCGCCACCTGGAGAAGGGCCGCGTCGTGATCTTCGGCGCGGGCTCCGGCATGCCGTACTTCTCCACCGACACCGTCGCGGCCCAGCGCGCGCTGGAGATCGGCGCCGAGGTGCTGCTCATGGGCAAGCAGGGCGTCGACGGCGTGTACAACAAGGACCCGAACGCGCACGCCGACGCCACGAAGTTCGACCACCTCACCTACGACCAGTACCTGGCCGAGGACCTGAAGGTCGCGGACGCGACCGCCATCTCGCTGGCCCGCGACAACGCGTTGAAGATGGTGTTCTTCAACCTCTCCGTGGCCGGCAACATCGCCCGCGCCGTCGCGGGCGAGCCCATCGGCACCCTCGTTTCCCGCTAACTCTCTTCTCGCCACACCTAGGAGAACACCATGATCGACACCATCCAGAAGGACGCCGCGGACAAGATGCAGCACGCCGTCGACTTCGTCCGCGAGGACATGGCGACCATCCGCACCGGCCGCGCCCACCCCGCGATGTTCAACAAGATCAACGCGGAATACTACGGCGCGCCGACGCCGCTGCAGCAGCTCGCGCAGTTCACCTCGCCCGACCCGCGCTCGCTGCTCATCACGCCCTTCGACCGCAGCGCCATCGGCGCCATCGAGAAGGCCATCCGCGACTCCGACCTCGGCGTCAACCCCAGCAACGACGGCAACTCCGTGCGCGTGATCGTGCCGCAGCTGACCGAGGAGCGCCGCAAGGAGTACATCAAGCTCGCCAAGGGCAAGGCCGAGGACGCCCGCATCGCCGTGCGCAACGTCCGCCGCCACGCCATCGACGCGCTGAAGAAGCTGCAGAAGGACGGCGAGATCGGCGAGGACGAGCTGAGCCGCGCGGAGAAGAGCCTCGACGGCACCACGCGCAAGTTCGTCGACGGCATCGACGACTTGCTGAAGCACAAGGAAGCCGAACTCCTCGAGATCTGAGCTCATGACCCGACAGACCGCCAGCCCGACGCCGAAGGCCGGCCGGAACCTCCCGGTCGCCATCGGCGTCGGCGTCGGCCTGTTCGTGCCGCTCACCGCGGGACTCATCTGGGCCCCGTGGTTCTTCACGCTCCTCATCGCTGTCGGGCTCGGCCTCGCCGCCGTCGAGGTGCACCGGGCGTTGCTGCTCAAGGGCATGCGCTCGGAGGTCGTGCCCATCGTGATCGGGACGGTCGTCAGCGTCCTCGGCGGCTACATCGCCGGGCGCGTCGACCTGCACATCTCCGCCGTCGGCTTCGCCGCCATCTGCCTCGCCGCGACCATGCTCGCCGCGCTGACCTCGCGGCTCTTCCGCGGCGCCGAGGGATTCATCCGCGACGTGTCGGCGAGCGCGTTCGTCATCGCCTACATCCCGCTGATGGGCGTTTTCGTGCCGCTGCTGCTCGCGGCGGACCACGGCAGGCTCCGGATCCTGATCGTCATCGCCTGCGTCGTCGCCTCCGACACCGGCGCGTTCGCCGTCGGCGTCCTGTTCGGCAGGCACAAGATGGCCCCCAGCATCAGCCCCGGAAAGACGTGGGAGGGCTTCGCCGGCGGCGTGGCCGTCGCCGCGGCCGTCGGCGCGGTGGGGGTCCACCTCCTGCTCGACACGCCGTGGTGGGTCGGGCTCATCCTCGGCGCGCTCTGCAGCCTGGGCGGCACCGTCGGCGATCTCGTCGAGTCGCTCATCAAGCGCGACGCGGGGCTGAAGGACATGTCGAACTTCCTGCCGGGCCACGGCGGCATCATGGACCGCCTCGACTCGATGCTCGTGGCCGTTCCCGTCGGCTGGCTCGTGCTGCACCTCGCCCTCGGCTGACGCCCACCCCGTTCTCAGGAGACCCATGTCCCCGACCCTCTTGCCGCTCGTCTTCGAGGCGCCCCGCCGGGGCAAGCCGCCGAAGCACTGGTTCGACCTCTCCCGCGAGGAGCGCGTCGAGGCCGCCACGAACCTCGGCCTGCCGCGCTTCCGCGCTGACCAGATCTCCCGCCACGTGTTCGACCGCCTCGAGGACGACGCGACGGCGTTCACCGACCTTCCCGCGGCCATCCGCGCGGAGCTCGGCGAGCAGCTGTTCCCGCGGCTGCTCGAGCAGGTGACGCGGCGGATGACCGACGATGGCGCGACGGTGAAGACGCTGTGGAAGCTCTTCGACGGTTCGCTGCTCGAGTCCGTGCTGATGCGCTACCCGAACCGCACGACGCTGTGCATCTCGTCGCAGGCCGGCTGCGGCATGGCCTGCCCGTTCTGCGCCACCGGCCAGGGCGGGTTGAAGCGCAACCTGTCGCAGGCGGAGATCGTCGCGCAGGTGCTCGCCGCCGACCAGCAGCTCTCCTCGGGGACCGTGCCGGGGGCCTCGGGGCGCCTGAACAACATCGTCTTCATGGGCATGGGCGAGCCGATGGCCAACTACAACGCGGTGCTCGGCGCCATCCGCACGTTCCTCGAGCCCGGCCCCAACGGCTTCGGCATGAGCGCGCGCGGCATCACGGTGTCCACCGTCGGCCTCGTCCCGCAGATCGTGAAGCTGACGGGGGAGGGCCTCCCGCTGACGCTGGCGGTGTCGCTGCACGCGCCCGACGACGAGCTCCGCGACGAGATCGTCCCGGTCAACAACCGCTGGAAGGTGGCGGAGGTCGTCGACGCCGCGTGGGAGTACGCGCGCACGACCAAGCGCCGCGTCTCGATCGAGTACGCCATGATGCGCGACATCAACGACCAGGTGCACCGGGCCGAGCTGCTTGCCGAGGTGCTGAAGCGCCGCGGCGACTGGGGCTGGGTGCACGTGAACCTGATTCCGCTGAACCCCACTCCCGGCTCGAAGTGGACCGCGTCGCGCAAGGCCGACGAGCGCGCGTTCATCGAGACGCTGGAGCGCCGGGGCGTGCCCGTCACGCTCCGCGACACGCGCGGCCAGGAGATCGACGGCGCCTGCGGCCAGCTCGCCGCCCGCGTCTCCGACGAGAACGCCTAACCGCGCGCCACGCCTCTTCGGCGACCCCGGGTTCCGGGCGTCGGGGCGCCGCGCTAAGCTCCGAACCAATATGAACCAATTGTTGGAGCCGGACGCGGCGCGCCAGGCGGAGGAGCGGCTCCGCGGCCTCGTCGCGGGACTCGCCCTGGGGTCGAGGCTGCCCCCGGAGCGGGAGCTGGCCGTAGACCTCGGCCTCGGCCGCACGGTGCTGCGAACGGTGCTGATGAAGCTCACGGCGGAGGGCTGGCTCGAGCGGCGGCAGGGCGCGGGCACGTTCGTCGCGCGCACGCCCGGGAGCCCCGTCGCCACCGGGTTGTCCGAGGAGCTGTCGCGGCGCGGCGTCGCGTTCGAGGTCCTGGTCCTCGACGTGGCCCGCGTGCCCGCGCCCGCCCACACCGGCCTGGGGGGCGACGTCGTCGAGGTCCGTCGGGCCCGCGGCGTGGGCGGGGAGACGGTATCGCTCGAGACGACCTGGCTGCCGGGAGCGTGGGCCGTCGGGCTCGACGTCGTGTCCTTGAGCGGCGCCTCTCTCTACGGCCTGCTCGCGCGGCACGGGGACGCGCCGCGCGCCGTCGCGGAGCGCCTGGCCGCCGTGATCGCCGACGCCGACACCGCCGCCCGCCTGGGCGTGCCGGAGGGTTCGCCGCTGCTCGAGGTAGGCCGGGTGGCCCGCGCGGAGGACGGCCGCGTCGTCGAGGTCTCGCGCACCCGGCTCCGCGCGGACCGCTTCCATCTCCGATCCTCGGCCGACGACCGCCACCCGGGCGCGTCGCTCGCCGCGTTGCTGACCATCACTCCACAGGAGAACCGATGACCACCCAACCAAGCCCCGCGAAGAAGATCGCCCGGGTCGGCATCCTGATCGCGCTCTGCGTCGTCGGCGCGCTCATCAAGATCCCCAGCCCGACGGGGAGCGTCGCCCTCGACGCCGCCCCGGCCTTCCTCGCGGCCTTCGCGTTCACCCTGCCCGAGGCGGCGCTCGTCGCGGTGCTCGGACACCTGGTCTCCGCCGCCACCGCGGGCTTCCCGCTCTCGCTGCCGGTGCACGCGATCATCGCGATCACGATGGCCGTGGCCGTCGCCGGGGCGGGCTGGGCGGCGCGCAGGGCCGGCGTCTGGGTCGGGGTCGTCGTCGGCATCGCGCTGAACGGCGTGGGGGCCCCGCTGACGCTCGTGCCGATGTTCGGCTGGGGCTTCTTCGTCGCGATGCTGGTCCCGCTGCTCGTGGGCGCGGCCGTCAACGTGATCCTCGCCGCGCTGGTTGCCAAGGCGCTGACGGCGGCGGGACTCGCGGAGCCGTCGCCCGCGTGACCGTCGTCGTGGCCGAGGGCGCGGGCGTCGCCTTCCCGGGGTCTGCCCGCCCGGCCCTGGACGGCGTCGACCTCCTCGTCCGCGCGGGGGAGACGGTCGCCGTCGTCGGGGCCACGGGGGCGGGGAAGAGCACGCTCGCGCGGCTCCTCGTCGGCCTGATCCCCGGCCATCTCCCCGCCGAGGTGAGCGGCCGCCTGACCCGACCCGACGTCGTCGGCTACGTCCCGGAGCGCGCGGAGGCCGCGCTGATAGAGCCGAGGGTGGGCGACGACGTCGGCCTCGGCCTGCCCGCCGAGGGGAGAGGGGAAAGGGTCGCCGCGGCGCTCGCGGCCGTGGGCCTCGAGGGGTTCGAGGGCCGCGCCACCGGCGAGCTCAGCGGCGGGCAGGTGCAGCGGGCAGCGATCGCGGGGGCCCTGGCCCGCGGGGCGGAGCTGCTCGTCCTCGATGACCCCACCTCGGAGCTCGACGCGGAGGGCCGGGCGGCGCTGCTGCGCGCCATCCGCGGCCGGACAGCCGTGATCGCGACGCACGACCCCTCCCTCGTCGAGGGGTGCTCCCGCGTGGTCGCGCTTCACCGCGGCGTCGTCGCCTACGACGGGCCGGCGTCGGCGCTGCTGGCGGATGCCGAGCTCTGTCGGCGGATCGGGCTGCGGGCGGCCCGCGGGGAGCCGTTGCGGGCACGCCTCGGGGGCCGTCCAACCCCCGCTCCCGGGGATCTCGTCGCGCTGGTGACGCACCTCGACTTCACCTATCCCGGCGGCGTCGCGGCGCTGGACGACGCGGCCCTCGCTGTCGCGCGGGGCGAGATCGTCGCGCTGCGCGGGGCCAACGGCTCCGGCAAGTCGACCCTCGCGCGGTGCCTGCTCGGCCTGCTTCCCACCCCCGACGGCACGGTCGCCGTCGACGGGACCGCCGCCATGGTGCTGCAGGACCCCGACGCCCAGCTGTTCCACGACACGGTGCGCGCGGAGGTCGGCTTCGCTCCGCGCTGCCAAGGACTCACGGCCGAGGTCGTGGAGGAGCGGGCGGCCCGCGCGATGGCCGCGGTGGGGATCTCCGGCGACGCGGAGACTCACCCGATGCGCCTCGCCCGGTCGCGGCGCCAACTGGTCGCCGTCGCGGGCGCGCTGGCCGCCGAGCCCGACCTCCTCGTCCTCGACGAGCCCACCGGTGGGCTCGACCGCGACGCCTTCGAGCGCGTCGCCCGCGCCGTCGTCGACGCGGCGGAGCGCGGCGCGGGCGTGCTGCTGATCACGCACGACGACGACCTCGCCTCGCTCGCCACGCGCACCGTGACCCTCGCCGCGCCGCCGCCCGCGCCGTCGGTCGAACGGGAGGAGGCCCCCCGGACGCGCCGATGGGACGTGCGCGCCGTCGCGGTCGCGACGCTGGCAGCCATGGGGGTCATGGTCGCGGCGGGATCCCTGCCGGTCGTGGCCGGGGCGTTCGTCGTCGGCCTCGTGCTGTTGGGCACGACGGTGCGGGATGGGGCGCGCCGTGCCGGCGCCGCGTTGGCGCCGCTGGCCCCGGTGGCCGGTCTCGTCGGCGTCTTCGGTTACCTCGCCCCTCCGGGATGGGTGGACGACCCGGCGAGTCACGCGGCGCTGCTCGTGCTGCGGCTGGTCGGCATGGTGGTCTGGACGGTGTGGGCGCTCGCCAAGGGCGACGGCGAGCAGGGGATCGCGCTCGCCCGGGCGTCGCGGCTGCCCCCGTCGCTCGTGCTGGTGGTCACCATCGCGCTGCGCTTCGTGCCGACCCTGATCCGCCGTCGCGAACGCATCGCGTTGGCCCAGCGGGCCCGGGGGGCGCGGCTCGACGAGGGCGGCCCCATCCGTCGCGCCCGCGCGCAGCTGGCCGTCCTCGTGCCCCTGTTCGTCGGGGCCATCGCCACCGCGAACGACCTCGCCGCGGCCCTGACCGTGAGGGGCGTCGGGACCGATAGCACGCCAAGGAGCCGGGTGTCGTCGTGAGACGGCGATGGGCAAAGTCAGCGCGGGGCGCCCGTGGCAACTACGATCGGCTTGTTTGTCGGTCATTTGACTGTTGAGGAGCAGCATGGAATCGCAATTGGAGCGCGTCTTCGAGTCCGTCATCGCTCGCAACCCCGGTGAGGCAGAGTTTCACCAGGCCGTTCGCGAGGTCCTCGAGAGCCTCGGCCCCGTCATAAAGCGCCACCCCGAGTACCTCGAGATGAAGATGCTGGAACGCATCTGCGAGCCCGAGCGCCAGATCATCTTCCGCGTGCCGTGGCAGGACGACAAGGGCGAGGTCCACATCAACCGCGGCTTCCGCGTCGAGTTCAACTCCGCGCTCGGCCCCTACAAGGGCGGCCTCCGGTTCCACCCCAGCGTCTACCTGGGCGTCATCAAGTTCCTGGGCTTCGAGCAGATCTTCAAGAACTCGCTCACCGGCCTGCCCATCGGCGGCGGCAAGGGCGGCTCCGACTTCGACCCGCGCGGCAAGTCCGACACCGAGGTCATGCGGTTCTGCCAGTCGTTCATGACCGAGCTGTACCGCCACCTGGGCGAGTACACGGACGTCCCCGCCGGCGACATCGGCGTCGGCGGCCGCGAGATCGGCTTCATGTTCGGCCAGTACAAGCGCATCACCAACCGCTACGAGTCCGGCGTGCTGACCGGCAAGGGCATCGGCTGGGGCGGCTCGCTCGTGCGCACCGAGGCCACCGGCTACGGCACCGTCGTGTTCGCCAACGAGATGCTGAAGACCCGCGGCGAGTCGATGGACGGCAAGCGCGTCATGGTGTCCGGCTCGGGCAACGTGGCGATCTACGCCTCCGAGAAGGCCGCCCAGCTGGGCGCCACCGTCGTCGGCTTCTCCGACTCGTCCGGCTACGTCGTCGACGAGAACGGCATCGACCTCGACCTGCTGAAGCAGATCAAGGAGGTCGAGCGCGGCCGCGTGTCCGACTACGTCGACCGCCGCCCCTCGGCCCGGCTCGGCAACGAGGGCACCAGCATCTGGGACGTCCCCGTCGACGTCGCCCTGCCCTGCGCCACGCAGAACGAGCTGAACGGCGAGCAGGCCGCGACGCTGGTCAAGAACGGCGTGAAGGTCGTCGCCGAGGGCGCGAACATGCCGACGACGCCCGAGGGCATCGCGATCTTCCAGCAGGCCGGCGTGCTGTACGCGCCGGGCAAGGCGGCCAACGCCGGCGGCGTGGCCACCTCCGCGCTGGAGATGCAGCAGAACGCGAGCCGCGACTCCTGGAGCTTCGAGCACACCGAGGATCGCCTCACCGAGATCATGGTCAACATCCACGAGCAGTGCGCGGAGACCGCCGACAGCTACGACGCCCCCGGCGACTACGTGGTCGGCGCGAACATCGCGGGCTTCGAGAAGGTCGCGAAGGCCATCCAGGCCTTCGGCCTGGTCTGATCCTTTACTCACACGTCGACGGCGGGCCTTCGGGCCCGCCGTCGACGTGTTGCTTTCCCGGCCCCGTCAGATGGCGCTAAACTGGTCATCTGACTAGTCATTTGGAGGGCGAAATGTCCGAGGCGATGCCGGCGTGGCCCGTGCAGGACGCGAAGGCGCGCTTCAGCGAGCTGCTCGATGTGTGCGTGGCCGAGGGGCCGCAGCTCGTGACCAAGCGGGGGCAGGAGACAGCCGTTCTCGTCCCGATCGACGAGTGGCGTCGGCTTCGTCGCGACGCCAGGCCCTCTCTCAAGCAACTGCTCCTTTCCGATCAGGCTCGCTTCGACGACCTCGTGCCCGAGCGCGGCCAGGCGCGGAGCCGCACCGTCGAGGCGATCGACTGAACGGACGGCCCATGTTTCTGCTCGACACCAACGTCATCTCGGAGCTCCGCCGAGTTCGGCCCCATGGCGCGGTCCTCGGGTGGCTCGAGACGGTGGACGACCCGTCGCTTCATCTCTCGGCGGTGACGCTCGGGGAGATTCAGCGCGGCATCGAGAAGACGCGAGAGCAGGACCCGGCGAAGGCGGCGGAGATCGAGGCCTGGCTCGACCTGGTCGCGGACAGCTACAACGTTCTGCCGCTGGACGGACGGGTGTTCCGTCGCTGGGCGCGGCTGATGCACCGCACGTCGGACAGGTTGTACGAGGACGCGATGATCGCGGCGACGGCGTTGGAGCACGGCCTGACGGTCGTCACCCGCAACACCGCTGACTTCGCGGCACTGGGCATCGACGCCCTCAACCCCTTCGAGTGGCGGCGAGACGCGCGATCGTGAGCGAGTTGTCGTGGCAGAGACCGGGCTGGCGCGGGTGGCC
>RRZU011249135.1_pt1 | contig 22943 bp, 24 predicted proteins | sample 2165561 | NCBI WGS metagenome assembly RRZU01 (sample SAMN10456909, study PRJNA506462) | wastewater metagenome | isolation source: wastewater sludge | place: USA: Moscow, Idaho | reverse complement strand
TCGACGACCTGCCCGGCCTCGATCTCGCCCACGCCAGCCGGAGCACCGGTCAGGATGATGTCTCCCGGCAGGAGAGTGAAGATGGTCGAGGCGTGGGCAACCAACTCCGCGACGGAGAAGGAGAGAGAGGCGGTCGATCCGACCGTGCGCTCCTCGCCATCGACCCGGGAGACGAGGTCCAGACCGGCCACATCGAGATCTGTCTCGATGACGGGACCAATCGGACTGGACGTGTCGAAACACTTGGCACGGACCTTGTCATCCGCCTCCGCGGTCACGTCATTGGCAACCGTGTAGCCGAAGACGACGTCCTTGACTCGAGAAGCGGGGACATCCTTGCATGCCCTGGAAATCACCACGGCAAGCTCCGGCTCGTGGCGTACTCCCCGCGCCCACCGGGGCAGCACGATCGGATCATCCGGGCCGATGACGGACGTGTTCGGCTTGATGAACATCGTCAATTCGTCAGGGGTTCTCGTGGAAGGGGCGCTGGGGTCTGATCCCTCGGTGCCACCAGAATAGGCACCGATGTATCCCACAACCTTTGAGCGAGGAATCATTGGCGCAACCAGATGGGCATCGTCGACGCCGACTCGCTGCCCGGTGGCCTCGATCTTTCCGAAGAGCGGATCGTCCGAGAGAACCAGGTAGCTCCGGGACTCTTCGTCGAGAACAGCAAAACGGGGGCCCTGGTCCAAGCTGAGACGTGCGATCTTCATGGTTCCAGCCTAGACGCCTCCGCATGAACGATGAGAATCATTTAGTCCCCGGCGGAATTCCGCCCGGACCACGTCGAAGGAGGCGGACCCTCAGCTCTCGCCGGGATCTGCCTCCTTCAACCGAAGTGATTTTGGAGATCACGCCAATAGGTCGTGGCCTACTGGCGCAATCTCTTACTTGTTGAGGGTGATGGTGTCGGTGATGGTGTCGGCGCCCTCCACCGGCTGATGGAACTCCACCTGCAGCGACTGCTTGTCTGCAAGGATCAGGCCTGCGCCCTCCCCTTCCAGGCAGATCCGGCTACCTTCGATGCGCTGGTCCTGCGCTGGGCAGGGGCGCGGCAGATCACCGGCGCCGGGACCCATCGTCAGGTAGTGCATGCCGCCAACTTCGACGTCCTCGTAAATGTGTTGATGACCCGAGATCACGATGTCAGCACCCCACTCCTTGAAATGCCACCCACTGTCGGGCTGCATCTCGGTTCGTGAGCCGTGGGAGCCGGAGCTGTAGGCGGGGCGGTGGAAGACCACCACCCGCCATGAGGCCGATTCCGTGCTTGCAACCGAGCGATCCAGGGCGTCCTTCAACCACTCCTGCTGGGCAGTCATGTCTTCGCCTTCAACCTCGCTGTCGAGGATGAAGAAGTCGATCTCTCCCACCCGCTGGGAGTACCAGCGACGCTGATCGTCACCTTCTGCACTCAGGTACGGGAACGCTGCGCGATACGCATCGAGCCCGGCACCGTCGTTCGTGTAGTCGTGGTTGCCCAGCGCAGGGAAGAACATGGGACCTTCCGCACCGATCTGCACATCCCCGTAGTAGTCCATGACAGACTGTTCGTAGGGAATGCAGTTCTCCTCATGCTGGGTGTTGTCACCACCGGTCACGTAGGCCGCGACGTCCCATGACTTGGTCATGTCCGCCACGGCGGACTCTCCCTCATCACAGTTGCCGAAATCCGCAATGAAGGCGACCTTCACCGGATTGATCGGCTCCACCGGAGGAGGACCCGTGAAGGTTCCCGTTGGCGGCGGCGGACCATCCGAAAGGCCATCCCCGGTGCAACCAGCCAGAGCCGAAAGGCTCAGCACCAAGGCGGCCGTCAGGCCGACCCTCCGAATCATCCCTGCGCGTAGGTTTGCCACTACTTCTCCTTGAGTACGATCCGCACGCCCTCGATACTGCGGCCTTGGCCAACGGTACCCGAGATTGCGCCATCGGCGACGTAATCCTGCCAGCCCACGCCCATCACGTTGGACTGGTACTCGACTGAGTAGTGATCTGCCAATTCACCTGTCAGCTCGATGGTGAATGCCTCCATCCCCCTGTTCATTCCAACAGTCCCGATGAACTTCGACGAATCAACGCAGGGTTGCCAGCCGACCTTCTGAACATGGCCGCAGATCTCGATATTGCCTGTGTACCGGTCGCTTTCGACCTTGACTTCGAGCGCTTCGATTCGGCGGTTCTGGTTCTTCGTACCGGAACCCTTGCCGTCCTGAACCTGAGCCATCCATCCGATGCCCTGAACGTGCGAGCGGTACTTGATGTGCGAGACCGCTGCCGGGTCCACGGTCGGCTCACCCGTGGGTCCACCCGTCGGTTCGCCGGTGGGCTCCGGCGTGGTCGGGGTGGGCTCCGGCGTCGTTGGCGTCGGCTCCGGGGTCGTCGGAGTGGGCTCCGGCGTGGTCGGCGTCGGCTCCGGCGTGGTCGGAGTGGGTGTCGGTGTGGTGGGGGTCGGCGCCGGCGTCGTTGGCGTCGCTGTGGTGGGCGACGGCGTCGGTGTTGGCGTCGCGCGCGGTGGCGGCGTCAGTGCGGGTGCGCTCTTCTTGACCAATCTGATCTGGAATGCCTCGATCGGCTGACCAAGACCAACGGTTCCGGACGTCGCGCTGTCCTTCACCCACGTCTGCCACCCAACCTTGGTCACGTGTGACCGGTACTGGATGTGGTAGTTCTTGGCGAGATCACCCGTCAATCGGAACTGCACCGCTTCGAGCTGCAAGCCCTTGCCCGTCGTGCCAACGAGAGAAGTGGAGCCCCAACCGGACCATCCATTCTTCGAGACATGTGAACGCGCTTCGATCGTACCGGACATCGTATTTCCGGGCAGATCAATCTTCAGTGCCTCCATCGGGCGGCGCTGACCGGTGGTCCCGAGAATCAGGCCACTGTTGCCCTTGTTGAGCCAGCCGAGCTCACGAACGTATGCCTGACCGCGGACGATCGGAACATTCCCATACACCTTGTTCAGATGGATGACTCGCTCGTTGACCCAATTGCGGAAGTAAGAGACTTCGGCGTCGTAGGAGGTCTTGTACGTCCTGCCCTCGCCCTTCATGAGAAGGGTTGGGCCACCAAGAACACTCTTCCACTTCTCGGAGAAGTTCATCTTGGCGGAGTTCTGAACAACCTGCTTGTTCGCATCGATCTCCGAGACGAGACGGAACGCCTCCGGGCCCACTTCCGAGGTCCAGAGCTCATTGGCGCGCTTGGTGAACTCCGGCGCACGGTACAGATCCGTGAACCACTGGTTGCCAACGCGGCGAAGCTGCTGAGCGTTCTTGACATACTCGGAATTGAGAAGCGCGCCGAGGTGCTCGGACTTGTCGTACTGACCGAAGCTGGAATCGAAGTCCCAGATCGGGCCGGCGTGCAGTTTGTCGTTCGGGCCGTCCTTGTAGAAGAAGACGCTGGACTTGACGATCTCCGGGTTCTCTGCAAGTTCGAACACGAAGTAGTACTTCACGAAGGAATCGACGTCAATGATGTTGCTGACGGCCCGCCAGTTGATGTCGGGCTGCAGGAGCAGGTTGTCCAACTCATTGAGAGTGTCCTGCATGTCCTTCCACCCGGCGGCGGTGTCGGCTGGAAGAGGCTCGGGCTTGTCGGGCAGATCGGACTTGGCGTCCTTGAGGACGAAGACGTCCCGACCCTTGGTGGTGTAGAAGAAGTGATCCTCGGCGGTGCCGTAATTGTTGTCGAGCTCCACCAGGACACCTTGCTTGTCCTTGAGATCGACGCGATTCTTCTTGACCTCGGTCTTCTCACTGACCAAGTAGCTGCCCAGGTACTCGCCGTTGATTCTCACATCGACGAAACGAGACTGGGGAGAGTAGGGAAGGCCGATGGAAGCAGCAAAATCGTAGGCGATCTTGTTGCGCATCATCGTGGGATCCGCATGGTTGGCCAGAAGCACCCACGTCTTCTGAGATTCCATTCCCAGGAGCGGAACGTTGTCCGGGAACTTGATCTGGTAGGGGCGCTTGTCCATGTTCCAGGTGAAGTTGCCGCGACCCTTGATCTCGCCAAGCGCATCCGATTCGGGAATCGAATAGGTTCCGTTCGGATCCTCCACCGAGATCTTGGCCTTGACCTTGTGATCCTTGCTGGCGTGGATGTAGGACAGCTTGTTCTTGGCGGGATCGGAATCGGCCAAGGTGATATTGATGGTTGCGACTTCAGCGTTCTTGGGTGCAGCTTCGGCCTGAGGCATTGCCAAGGCGCTGACGGCACCCATGAACACCAGTGCCGCAGCGATCATTGCTGCCACCAGACGACGTCTGTGGTCCGAACGCCGCGAACTCGCAATTTCGGGGGTTTGCATGGATGCTCCCTCGTTCGTGTAGAAGTTCATTTGGGACAATTATCCCGAGTATCTCTCAGGATAGATGAACCGCACGGCGAAAGTTGAGGATTCTCCCAGCTCCCACGTGTATGAACACTGTGATTCACATTTTCCCGGCAATGTTTTGGCACGTCACGCCCCACGAAGTGCCATTCCCTCCATACCAGCGCCGGTATCCCACGTGCCCAATCTCACCCTAATCATCGGGAAATCCGCAGGTACCTGATGCAATTGTCCGAGCCGTCCGCCGGATGCCCACGTCGCGGTCTGCGTGCCGCAACGATGCTCAACCCCTTGAGAAAGGTGTTCAACCCCTGACGGACGGCGCGCCACACCACCGTGTATACAAGGCGCTCGTGGCGGGACGACGATTCGATTGTGCTAAATTCCGATAACAGACACCGATGTTTACCCCGTTTACGCCCATTCGGAGGAGCCACCGTGAAAAAGAAGCACGACGGATCTTGGACAGCCGAGGCCACCGTCTCCCTCGAGCCTCACATGACAGTCCCCTGGCTCATTGATCATCGAGCGCAGGTCCGCCCGGAAAGCGTCTGCATCGAACGCAAGAGCAGGTTCGGTTCCCTGTGGCAGCCGGTCACAATTTCAGAGTTCGACAAGAGTATTCGCAGAGTCTCGCGAGGACTCCTCGGATTGGGAATCGAACCCGGCGAGACAATGGCAATCTTCGGGGCCACCTCCTACGAGTGGAGCCTTCTTGACATGGCGGCACTGTCCGTCGGTATCGTCGTCGTCCCGATCTACGAATCCGACTCGGCCGAACAGATCCAATGGATTCTCGAAGACTCGGCCATCCGCGTCGTCTTCACCGACACCGCCGCCCATGCGGAACTCGTCGAGTCCGTCCGGACCCCGTCGCTGCGGCCCACCATTCTCTTGGACGACGACGGCCTTTCCACCATCTACGAGGCCGCGAACACCATTCCCGATTCCACCATGTCCAACAGGCGCGAGGAACTCTCCTCCGATTCGTTGGCGACGATCATCTACACGTCGGGTACAACGGGCCGCCCCAAGGGCGTGGAACTGACCCATGGCAACCTTGTCTTCTCGGTTCTGACGATCCTCAAGCTGGAGCGCGAAATCATCAATCTGGAGAGCTCCAGGGTTCTCCTCTTCCTTCCCCTCGCCCACATCATGGCTCGTATCGTGTTCCTCTACGGGCTTGCCGGCAAGGGCAGGATCGGCCACGTTCCCAATACGAACAACCTCATCGCCGATTTGCAGGGCTTCAAGCCCACCGCGCTGCTCGTGGTGCCGCGCGTGTTGGAGAAGGTGTACAACGCGGCCGAGGCCAAGTCCGGCGGCGGAACGAAGCTGAAGATCTTCCGCTGGGCCGCTCAGATGGCAGTGGAGAATTCCGAACGCGCCCACCACGGGCCTTTCTTCCGGGTGAAACGCTCCCTCGCGCGCAAGCTCGTGTGGTCGAAGATGACCGCGATTCTGGGCGAGGATTGCCACTATGCGGTCTCTGCCGGAGCCCCGCTCGGCAAACGGCTCGGCCACGTGTTCCGAGGGATCGGACTGACAGTCATCGAGGCGTTCGGACTGACCGAGACCACCGGGCCCACCACCGTCAATCGTCCCGACGCCTTCGTCATGGGTAGTGTTGGCCAGACTATCCCGGGCACCGCTCTGCGCTTGACCGGCGACGGCGAGGTCCTGGTCCGCGGCCCGCACATCATGCGAGGCTATCATCGCAACGCCGAGGCCACAGCGCAGGTCATCGATTCCGACAGCTGGTTCCACTCCGGAGACGTCGGCACGATCAGCTCGAAGGGATTCCTCTCGATCACGGGCCGCAAGAAGGAGCTGATCGTCACCGCCGGCGGGAAGAACGTCGCCCCAGCAGTTCTCGAGGACAAGTTGCGGGGTCATCCACTGATCTCACAGGTCGTCGTCGTTGGTGACAAGCGCCCCTTCATCAGCGCGCTTCTCACGCTCGATCCGGAGATGTTGCCCGGTTGGCTGAACTCCCATGGCCTGCCCGCGATGGACGTTGACGAGGCGTCGCGCGATCCCGAGGTCCTCGCGGCGATGCAACGGGCCGTGGACAGGACCAACGGTCAGGTCTCGCGTGCGGAATCGATTCGCAAGTTCACCATCATCTCCGGAGATTTCACGCAGGAGAACGGGCTTCTCACACCTTCGCTGAAGGTCAAGCGCAATCGCGTCCTCGTCAAGTACTCGGATGCCATTGCTGCAATCTACTCGGGGCAGAAGCCGGAGTGACCCTCCGCCACCTGCGCCTCCTGACAAGCTGTTGGAAATCTGGTGACCGGGCGTTCGGCCGTCGGAACAACTGAACGAGGCTTCCATGGAAACTCCGCAGACCAAGGGGAACAAGCCAGCCGCCGGGCAGGCAGCCAGACGCGATCCCAAGGGCACCAAGCAAGCGATTCTCGAATCAGCCCTCGAGGAGTTCGCGCGCTTTGGTTTCGGGGGAAGTCGCATCGATGAGATCGCGCGTGACACCAAGACCTCGAAGCGGATGATCTACTACTACTTCGGCAACAAGCGCGGATTGCACCACGCGGTGGTCCTGGACGCGGTCAAATCCGTGCGATTCCTGACCGACGGGAAACGCACGGACTACGAGAACCCGGCCCTCGAGTTCGTCCGGCGCGTCAACGAGGCCCTCATCTGGGCGGAAACCAACCCCTCGAAGCTGCGACTGCTCACCACGGAGAACCAGTACATGGAGGGCGAGGACGAACTGGTGGAAGGCGTCAATGCGCACATCAGCACGATGATCATCGACTTCTTTCGCGAGCCCTTCGAACGTGGCCAGGCGGTGGGCGCCGTGCGATCGGAAGCCGGTTCTCCCTCGATCATCGAGGTGTACCAGATCGCCCTCTCGCTGGCGCTCATGCGCATCGAGCACCATTTCTCGATGAAGGCGGTTCATGACCACGACATCTTCTCCGCGAGTTCTTGGGAGCGCCAGCATGCGCTCGTTGTCGAAACGCTGCTGCGCCTGATTCTCGTCGACGTCTCCGAGACCGGGAGGTACGTCGAACAAGTACTGGCCAATTCGCGACCTCCAGCAAATCTTCGATGACGCAAGGATCTACTATGTGTGGACAGGTGCAGTCCGGCACCATTCTCCACGAGAAAGTGAGCATCACATGACCGAGATCTCAGGGCACACCGGATTGGTGTCGCTGCTCGGCTCGCCCGTCGAGCATTCGTTGTCTCCCGCGATTCACAACGAATCCTTCAGGCGCCTGGGCATCGACACCGTCTATCTGGTATCCGACGTCACCACGGGTACTCTGGAGGATGCGATTCGCGGCGCCCGGGCACTTGGGGTTCGTGGGCTCAACGTCACCATGCCCTGCAAGACGGCCGTACTCCAGTACCTCGACGAGCTCTCACCGGCAGCACAGCTCATGGGAGCCGTCAACACCGTGGCCTGCAAGGACGGCAAGCTCATCGGGCACAACACGGATGGAGCGGGTCTGCTGCGTTCAATCACGGAAGCGGGATTCGACGTCGTCGGAGCGAAGATGACCGTCATCGGGGCCGGCGGAGCGGGTTCGGCCGTCTTCACGCAAGCTGCTCTCGACGGCGTCGCCGAGATCTCGGTCTTCAACGTCAAGGACCAGTTCTTCGAGTCGACGACGGCGCGTGTGGCCTCGCTCTCGGAGACGACCGGCTCCTCCATCACCCTCCACGATCTCGATGACAAGGAACGCCTGGCACGCGACATCAGCGAGAGCCTGGTGGTTGTGGATGCCACCAGGGTGGGGATGGCACCGCTGGACGACGTCTCCAATGTGGAGAAGAAATGGATGGTGCCCGGTCAGGCTTTTGTGGACACCGTGTACCACCCCGTCTGGACCAAGCTGCTCAGGCTGGCCGCGGAGGCCGGAGCCACCCCGATCGATGGCCTGGGCATGCTGCTCTGGCAGGCCGCCATAGCCGAGGAGATCTGGTTCGGCGCTCAGATGCCGGTGGATGAGATCCGCGAGTTCGTCTTCGGGTGATTCCCCGAGGCGGCGGTGGGGTTCTCGGAGGTGAGCCAGTTCAGCCGGGCTTCCCGGACACCGTCATCGGCCTGCGGTCAGGCTTCGCCCATGATTGCCAGAGCCTGTCGCAGCAATGAGGCGTGGCCCTGGTTCATTTCTGCTTGCAGTTCGGGCGTGCGGGCCTCCCCCGGTGTGAACCATGTGAATTCCAGAGAATCGGATCCGGGATTGCAGTCCCCCTGCATGGCCACGATGAAGGCAAGCGACACCGCGTGCTGACGAGGATCGTGCCAGCCCTGACCCGGTGTCGGGAAGTATTCGCCAACTGTGAAGGGAATGAGGCAGGAGGGAAGCTGTGGAAGGTCCATCGGGCCGAGGTCCTTGTCAATGTGGCGGACCAGCGCGTCTCGAATTCTCTCGTGGAACAGCACCCTGCCGGAGGGGATCGTTCGCACGATGGTGTCTCCACTGACGCACAGCAGCATGCCGATGGCCTCCACTGCACCGACTTCATCAAGGCGCACCGGGACGATGTCCACATACACCATCGGAACCTTGTGCCTCACGAACTCGAGCTCTTCAGGAGAGAGCCAAGGTCCCATATCGGCCGAATCGATCTCGCTCATGACTACATATTGCCAGTCGCAGGTTTCATTCAGGAAAGGTTCCCCTCCGGTTTCTCCCCCGGTGAACCGGACTCCCGATGTGCGCGCAACGGATTGACGCGGACCGGGTATTCGTGGTGCGTGCGTGCGGCGGCAGGACGGGCGCGCTCCCGAGCCACCCGGAATCCGCCCGCCGGGCGGGTAGGCTTGAGCATGTGAAGAAAGCAGTTCGGCCGCTCGCCGTCATGGTCCTCATCTACCCTCTCCTGATGCTGGCCATCGGGTGGGTCGCAGTCGCCCAAGGTGGCTTCGAGCGCGCCTACACCGCTCCCATCGTTGCAGCAAGCCTGGCAGCGCTCGTGCTCGCCATCGGTTACTGGCGGCGCAAGATTTGGTTCTTCGCAGCCGGAGCCGGCGGAATCATCCTGTTCTGCCCATCCCCTCTGGGGCTCTTTCCCATGACGCTCGGCCTCGTGCTGCTGATAGCCTTCGGTTTCGTCATTGCCCGAGCATCCGAGGAAGGCAACGGGCAGTGGTGAACCCGCGCGCGTGCGGAACGAGAGGGGATGCCGGGCGGCAGAGAACCTTGGCAACTCGCCTTCAGCGAGCGGCGAACTTCCACCAAGCTGTCCGTGATGCCAAAATGGAACCATGACAAAACTTGCTGTTGGCGGCGCCGCTCCCGATTTCACACTCCCCACCGTCTCCGGAACGGTCCACCTGGCGGAGGAGCTGGAGAAGGCGGACAACGGCGTTGTCGTCTACTTCTATCCGAAAGCCATGACTCCCGGCTGCGCCAAGGAAGCCTGCGACTTCCGTGATTCCGAGAACTCTCTGAAGTCCGCCGGTTACACGGTCATCGGAGTATCACCGGACAAGGTCGAGTCGCTCAAGAAATTCGCCAATCGTGACAACCTGAACTTCCCGTTGGCCTCGGACCCGGACCGCGAGGTCATCGAGGCCTACGGCACGTACGGCGAGAAGATGAACTACGGCAAGCTCATCAAGGGGATCATCCGCTCCACCTTCGTTGTGAACAAGGACGGCACAATCGCGCTCGCCCTGTACAACGTGAAGGCCACGGGCCACGTGAGCCGGCTACGCAGGCAACTCGGAATCGACTCCTGAACCGCACATCGAGGGACTTGCCGGGGCGCGCGTGATTCCGTTACACCACGGCACTCGCGGGAGCGGAACCTGGCGCCCGTGGACCACGTGGCGGCGTGGCTCTGGGGTGCATGGCGAGAGGACACGTTCGGGGTGCCCGTTGGTGGGTGCGATGTGATTACGCACCGCCGGAGCTCCTGCTGTAAGCTGATCCAGTTGTCACGGAGCTGGACCACCGCGGCACATGTTTGTCATGTGCCGGCGCAAGCCCAGGTGTCCGCGCGCGAGTGGCGGAATTGGCAGACGCGCTAGATTTAGGTTCTAGTATCTACGGGTGTGGGGGTTCAAGTCCCCCCTCGCGCACGCGAATGAAATGGCCTCTGATCAGGAGTTTTACACTCTCGGTCAGGGGTCATTTTGCGTGAAAGTGCTAGAAAAAGTGCTAAGCGTTTCGGTGCGGCACTATTTGCGGATGCGCCGGGCTGCCCGATGATGCTGTTGTGACGTGGGAACATAGAGATCATGAGTGAGGTAGTAACCCGCAAGATGGAAGCGGTTGATTCCGGAGAAGTGCTGACCCTCCAGCGGGCTGCCTACGCGTCCGAGGCGCAGTTGTATGGCGATCCGTTTCTACCTCCCCTGGTCCAGACCCTCGATGAGCTTCGAGACGAGTTGGTGAGCGGTGAGGGGCTGGTTGGGCTTTCGGGCAGCCGCATCGTCGCTTCTGTGCGCTGGACGGTATCGGATGGAATCGCTCGTATTGGGCGGCTCATCGTTGCCCCCGATCTGCAAGGTCAAGGCTGGGGCACCAAGCTGTTGAACTTTGCCGAGCGTGAATCTGGTGCGGCGACCGCGGAGCTATTCACGGGGCACTTGAGCGAGGGGAGTATCCGACTCTACAAGCGTGAGGAATACGTCGAGTCGCGTCGTGAGCAAATCAACGACGACCTTGAGTTCGTCCACCTGACGAAGAACCTCGCCCAGATGATTGATTCGAAGAAGTGGGGTGGGGCTTTCGCTCAGTAAGTGGGCACACAGCGTTGAGGCACGCCAAATAAGGCACGGCTCAACGCTGTGTAGCCATCAAGAAATCTAACGGTCCCCAGCGCACTCCGGAAGTACCCGAGGCAAGGCAGGATCCACACCCTGCAATGGTTTTGAGCCGGTAGATGGGTGACGGGCCGCGCAGTGCGTGACACCCCGTGCAGTCAGTGATACCCCACGCAGTGCGTGACGCCCTCGCCCGTGTCAACGGCGTCACGCACCACCCGCGGTGAGACAGATCGAAAATCGCGAGCGCTTGGAATCAATCATCTGGAGCCACGCGTGATGCGCCAGGTCGTCTACTCGCCACGAGCGCGAGACCAACATACCGAGCCGTACCTCTGGATCGCCGAACAGGCGGGTTTCCCGGATCTCGCCGTGAACTACGTCACCGCGATCTTCGTCTACTGCGAAGAACTCGCAGACTTCCCCTTCATCGGGGTCTCCCGCGAGCTTCAAGCCCGCCCCATTCGTCCGCATATGCACCGAGCGTGGGTACCTTGTTGCCGAACTTCTCGTTCTGCTTGCGCCGCTTCAATTCCTCCTGCAAGGCGTCGTTGGCCTCGTCGGTGCATTCAGAAGAAAAGAGCCTGGGACTGAAAAACTTGCTCTATTGCGATTTGGCAACGGGATCGACGAACACTAAGTGGTCAAGGTAGAGCTGGAGAGGAAACCTTCGGACCGAGGGCGACTTTATGCCAATTAAGTGCAGTATTATGCACTTATGGATGTAGTTGCGGAGTCGCTGGCGCGTGCGATCGGTGTGCGGGTGAAGCAGGAACGCAACGGGCGTGGATGGACACTTGATCAGCTCGCTGCATATGCGGGTGTGAGCCGTCGCATGCTCGTGAACGTTGAGCAGGGCGGCGTGAATCCTAGCGTGGGCACGTTGTTGCGTCTTTCTGACGCCCTGGGTGTTGAGCTGCCCGCCTTGGTGGAGCCACCTGCGCCGCGCGTATCGAAGGTCACTCGACGCGGTGAGGGGGCGGTGTTGTGGACTGGAGATGGTGGTGGTCGGGGCGTGCTAGTGGCCGGTACTGAGCCGCCGGACGTGGTTGAGTTGTGGGATTGGACGCTCGCTGCTGGTGAGCAGCATCAGAGTGAGCCGCGCCGATGCGCAGTCAATGAGCGTGAGTTACGGAACGTCCGTGTAGGGGTGCTCGTCGGAAGTCTCTCCTTGCGGTACCAGGCAGACCGCAGTCAATGCCGCCAAAGCCCTGACCGCTCATGCTTCGCCCTACCTGTCGCCAAGGCATTGCACACTCACCACTAGCACCTGCCCCGTGACATGGGCGAGGGCGTCACGCACTGCGCGGGGTGTCACTCATTCATTGGGTCAACACCTTTCCAGAAACTTGATCCTGCCGTGTCCCGGGCGCTTCCGGAGTGTGCTGGGGACCGTCAGCTTTCTTGATGGCTACACAGCGTTGAGCTGTGCCCTATTTGGCGTATCTCAACGCTGTGTAGCCACTTGCTGAGCGAAAGCCCACGCCACCCCTTCGAATCAATCATCTGGTGGAGTGTCATGTCTAATTCTCTGGGTACGGGTGGCGGAGTCGGGTTCGGGCGTGCGATGGATATCGAGTCGTGTGGCCAAGGCCCGGGCTTTGGCGGGCCCGAAGGCCTCCTAGAGGGACCCCAAGGCGTGCATGCTGAGATTGTCCCGTCACGAGCACGACTTTCGCGGCGTCGAGGTAGTCGACGGTCAGGAGGTGCTCGACTTCATGTGCCCGGTCCGGGCGAGTGCGTCGGTTTGCTTGCTGGTGCTGGTGTGACGTGAGAACATTGTGGTCATGCAAGCCGTTCAGACCGTGGTGTTTCTGCACGGGCTGGGTGAGACGCCGAGCGCCTGGGATGCGCAACGCGAGGCGCTGCCTCTTGGCTTCGATGCGGTGACAGTCGATCTGTTTACTGAGACGGGTTCGAGTGGTGTAAGTTTCTCGCTGGCGGGCGCGGCTTCGCTGGTGGCGCGTGAGCTTGATCGTCTGGGTATCGAGCGGGCACACCTGTGCGGCCTGTCACTGGGTGCGATGGTGGCGCTTCAGTTCGCGCTCGATCACCCCGAGCGGGTGCGGTCGCTTACGCTGGCTGCCGGGCAGGTGAAGCCTCCGCGTGCGCTCATGTCGATACAGAACGCGGTGATGCGGTTGATGCCTGCGCGGGTGTTCGAGAAGCAGGGCGTGCGCAAGGATACGATGCTCGCGGTGCTGCGCGCGGTGAGTCACACCGACTTCACGGACCAGCTCGCCTCGATCACGGTACCGACGCTGGTGCTGTGCGGCTCCAAGGATCGCCCCAACCTCCCCGCCGCACATGCGCTGGCTGAGGGGATCCCGGGTGCAGACCTACAGATTCTCCCCGGTGCGGGGCACCAAGCTCATTTGCAGACCCCCGACGAGTTCGCCAACGCGCTCGACGAGTTTTTCACGCGCTGACGGTGCGGACTCGCATCTCAGGAGCCGAGGTGGGCGGCGAAGCGGTCTACTGCTGACCTCTGCATGAGCGGGGTTGGTGGAGCGGTGGACTTCGGCCATGTCGAACGTGCGCCCTCGGATCTGCGCAGCCATGTCGAGCACACCCCCGCGCCCGACGTCGGGAGCTGCGCGCCATCACCGACGAGCGCGATGGTTGCGCCGGTCTCCACCTGCACCACGCGCAGACTCGTCAAGTGCGCCACATTCTCCGGGGCGGCATCATCCACTTGTTGGCAGCCCACACCCTCGTGCCGAACCGCACGTGAATGTGCCGGTGGGGATCGCCTGCACGAAAGGTGCGATGCGAGATGCCAACGAACTGCATGTGCTCAATCGGTACAACTTCTTGCTTCCCGCCCGGGCCAACACGCGTCACCGAGTGTTGAGCGAGCCAGCGTTGAATCTCTGCCAGGGCATCTTGCTGTGCAGCATCAAGCGCCTCAGAGCCTTCCGGGTACAGGGCGGCAGCGATCGGGAGTAACTTCGGGCCGTTGATCGTCATTTCCGCGAACCCGGGCGACCCCAGCCGATCAGTACCCGCAAGACGTGGCCAACCCCCAACTTCGCCGGTATCGGCATTGATCCGGTCCACCCACCCACTGCTTATCGCCACTCGTCGGTATGCACTGATCTGGCGGACGATGGTGGGATTCCGATTTCTTCAATTTCGTGGCCAGCGCACGGGACTCTGGTAACGGTCGCCTGTTCGATACGAGTCACGAGGAACCAGCGCATTTCGTTGCGCAAGTGGCACCATCCGGTGAGGTACCAGCGGCCCTGTGTGGACGCGAAAATGACCGGCTCGACATCGCGCATGGTCGTGTTTCCATCGCGCGCCGTGTATTTGATGCGCACGATCAATTGCTCGGCCATTGCTTCCTCGAGGGCGGATCTGACGACTCGTGAGACGGGCGGTTCTGTATTGACCCAAACGCGATGGGCCAGTTGATCTGCTTTCGCTCGGGTTCGAGGGTCAAGAACATCGATGATCTTTCGGATACCGGCCAAGGCGAGGTCCGAATAGGGAGCGTCGGGGGCAGCTGACACCGCAGCGAGAAGCGCGACCGCTTGAGAAGGTGTCAGGCTAATGGGCGGAAGGTTGGAATGTGCAGCCAAGCCGTACCCGCCGCCGGGGCCGGGACGAGACCAGATCGGCGCTCCACTGTTCTCCAACGCCTCGAGGTCTCGCTTGATCGTGCGAACCGACACTCCGAATTCGGCTGCCAGCCGGTCTGCTGTGTAGCCGCGCGAACCGCCACGTCGCAACAACTCCGAGAGCGCATGGAGCCGTTCCGCTCGTTTCATCGTTTCACCTCCTTCTCAAATGATGTCAGAAATGGTGCCATGCTGTTGTCCACGTGAGCTGGGAGGATCGGGGTATGACAAACAGTACAAGCAAACCCCCGATCATCCTCATCCCCGGTCACTGGCTCGGCGCTTGGGCCTGGGACGAAGTCCTGGAACACCTCACGGCTCTCGACCAGAGAGCCATCGCTCTGACACTTCCGGGCCTCGATGCGGCAGACCCGAATCGGGCCGCCCGGACACTCGACGATCAGGTATCAGCGATTGAACAGGCCGTACTCGCCAGCGCCGAGCCTGTGGTCCTCGTGGCGCACAGCGGGGCGAACGCGCCAGTGAGCATCGTGCTGGATCGGCATCCTCGCCTCGTTCGCCGAGTTGCCTGGATCGACAGCGGCCCCGCTGCCCCTGGAATCGCTTTCGACCCTGATCTTCCCGAGCAAGTGGAGGAACTCCCTTTGCCTCCCTTTGAGGATCTCGGAGCGCAGGCGAGCGTTGAGGGCCTCACCGATGGGATGCTTGATCGCTTCCGCACCCGCGCCGTTCCTGAGCCCGGCCCTGTGCTGCGACAGCCCGTGCATCTCACCAATGACGAACGTCTTGAGGTGGCCACCACGTTCGTATGTTGTTCGGTGCCGAGCGCGCAGGTGATCGAACTGGTGAAGGCTGGCCATCCGATGTTCTCCGAGGTCGGGAACCTCAAGAATGTGGATTACGTTGACCTCCCCACGGGTCATTGGCCGATGTGGTCGCGCCCGTCCGATCTCGCGCAAATACTCGCAGAGCAATCCTCGGGCGTGTGAAATCTGCAGGCGGGCCAGTCGCTTTGGCCGGACCTTTGGGCGCCCGGATGATTCTTCTCGCCGTTGCCGTAGGTCACTCTGGCAGGGCTTTAGTCTGCCAGTGCGATGGTGAGAGTCGCCAGAGCAAGCACCAGCGTGACGGACGTCATCGTGAACCGTTCGGGTTCACTGCGCGAGATCGCATTCATGAGGATACCGAGAACGAAGTAGCCAAACAGCGACCAGGTCGCGACGCGCACGAACGTTCCGTCGCCAGCGATCACCCCTGCGCGGCTGAGCAACAATGCCGCCATCCCCGCATAGACCACCACCGAGACTGCGCTGCCGATGCGTAATCCCGTGGGCAGTATCTTGTGCTGGCCGCCCCAGACGAAGTGACCAAGCGGCAATCCGAGCGCAACGAGCACTTGCAGTACCGCAAGCGCGGCGAGTAGCACCAGTGCAACGGTGAGCGCCAGGATCCTCACGAGGATTCCAACTCACTGAGCCAGCGCCCCATCAGATCGTGAGCCCTGATGCCATAGTCAAGTGTCGCGAGGCGGAACCGCGCCACGTCTCTCAGCTGTTCGGGCGCTGGGGTCGCATCGATCTCGGCCCGCAGCTCGACAAGTCGCTCGAAGTCCACGCGGGCGCGTCGGCGCAACAGCATGATGCATTCCGCATGGTCTTCCGGAGGCATACTGCCCAGCAAATACACTTTGGAGAGCGCAGTCTGCTCGGCATCTGACTCCGTGATCGGTGAAAGCATCCAGTCGCGCCACGCTTGGCGACCCAACTCGGTGATGGAGTGGAGATGCCTCGGTCGACCAGTGCCGACAGACTCTTCTTTCGTTACCCATCCGTGCGAATCACGCACCCCGAGGGCCCGCTGAATGCTGCCCAGGCTGGCCGAGTAGAAGAGGGAGATACCCCCGGTGAATTGTTTGCGTATCTCGTAACCGGAAAGCGGCCCGTACAGCAGAAGGCCAAGAATCAGAAACTGCATGCAAACACCATATACCTCAAGGGTATATAGTGTCCACTGGTCCTGAGTGATCACAAATCGACGAGTGCGCGGGCAACCATCTTGAACGCATCCACACCTTGATCGCCGACGAGCCCGTCGTGCGTGAAGTATCGATGTTTGGCGGCAGATCCGTAATGGTCAACGAGAAGATGATTGTCAGCGCCCTCAAGAATGGCGGACTCCTCGTGCGAGTGGACGGCAACCAGCGCGACGAGCTGCTCGCCAAGCCAGGAGCGATTCAAGCAGAGATGGGGCCGGGCCGCGACATGGGGCCGGGATGGATCGAGGTCGCGTCTGATGCCATCAAGGACGACCGCCAGCTTGCTGCCTGGGTCAGCATCGCCATGGACTACAACCGCCACGTCACTGGCGGTCGACCATGAGCGACTTCCACTGCTTCCCGCCGGGACTGTTCGAGTTCTTCGACGAGCTGAGAGCGACAACTCCAAGGACTTCTGACACGCCAACAAACAGCGGCGGGAACACGACGTCCTTGGGCGGATTCTCGACGTCGTTCGGGGAAACCGGCATGGTCTTGACGAAGTGTTGAACAATCGTTTAGTGTCATAAACATGCGTTCAGTAGATTCACGAGACCTGACGACTCGTGCCCGTATCCGTAACGCCGCCATAGAGTTGATCGGCGCACACGGGTTCGAGCGGGCGAGCATGCGGATGATCGCCCAGGCTGCCGGTGTGAGTCCCGCGCTGGTGATTCATCACTTCGGTGACAAGAACGGCCTGCGAGCAGCCTGCAACGCGCATGTCTCGGCCATGTTCACGGTTGAGCACGAGGGAGCCGATGGGGCTTCGCCAACAATCGAGTCAATCCAGGCTGCGCTCAATGATCTGGACGCCTACGGACCAGCGTTGAACTATCTCGCGCAGATGCTTGCCGACGACGATTCGAGCTCAGCAGATGAACTGTTCGACGGCATCCTCAACGGCACGCTCCATGCCATTGAGGACCAGGAGCAAGCAGGGCTGGTCCATCCGCAAAGCGATCCGGAGGGAAGCGCCCTGCTGCTCACACTCATCGGCCTCACGCCTCTGGTCCTGAGCCGCCACTTTGCCCGTTCCCTCGGAGCGGAGGAACTCACACCGGAGGTCGTGACGCGTATCACGATCCCACTGTTGGAACTGTTCACCCACGGGTTCTACACGGACGACTCGATCCTGAACGCCGCAAGATCCACGATGCAGAATCAGGAGAAGACGTGACCATGCCTCCGATCATTCAATGCAAGAAGCTGACCAAGAGATTCGGCAAATTCACCGCTGTTCACGACCTCGATCTCGATCTCGAACCGGGAACCGTGCTCGGTTTCCTCGGGCCGAATGGAGCGGGCAAGAGCACCACCATTCGCATGATGCTCGGTCTCTCGATGCCCAGCGCGGGAACGGTTCGTCTCTTCGGTGAAGATCCGTTGCGCAACACAGCCATACGCGCACGGGTCGGGTACTCACCGGGCGAACTGCGCCTTGACGACAGGCTGACCGTGGCGGCGACCCTGACGAGCTGGGCGCGGCTTCGCCACGGCGTCGATGAGTCGTTCCGCGACATCCTCATCGACCGGCTCGGGGTGCAGGTGGATCGCCATGTGCGTGGCCTCTCGACAGGAAACCGGCGCAAGCTCGCACTCGTTGGCGCGTTGATGTCACGCCCCGAGCTTCTGGTTCTCGATGAGCCGACCAACGGCCTCGACCCCTTGGTGCAGAACGAGTTCATGTCGATCCTCGAAGAGGTCATCGCATCCGGAACGAGCGTGCTCCTCTCATCGCACATCCTCAGCGAAGTTGAACGAATTGCAGACCGGATCCTCGTCATCAGGGCAGGAACGGTCGTTGCAGACGGAACCACCGACGAACTCCGCAGAGGTGCCACTCAGGAGTACCGGGCCGTGTTCACCGGCTCCGCACCTGAGCCGTCCACGTTGTCTTCACTCTCCGGGGCCCAGGCGGTGGAGTCCCCGCAAGCTGGTGAACTGCGGATTCAATGGGCCGGGCCACCGCGAGAACTGCTGTTGAAACTCACCGAGTACGACCTGAAATCGCTCACGGCGCCCGAACCCGACCTTGAAACGGCATTCATGTCCTACTATCTGGGCGAGCGCAGTCCAGCAATGGCCGAGAGGGGCGCAAGATGAATGCAGAACTATTCACTCGGGGCCTCGGTGCGCAGCGTCGCAGTGCTCTCATCTGGAGTCTTGCATTGTTCATCCTCACCGCCTCGGTGGTGGCCGTCTGGCCGTCGATGAGCACGTCCGGTTCCCTTGACTCGTTGGTCACAGGCATGTCACCGGAACTGATCTCCGCGCTCGGCCTCGAATCGTTGGGATCACCTGCAGGATTCCTCAATGGCAACCTCTACGCACTGCTCCTCCCGCTGCTTTTCGCGGTGCTCGGGATCATGCACATGAACGCCCTCACCGCTGGCGACGAGGACGCCGGGCGTCTCGAACTCCTGCTCGCACTTCCCACGAGTCGCGTCAGCGTCTATCTCAGTCGCTTCGTCTCGGTCGTGCTCGTGCTCGCGGCGGTGGCTCTTCTCGTCGGCGCAACAGTCGTGTTGGGAGGCACGGCTCTCGACATGAGCCTCGAGACCACAGGCGTGGTTGCCGCAACCGTGAGCGTCTTCCTTCTGGGATTGTTCCACGCCGCTCTCACGTTGGCACTCGCAGGGATTGGACTGCGCGCCGGGGTGGTGCTTGCCGGATCGTTGGGAGTGCTCGTACTGGGATATCTCGTCCATGCGCTGCTGCCGATGATTGAGTCGCTCAGCTTCCTGACCAAAGCATCACCCTGGCACTGGGCGCTCGGGGAACAGCCCCTTGAAAGCGGATTCGACGGCGCAGGTATCGCGCTGCTGGTTGGCGGTTCCGCCGTGCTTGCTGCCGTGGGTCTCCTTGCAGTGCGGCGGCGAACCATCCGAACAGTATGACTTCGAGCGCTCAGAGGATCGCGGCCGTTCAGTGCGGCTTGCAGTTCTCTTGGCTCAGATGGCTTGCGACCGAACATGATTGCGCCTGGCTGACCTCTGTGCGCGATGACTGCCTGAGGGCCCGATGGTCGGCCGACCAGAGCTCCGCCAGCGCCTGGTCCGAGTAGGCGGTTCCGCCCAAGGTGACCATGCACGTGACGGGGTCTTCGACGTCCAGCTCTCGCGGATCCTCGCGGGCGATCCACGGCAGTCTAGAATCAGATCATGGGTATCTTTCGGCGCCGCGAACCAGTCGTATCAGCGGAGAACTTCATACCTTCCGGCGGTCCTTTCCGGTTTCTTGTGGAGGATGTCTTCACAATCACCGGGCGCGGAACCGTTTTCGTTGGCGTCGTCGAAACAGGCACTGTCCAGGTCGGTCACACGGTCATCGTGTCCACGCAATTGCAGAACTTTCATGCCAAGGTCGCGGGAGTTGAAACCTTCCACAAGAGGCAACATCACGCCAGCGCCGGTCAGAATGCCGGGCTGCTGCTTGATCTGAGCCCACACACGCCCGGGGACCGAGCAAGCTTCCGCGGAGCGATCATCCACAGCTGAGCACCACGCGCAGTGCGCCGCGGGAGGTCCGACGACGCCGTCGCGCAACCGTCACGTATCACCCCGGTCCCGTTCCTCAGCTGGGCCTCCACACCTTGGAGATCTCGGCTCGCATGACGGCCCTCATGGGTCACGATTGCCCCCTTGTGGAACCTTCAATGCCTTCGGGTAGGCTGAGCCCAGCGAAGCATGAATGTCCACTCCTGCTCGCCCAACCGATTCCGCTCGCCCAACCAATCCTTGGCTGCACCCGTCCACCGGAATGCGCCCACAATTTTCCGTCACAGGGGCCGATCGGCGGGTCTTACGAGCCATCTGAATTGAGAACGACCATGGCCAACCCAAGTTCCGGCAATCCGTCCTCGCCGCTATCACATGGTCACCTTGATCGCCTGCGCCTCCACGACTCGTTGAACGCCGGCCACCGGGTCACGGTCATCAGAGCGGAAGGAGGAGCAGGCAAGACAACGCTGATCTCCACATGGATTGGCAAGACTCCGTGCAAGGAGGAGATCCTGTGGCTGACTGTCGACCCAAACAGACGATCTCGGCTCTCTTTCCTCCACGGACTTGCCCAACTTCTTCTGGATCTGGAGCTCGCTCCACGAGACAGCGCCGTGGCGCGAATCGCCGTGGAGGACAAATCGGGGAAGGACGCCGTCGCCGTCATCTGCGACGTCCTCAACACGACGTCGCGTTCGCTCCTGATGGTCGTGGACGATTTGCACCTGCTGGCACCAAACGGTTGCGAGGACCTTGCCAGCATCCTCGAAGGCTCCCCCGGGCTCAAGCTCATTGCGCTCTCACGCTCTTCGACAATTCTCGACACAGGCGAACATGCGCTCCGTCTCGCGACCCACGTCATGACGTCGCGGGAGATGGCTCTGACCACCTCGGAGCTGGACGAGCTCTCGCTGACAAACGGCTACCAGATGAGTGGTGCGGAACTGGCAGCCGTTCACAAGCTGACGTCCGGCAACCTTCTCGCCTCCCGCATTGCTCTGAGCACACTGGTTCAGGAGGCCTCCGAGTTTCCCGCCGGCGGCTCTCGTCGCGGGCTTCCGATGGACAAGGTTGGCCTGGCGGTCAGCGAGAACCTGCGTCCTGCATTCGCATCGGACACGGATTATCGGCGAGCACTCGCGCTGTCCCTGATTCCCGTCGTGGACATCACGATCGCGGAACAGATCTTCGGTGGCGCCTGCTCCTTGAGCCTGCTCAACAACATGACCCGTCAAGGCTTCGGCACCTTCTCCACCACCGGTTCGCGCACCACCTTTTCCTTCCACTGCGTGGCCCGGGCGGTGCTCAGCAATTGGGCGGAGAGGGAGATTCCGGCGGACGAACGGGCCCGAATCATCCTGTCCTCGGCGATGCTCATGGCCGAGTGGGGCGATCCCGTCACTGTCGTCGAGCTCTTTCTGGATGCAGAAGCCTACGATGAGGTCTTTCCCTTCTTCATCAAAGAGTTCTCGGTCCTTTCCACGTACCGGATTGACGACCTCATTCGGGTGCTGAACCTCGTTCCCGATGCGGTCGTGCAAGCACACCCTGCGCTCGCGGCCACCCTCGCGATCACGTTGAGTGCGAGGGAAAGCCGGCCATCCCGGCGTGTCCAGCAGCTGGCCAGCTGGGTGTTTGCGCGGCAACCTCGCGCGCCGGGCACGGCGACCGCCGTCGGGGAGTTCCTGGATCTGTCAGCTCACCTTGGCACTCATCGCGCGCTTCGCTGCTACACCGAATCAGCGGATCTGTGCGCCGTCCTGATTCAGCGCCTGCAACAAATCTCCTCGGCGGAGCTCGCCGAGATCGGAACCCGAATCTACCCGGTCCTCGTTCAAGTTGTGCTCACGGACATTCTGGACGGCAGGCTGGATGACGCGCTCGTTCACGGAGAGTTCTTGAATGGAGACAGGCATGTCCTGCGATCGCTCCACGCCACCAGCCTCGCCGCCTACAGCCACGCGCTCATGGGCAGAATACCTGCCGCGACAACGATTCTGATGACCCTTCCCGAGGACCTGCCCCACAACTGGACACGATCCGTCGGGGCCATCGGGTGGAACATGACCAACGCCCTCATCGCCATTGAGGAGGGAGACCCGGTTGGAGCCCAGAGGTCGCTCCTTCCCCTGGAGTCCAGACCAAGCTCGTTCGAGCACTGGGCCATCCTCGCCTGGGTGGAAGGCCTCATCGGCCTGCTGGAAGGAGATCTCCCCGCATGCTACGAGGAGTATGACGAGCTCGTAGAGGCCTCGACGGGGAGGCGCACGAGCACGTGGGCGAACGTCAACTTCCGTGCCATGCACGCCGATTTGGCTCACGCCGCCGGCGACATCGCCAGAGCCGGATCCCTCCTCAAGGATGCCCCGCGCAGCACTGCGACGGCACTCTCCACGGCGCGGCTGGAACTTACGGCCGGGCACAGCGCCGCTGCTCTGGACCTTGCGCTCGCCACCCGCCAGATGCGCCACACGCTCCGCCAATCCGCCGAAATGTGGCTATTGGCCGCAGTGGCCTCGCGGCGGCTGGGCACCGAGAATCAAGCACGGCAGCACGTCAAACGTGCCAGCCGCATCATGAACCGACATCAACTTCGCACTCCGCTGGCCTTCGTACCCCATGACGAGATCGCCGATCTCCTCGAGAATTGTGAGATCACGGCACACCCACAGATGGGGCAGCCGTTCAAACAGCACCTCACGCCTTCCCTGACTCAACG
>RRZU012352127.1_pt1 | contig 22971 bp, 24 predicted proteins | sample 2165561 | NCBI WGS metagenome assembly RRZU01 (sample SAMN10456909, study PRJNA506462) | wastewater metagenome | isolation source: wastewater sludge | place: USA: Moscow, Idaho | reverse complement strand
ATTACATAGTTGTCTTTTTGTAGTTATTTAATATCCTACAAAGTACTAATGTTCCTGTTAATTGATTAAAAAACTTAGAATATTTTACAAAATATACTTTTTGGAATCATTTTCCATATTTTAGTTTACATAACCTAATATATTCTATTATCATAATATTGATTTTTACATTTTATATTACTAACTTTTTAGTATATTCATCTTAAAAATCTATATCAAATCCATCTTTCATATATTCACTCTCTGTAGGTAATCTCAATTCATCTGTACTCGGTATATTCAATGTTATTTTCATTTTTACCAGCTATTTAGTTTTTTCTATATTTTTTTGTTTTATCTAATAATTCACTTTTTTAATTATGTTTCTTTTTTCCTTCTATCATTGAAATATCATATCACAATTCGTTTTATTTTAAAATAAAAGACATCAGTATAAAAATGATTGTTTTATTTCCCATATAGCATACATATCTATTATTAAAAATGAAAATATAAAGTCTATTTTTCCATAAAATGTAATAATATAACTTCATTTACAATTCGTATGTTTTTATTCAACATTTTATTAAAATATGATAGAATATACAAAAAAATTAAGGAGAATATTAAATGAAAAAAACAATTCGTAAATTAATAGTTTTTGGATTCACAATAGCTACATTTACATCTGTCAATGCAGCAACAAATGATTTAGTTTGTATTGATGCAGGTCATCAAACTCGTGCTAACAACGGTCAAGAAGCAATTGGTCCAAATACTTCAATAACTAAACCAAAAATTTCTTCAGGTACTCAAGGTGTATCAACTAAAAAACCTGAATACAAACTTACATTAGAGTTAGCTTTAAAATTAAAAACAAAACTTTCAAGTAATGGTTATAAAGTGTTTATGATTAGAGAAACAAATGATGTTAATATTAGTAATAAAGAAAGAGCACAACTAGCAAATCAAATGTCTTGTAGTGCATACATAAGAATACATGCAGATGGTTCAGATAACAGATCTATAAATGGAATTTCAATGCAATCATCATCAAAAAATAATCCATATATAAGAAATATGTACGATAAAAATAGTAGATTATCTAATTTAGTTTTATCTGAAACAATAAAAGCTACTGGTGCAAAAAATCGTGGAATAAATTATAGAGATGATTTAACTGGAACGAATTGGTCTAATGTACCTACTACACTTATAGAAGTTGGATTTATGTCTAATCCTGAAGAGGATAACAAGCTTTCCTCTGATAGTTATCAAGAAAAGCTTGTTAATGGTATGTATAATGGAATTACATCATTTTTAAATAATTAACAAACATATGCCTTGAACACTGAAAAAAGTTTAGGGCATATTTTTTCCATACTTTTAGGATTTTCTTCATTCCATGTAAATTTTAATTCGGGCATTTCATCATCTACGTAACCTATACTATCTTTATAATCTTCAAATGCTTCTAAATACATATCATAAACATCACTAAATGATTCTATACATTTTTTTGTTGCATATGCATCAATTGCAATATATAGAAAATCTTCATTTTCATAATAATTACCTGACATTTCTTCTTCATTTTTACTTATTTCTATATAATTTATTAAATTATCTGGATTTTCAATCACATCATAAAATGCTTTTTTACCTTGGGAAATAAGCCATAATCTAAAATAATCAAATGCATCATCTGAAGCTCCTCCATGAACCAAATAGTCTGCACACCATAACTTATCATTATATGATTTATACATTAACTCATCTATTATTATTCCAAATGCAAATATTTCTTCATACGATGCATCTGATAATTTATTTGTTAAATATACAACCACATCATAATCTTCTTCACTAATAGCTCTTGCTTCATCTAACATATTCCAAAACTGCTCTTCATTAATTAATAATTTTGACATTTTAATTACCTCTTTTCTATAATTTTATTTTTATTTATTGCATGTATATTTTCATCTACTTGTAATGTTTGTGTTAAAAACATTATAAATAAAGCTGTCCATGAATTCTTTGACTTGTCATATACAAAAAACCCACCATCTGATTTAGCTCTATCTAGATTTCTATATGGATTAGCACTTCCTTGATTCATATGAATATCATGAATTCCCTTTTCACTTGAATATAGATTTCCAAAAATGTATACTTCATAATTATTATTATCTATAACTTTTGATACAATGTTTTTTATTATTGAATAAATACTTCTTTCTTTTGATGAGTAACCTAATACTTCTTCAATTTCATCTTCTTTAAACATTTTTAATTTTACATAATCTAAATAAAAATCATCATCACATATTACCATATAATCTTTTTTATTTAGCATTCTACTTAGTATTTCATGACTATAATTTTCATTATAATATATTTTCAATTTTGATGATATCAAATTTTCAATTTTCATATTTTTAATAAACCCTATATTAATAGATATGTCAAATTCTTTTTTATCTGATAGAATATTTAAATGATAATGAGAATTAGAATATAATTCATGCCATTCATTAATAATTTTACCTCTTAACATAACATATTTTTCCAATAAAATCACCTCATAAAAATAGTACTACATATTTGTAGTACTATCAATAATTATTTAATTATAAAATCATATTTAAGAAACTTTTTGTTCTTTCTTGAGTTGGATTTGAAAATAATGTACTTGGATGCCCTTCTTCAACAACTTCTCCATCTGCCATAAATATTACTCTATTACATATTTCTCTAGCAAATCCCATCTCATGAGTAACAACTATCATTGTCATTCCATCTTTGGCCAAATCCTTCATTACTTGTAATACCTCTCCAACCATTTCTGGATCTAATGCTGATGTTGGTTCATCAAACAATATTGCTTCTGGATCCATAGCAAGTGCCCTTGCTATAGCAACTCTTTGCTTTTGACCACCTGATAAACTTGATGGATAAACATCTGCTTTTTCTAATAATCCAACTTTTTCTAATAACATTTTAGCTTTTACTACAGCTCCTTTTTTATTCATTTTCTTTAATGTTACTGGTGCTAATATAATATTTTCTATTACACTTAAATGAGGAAATAAATTAAATGATTGAAATACCATTCCAACTCTTTCTCTCAACTTATCAATATTTAATTTTGGATTAGCGATATCTAATTCATCAATATATATATGTCCACTTGTTATTTCTTCCAATCCATTTATGCATCTAAGAAATGTGCTTTTACCAGACCCTGATGGTCCTATAACACTTATAACCTCTCCTGGCATAACATTTAAACTAATATCTTTTAAAACTACATTTGATCCAAATTGTTTTTTCAAATTAACTACTTTTATCATACTTTTAATTTCTCCTCAATTTTTTTAAATAATATCGATAATAGTTTTATTATAAAATAATACATTAATGCAATGATAAACATTGTTTCAAATGATTTATAACTATTTTGTCTTGCTATATCTCCTTTATTCATAAGTTCTGGAGTTGATATTATTGTCAATATAGATGTATCTTTTAATGATATTATAAATTGATTTAAAATAGCTGGTATCATATTTTTAATTGCTTGCGGTAATATAACTTTTATCATAGCTCTATTAAATGATAACCCTAAACTTCTTGCTGCCTCCATTTGCCCTATTTCAATCGATTGTATTCCACCTCTAAATATTTCTGCCATATATGCTGCTGCATTCATTGTTATTACAATTATACTTACAATTATTATATTCATTGTTCCTTGTCCTATAATTGGAAGAACTCCAAAATAAAAGAACATTGCTTGTACTATTAAAGGTGTTCCTCTAATTATATCTATGTACTCTTTACATATAAATTTTATTATTATGCTTAATATATAGCTACGTTTTTTCTTATTTACTGGTATCGTGTTTATATACCCTAATAACATTCCTAAAATTGTTGAAAATATTAGCGAAAAAAGTGTTATTATTAATGTTATCCCAAGACCCCCAATAAATGAATGTCCATATTGTTTCCATATTTCTATTACATTTTGGATAAATATTATCATGATGATTCCTTTCATTTTTTTATTTAACTACATAGACAGCTCTTATATTATAAAATACAAGAGCTGTCATTCTAAATCTATAAAAATATTTTTTATTTATTTCTTACCAACATATTTTTGAACTATTTCATCATATTTTCCACTCTCTTTTAATTTTTTTAATCCAGAGTTGAATTTTTCTATTAATTCAGGATTTGATCCTTTCTTAACCATAAATCCATAGTATCCTTTTGTTAATTTGTCAGTTCCAATTTTTAATTTAGAATTAGGATCTTTTGATACCGCATAAGCTATAACTGGAAAATCTTCAAATGCCGCATCTGCTTGATTATTAGTTACTGCTTGGAACATAGAAACTGTATCTTTAAATGTTAAAACAGTTGCTTTACCTTTTAAATTAGCTTCTACATATGTAGCTCCATTTGTTCCATTTTTTACAGCTAATTTTTTACCAGCTAAATCTTCTGCTTTTGTTATTGATGTGTTGTTTGAATTTACTACTGCAACTAATCCTGTTTCATAGTAAGGATCTGAAAAGTCTACTGTTTTCTTTCTTTCATCTGTTATACTTGCACCAGCTATTGCTCCATCAATTTGACCTGATTGTAATCCAGGGATAATCCCCCCAAAATCCATTGGTTTTAATTCAATGTTGATTCCTTCTAATTTTGCTATTTCTGTTATTAATTCAACATCTATCCCAACATATTTACCATTTTCTTGAAATTCAAATGGTGCATATGTAAGATCTGTTGCTATAATATATTTTTTTGATTTTCCTGCGTCACCTGATCCTGCTTTATTTCCACCACATGATACTAATATGAAAGTTAATGTTAATAATGTTAATAATTGTTTTATTCTCATAGTTACCTCCTATTTTTTTTGATCTTGTTATCACTAACTAGATCTTTTTAAAGATAATTTATTCTATCATAAATATAATTGTCTTGTCAAAGGATTATATATATATATTATTAATATTTTCATTATTTCTTTTTATTCATTTTATAACCCATCTCATCTAAAAAATGTTGATTTTTACGCCATTTTTTCTTTACTTTTACCCATAACTTTAAATTAATTTTTAAATCAACTAATTGTTCTATTTCTCGTCTTGCTTCTATTCCTATTTTTTTCAATAACGCTCCATCTTTTCCTATTATAATTCCTTTTTGTGTTTCTCTTTCAACATATATTGTTATTTCATATCGACGAGAATTTGGTTTTGTCTCTACTTCTGTAATTTCTACTGCCACACTATGTGGAATTTCATCTTTTGTACTTAGTAATATTTTCTCTCTAACTATTTCAATTACTATCTTATTAACTGATAAATCTGTATAATAATCTTCCGGATAAAACCACATATCATTTGATAAATAGTTTTTTGCAACTTCAAATATTTTATGTGTTCCTATTCCATATTCACTCGTTAATGTTATTACTTCATCAAACTCTCCTAATTTTTCTAATATTTCTATTTTTTTTGCTTCTATATCTTCATCTGTCATCTTATCTATTTTATTAATTACAACAATTTTAGGAGTTCTTGATTTTCTAATATTATCGTTGACAAACATATCCCCTGTACTTATTTCTTGCGTTCCATCTAGCATAAATATTATCAAATCTGTTCCATTTAATGTTTCTAATGCTAAATTTGTCATATATTCACCTAATAAGTGTTTTGGTTTATGTATCCCTGGTGTATCAACAAATATATACTGATTCTCTCCTTCATTAACTATTCCTCTTATTTGCTCACGTGTAGTACCTGCTTTATCTGATACTATTGCAACTTTTTCTTTTACTAATTTATTTACTAATGTTGATTTACCAACATTTGGTCTACCAACTACTGATATAAATCCTGATTTCATAAATCTCCTTATTTTCTTTAATTGTCACTTCTTAATTTTAAAAGTAATGTTAACAACTCTTGTTTTTCATTTTTTTTCATATCATCAAATTCTTCTATTACATTACTAATATGATCTTCAAATATACTTTCTATTAATGTTTTGCCTTTATATGTTAATGTTATAACAAATCTACGTTTATCAAATATGTCACGTTCTTTTTTTATATATTCATCTTTTTTTAAATTATCTATAACAACTGTCATATTTCCACTTGTTGATAATGTTCTTTCTATTATATCATTAACACATAAGGGACCTTTATTGTATAATACTTCTAAAACTCCAAATTGCGCTAATGTTAAATTATGTTGACTTAAAAATTTGTTTTGTTTTCTATTTAAATGCTGTATTACTCTATTTAATGCTATTAGTATTTTTAGCTCTATTTTCAATTCCATATAAACTCCTAATTAAAATATAATAATTTAAAATTATATTATCACTAATTAGTATTATTGTCAATATATTTACACTATAGGTATTTTACTTATAAACAAAATATATTAATGTTAATGTTAAAATTAATATAACTGGTACACCTAGTTTAAATTTTATTTTTTGCGTTTTATGCCTAAATATAATCATGCTTAAATGCGCACCTATAGATCCTCCAATAGCCGATAAAAATATTAGCGAATCTTCACTTATTCTTGTTTTTTTCTTTTTTTTAGATTTTGCTAATATCTTATCTATCATAAAAACCAAAAATGTAATTATATTAATTAATATTAAATAATCAAAAAACATTATTTTAAACATCTATTTTTCATCTCCTTCTAATTTATTATCTGACATCATGCATCTTTTTTTGATTTTATTAGAAAAATAAATATAAAGTATTTTAAGAATAGCTGTAGCTGGAATTGCTATAATCATAGAGAATACTCCAAAAAAACTACCAAAAATAGTAACAGATATCAATATAAATAACGGATGTATTCCTAATCCTTTTCCTTGTATTTTAGGCGTTACTATATTTCCTTCTATCTGTTGAACTATTAATACAACTATAATTACTCCTAATAATACCATTGGACCTTTACTAAGTGCCATGAGAAGTGCCGGTATCATTCCTATGTAAGGCCCAATATAAGGTATTACGTTGAATACTCCACAAAATATTCCCAACATAAATGCATATTCTATTCCTAATATTTTAAATCCTAATCCACTTGCTAAGCCAACAAATAGAGCTGATAAACTAAGACCTCTTAAGTATATTCTAACTACATCATCAATATCATCTAAAAGCTTTATTATTTCTTCTTTACGATTTACTGATAATTTCTTTATAAATATTTCTTTGAATTTATAATAATCTGTCATTATATATATAGCCGACAACGGTATGAAAAACAAATTTATTAATATTCCTACTATACTGCTCAATGTCCCTAAAATTGAATTAATAACTCTTTGTATAATATTATTGGATTGGATTGTTTCTACTATTTTAGACGTTATACTTTCAAAATTTTCTACCATCAATGCCATAACTTTATCATTATTTATTATTTTCAACCCTAATATCCATTCTTTTGATTCATTTACAACATTTGGTAATGATTGTTTAAATGAAATTATTTGTGCAGTTAATATCGGTACAAAAACCATTATAAATGTTACTATAATTGAGACAGTTAAAACTAATGATAAAATTGCAGATAGTCCTCTATTAATTTTAAATTTTTCATTTATAAAATCACATAATGGATTAAGTAGATATGCTAATAATCCACCCATTATAAACGGTACTAAAATAGATATTATTGTTGAGATAATATCTCCTGCTATTATATAAAATGAATATCCTAATATAATTAAAACTAATAAAATTGATAATGATATTAGCATATTTAATCTTGTTACATTAAACTTATTATTCATTTATCCCTCTTTTCTTATCTTTATAAAGTTAACTCTCTCATTTACTATAGCAATGGTGAAAACAATCTTAATACTGAATTTTTCATTCTTGTAAATATACTTTTATTCTCTATGTATTCTATAGTTATTTTTTCACATTCTTCTAAGTCTAAATAAAATTGCTTACTCATATTTTTCGAGATTTCTGTTGAATAAAAAATTGTGTTAATTTCATAATTCACATCAAAACTTCTACTATCAAAATTACATGTTCCTAGCATAGAAACCTCATCATCAACAATAATATTTTTATTATGCATAAATCCTTTTTTATATCTATATATTTCTACACCTGATAATAATAATCGTTCAAAGTATGTCTCAGCCACCCAATATGGTATTTTTTTATCTGGAATACCTGTCAACATTATTTTAACATTAGTTCCAGATAGTGCTGCTATTTCTAACGTTTCTAACATAACTTCATCTGGTATAAAATAAGGACTTTGTATTAATATATCTTTTTTCGCTAAAGATATCATCATATTAAATGTATTCTTTATACTAGGCCACAATGAATCTGGTCCACTTAATGTCATTTGCATACAATAATTAGGTTGGTATTTATTTATCTTTATATTTTCTATATCATATTTACCACCACTATTCATCCAATCAGCAATAAAGGCACCTAAATAGTAATACACTTGTTCTCCTACTATTCTAATACTATTATCTCTCCAATATTTAAATTTACCACCATTAATGTACTCATCTCCTATATTCATTCCACCGGTGTGTAAAACTTTATGATCTATTATTGCAATTTTTCTATGATTTCTATAATTAAATTTATTTAGATTCCATCTTAAATCTAAGAAATATTTAAATTCTATTCCATATGTTGTTAATTCTTCTTTATATTCTTTAGAAATAGTCATAAATGAGCCTACTCCATCAAAAATCAATCTTATTTTAACTCCTTGCTTAGCCTTATCTATTAATATATTTTTTATTATATTTCCTATATTATCTGATTTCCATATAAAAAATTCCATATCAATTGTTTTTGTAGCTAATCTAAGATCATCTAGTAATGCTTCAAATGCTTCTTTTCCATGATGATACAACTTAAATGACTCATTATTTGTCACTTCTATATTATCTGAACTATTTATCATTTTTGATATAGGCAAATATTTCTCGTTTATATTTTCATTTATCTCTATATTATGAAAACTATTTATATCTTCATTTTCTCCTAAATATTTTGTTAAATCATATTTAACTAGATTATTATTTAGCATATTAACTATTATATTTTTATGATTTTTTTGCATTGAAGCTATTCTTTTTCGCTTTCTCCAATCAATTCCTATAGTAAAATATAGTAATGGTCCTATCATAGGAAATACTATTATTGTCAATATCCACGATGTTACAGCTGATGAATTTTTATCAGATAGTAATATTCCTAATATAGAAATGATTGTCATTAAAATATATATATTCCTTAAGATTTCAAAGATATCCACTCTACATACTCCTTTAAATTAATGATTTATAGTAATCATACGCTATTTCTGCACATTTTATTCCATCTACAGCTGCTGACATTATTCCACCAGCATATCCTGCACCTTCTCCACAAGGTATTATTCCTAATACATTTGAATACATCTTATCATTTCTTACTATTTTTACTGGTGATGAACTTCTGCTTTCAACAGCTGTTAAAATAGAATCATCTTTAATAAAACCATTTAATTTTCTATTTAATAAAACTAGTCCCTCTTTCAATGAATCTACAATAAATTTAGGTAAACATTCTGACAAATCAGATAATTTATATCCTATACTGTAAGACGGTTTAACACTTCCTATTTTTATTGATTTATTACCATTCAAAAAATCTCCAACTAATTGTACTGGTGCTATATAATCTCCTCCGCCCAATTCATAAGCTTTTTCTTCTAATTTACGTTGAAATTCAATTCCTGCTAATGGATTATTTCCTTCAAAATCTTCAGGATATACATTTACCAATACTGCTGAATTAGCATTTTCTAAATCTCTTTTATAATAACTCATTCCATTTACAACGAGTCTATTTTTTTCACTTGATGATGGTACTACTACTCCACCTGGACACATGCAGAATGTATATACACCTCTACCATCTGTAGTTTTTACATTTATTTTATATTCTGCTGGTGGTAATTTTGAAGCAAATTTACCATATTGAATTTCATCAATCATTTTTTGCTTATGTTCTATTCTAACTCCAACAGAAAATGGCTTTACTTCCATATATATATTATTCTTATGTAACATTTCAACTGTATCTCTAGAACTATGACCAAGAGCTAATATCAATATTTCTGTTGAAATTTCATATGTTTCTTCATAATTATTATTTTTTATATCTTCATCATTTAGTAATTTTATTTTGACTGATTTCAATTTTTCATTTTTAACTATAAAATCTACAAATTGCTGATTAAATCTATATTCTCCACCTAAACTCTCTATTTTTATTCGAATTTTTTTCAATACTTCAATTAATTTATCTGTTCCTATATGTGGCTTTGATAAATACTCAATTTCCTCTGGAGCTCCTGCTAATATTAGCTCTTCTATGACTTTATTTATTTTGTCATTATTTACATTTGTTGTTAATTTTCCATCTGAAAATGTACCTGCTCCACCCTCTCCATATTGAACATTAGAATTTTCATTTAATATACCTGAATTAAAAAATTCATAAACATCTTCCATTCTTTCATCAACATTCTTACCACGTTCTATTATTATTGGTTTAAGTCCTGCTTCTGATAAAATTAATGATGCAAATAATCCTGCTGGACCACTACCTACTACAACTGGTCTATTTCCAATATAATTTAATTTATCTATTTTATACTCATATTTTTCTATTTTTTTTACATTTTTCATTTCAATATATTTTTCTTCATTATCTAAAACTAAATCAACTGAATACACACAATAAATATTATGTTTACTTCTTGCATCTATTGATTTACCAGATATTTTAAATGTTTTTATATTTATTTCATTTATATTAAAATAATTATACAAATATTGTTTTATATCTTCTAGATTATGATTTACACGCATTTTTATATTACTTATACGAATCATTTTTTTCTCCTTTTTTCAATTTGTTACTCAATATATTTCCTACGTAATATCCAGATGCCCATGCCCACTGCAGATTGTATCCTCCACAATCACCAAAAACATCCATTACTTCTCCAGAAAAATAAAGTTGTGGTATTTTTTTAGATTCAAGTGTCTCTAAATTTATTTCATTCAATTTTATTCCACCTGCTGTAACTTGAGCATTTTTAAAACCATTTGTTTCAATAACTTTAATTTTATAAGATTTTAGTAATTTTACAATTTTATTTAAATCTTTTGATGATATATTTTTAATTGGATATGTTATTTTTTCTATTCCTGATAATTTTATTATCATTTGTCCTAATTTTTTATTTATAAAACCATTAAAAAAATGTTCTACTGTTAAATGAGATAAATTTTGTTTTCTCTCTATTAATACTCTAAGTAATTCATCCTCTGTATAGTTTGGTATAAAATCAATAGACATTGTTATATTATCGTATAAAGCAGTTACATATGATATATAAAATATTGAATTTCCTGAGATTCCATATTCTGTAAATAATAATTCTCCACTTTCCTTCCCAATAAGCACATCACCATGATAAGCATACACATTTGCATCTACTTTTACACCTTGTAAGCCTTTTATTACATCTTTTTCTGTTTTTAATTGAACTAATACTGGTTTCAATGAAGTTACTGTATGTCCTAATTTTTTTGCAATTTCATAACCTGAGCCATTTGATCCTAACTCAGGGTAAGATTTACCACCTGTAGCTAATATTACATGTTTTGCTTTTATTTCTTTTTTTTCTGTAGATTCTATTAAAAAATAATCCTTTTTCTTTTTTATATTTGTTACATCAAAGTTAACATGTATTTCGACCCCTATATTATCTGCTTTAAATCTCAATGCATCTACAATAGATGATGCTTGGTCACTATTTGGATAAACTTTTCCATTTTCTCTATATTTAGGTTCTATTCCTAATTTTTTAAAAAATTTAATCGTTTCTTCTGGATTAAATGAATTTAATATATGTTCTATTTTTTCAACATCATTCCCATAATAATTAGATATAGTTGTATTTATATTAGTATAATTACATCTTCCATTTCCTGTTGTTAATACTTTTTTAAGCACTCTATCTTTTCTCTCTAATATTGACACTGTTGCTCCATTTTGTTTTGCTACTATAGCTGATACAAATCCAGATGCTCCACCACCTATAATTACTACATCAATCATAATTTTATTTTCTCCTAATTTTATTGCTTTTAAATAATTAATTTATGCTCCAATTATACCATATTTATAGGTTATTTGTTATGTTTATATTTTTTTTCTTTTTATTTTTTCCCATTTTTTTTTATTTTTCTTGTAAGTAAATATAGCTACCAACCTGTATATTAATACTATTTGTCTATATCCTATATTTTCAAATATTGAATAGTATAGCATTCCTAAAGACTCTTTTTTATCTGTAATAGTACTCGACCTATATATTGATAATAATATTGAAGAAATAGTTACAAATATACCAAAAATAACTATAGAAATATAATAATATAAAGCTTTTATTGATAGTATATTCATAAAATATGACATTATCACTACAACATATCCTATCAATTCTATAGGTGAACTATAAAACTCAAAAAATTGAAAATAAGGCATCCCAAATAATCCAATTTGCTTATATTTTTTATTGAAAAGCATATTATTATGCTTTAACATGCTATCCATTAATCCAATCTGCCATCTCATTCTTTGTTTTTTTAAATCATTTAATGTTGTTGGTGCTTGTGTCCAACATATTGCATCATGTAAATATTTTATTTGATAAGATTTTTTATCATTGAGCATATACTCATGTATTCTTAAAATCAGCTCCATATCTTCACCTACAGTATCTATATCAAATCCATTAATCTTTAATAATATGTTTTTTCTAATTGATGCAAAAGCTCCTGATAAAACTAACAATGAATTTATTGTACTAAAAAATATTCTACCAACTAAAAATGCCCGTGTATACTCTATAAATTGAAATTTTATCAAATGATTTTTTTGTGATTTTAGTTTTATTTCATTATCTCTATCAAATAATATATTATTTGATAATTTTATATTTCCACCTATTGCAACTATGTTATTATTCTTATTAAATTCATTATTCATCTTTAATATAGAATCTTTATTTAATATAGAATCTGCATCAACCGTACATATAATTTCTTTCTTTGAATAATTAATTCCAACATTCAATGCATCTGATTTACCTCCATTTTCTTTATCTATTACAGTTAAATTATTATATTTCTTTGATTTATATACTTGCTTTACTTCTTTTGTTTGAATTTTATCTTTAATTTTAGGGAATATTTTATATAACCTATAATAGTCTATTAACTTATCTAATGTACAATCTGTAGACCCATCATTTACTACTATTATTTCATAATTTTCATAATTTAAATTTAGATTCAATTCACTTGACTGAATTATACATACATCTTCATTATATGCTGGTATTACAATTGTAAATCCTATTTCATATTTACTTTTTTCATTTATTGAGTTACTTTTTTTTCATTTATCAATAGTAAATATTATGAATGTATAAATTATTGATACAGTATATATTGATATCATTATAAATGTATATATCATTATAAAATAATTAAAGTATATCAATAATTTTGATAATATTTCTACAACCATATTTACCTCCTTTTCATATGAATTTAATTAATTTTATCGAATTTATTTTTTACATATTCATACGATTGTCTTAATCTTTCATGGTAAGTAGGTTCTCCCCATTTTTTTAATTTATATGTATTCATTAATATTTTATGTTTTTTCAACAACTCATCTCGTTTAGAAAATTTTATAATACCTATTTTTATATCTTCTATTTCATCAAATGAATAATCATTTTTTTCATTATAATCTCCTATTACTATTTTATGTGAAGGATCTGCAAAATATAATAATTGCCAAGGGATTTTCAATTCTATAAAATTTTCCTTTATATAAAAATCTGCTAATGAATTATAATTCGAAACTTTAGGATTAGAGTTTCCATATTTTAAAATACCTGTTTCATATACTTCCATTTCAATATTCTTTTTATCTATTGGATAATAAAGTTTTCGATTTAAAATCAAATTTTGATTTACAAATATACCATTATTTTTACTTTCATATATTTCATTTGTTGTTATTAAAATTTCTTTATTAAATTTTCTTCTATTTAAATTATAAATTTTATAATTGTGCTCATAGTAAGGAGCTACCTGTATTTTTGTGTTGTTTTCACCATCTATCTTTATTAAAAAATTTGCATTATATTCAAATAATATATTTTTATCTATATAATGACTATTTCCAGTTTTTTCTAATGTAGATATTGGAATATATATTTCTTCTGTTTCAATATCATAAGAGTCTAACTCTAAACTTATATATAAATATTTTTCATCAGATAAAATCCTAACCTTATTTCCATTTTCTTCGATTAATATAGGTACATTTATCCATTCTTCATTATCTCCATCTACATATGAAATACTTCTTTTATTACCAGGATCAAATGTCATTATTCCAAAATTTTGTTCATTTGTTTGATAATTTGACCAATAAGGACGTCTATCTGGAATATCAAAATCCATATTATTCCAAGTTCGTTTAAACCATTCATCTTGCCATGTAAATATAAGAGCCCCAATATATCCTGTTTCATATATATCAGCTGTCATATCTACTATCATTTCACCTTGTTGTTTTTCTGTTAAATTACCTTGATTATATCCTGTATAAGGATTAACATGTGCACTACCTCTTGAAGCTGGTACTCCGTATTCTGATACTATAATTGGCATATTATGATGTTTCTTTAAATCTTCCAAATATGCTCTATACTGATTTATTTTACCTCTACTATCTCTATATTCCCTATACTTTATATCATGTACTACTCCATCTGGATAGTATGGATAAACATGATAAGAGGCAAACATTGTAGATTTGTATTTACTCGTTGTTTTTAAATTATTTGGATCTATAGATACTTTATCTTCTAATTCTGATAATGGTTCATTAGGATGTTCAAGTGGATCTGTAGTTACCCAATTGACAAATGCTATTGGTCGTTGTGTATTATATTTATCACTTTCAAATTTAATTGTATTTTCTAATAACTCTCCTAGAAATATTTCAAATGGAGATGCATTATTTGTATAAATATAATTTCCATTAAATTGAATCATTGCTTTATTTTTTGTATTTGTATTATCAACTAAATATGCATCCCATTCTATTCCTAAAATATATCCTATGACATAATTTGATATGTCATATTTATATTCTCCAGAAGCAAAACCATACCTTTGTTTCAGTTTTTTATTTCCATGTATTATATCTATCAAATCATACGTATCACTATATAATGACTCTTTAAATTCTTTTGCATGAGCATCTCCATATTTATCTAATATATTTTCATCAAGCCATATTCCATGTATTAAATATAATGGTTTATTACCTTTTGATTCTTCTGATTTATTAAATTTATATAGTGCTGAATAAAAGTTTGGAGACAATATTGTATATACTCTTATTGTATTTGCATTCATATTTTTTATATGTCTAAACCATCTCTTATATTCTTCTTCTGTTATTGCTACTTCTCCTGGAAATTTACCTGGCTTTCCTGCACCAATATTAACACCCTTTATAAAAAATGAATTTTTTTTATCTGTATTTGGATTCACTATTATTCTATTATTTTCTATTTTACTAACTACTATAAGATCATTCTTTCTTTTATTAGCTACCTTATTTTTTTTTTCTAAAGCATAAGAAAATTCATATATATAATTCATAACTAATAATAGAAATATAAAAATTGCAAATCTTTTCATTTACATCACCACCTATAATACGATATCTTATTTTGTCCAAATAAATTTTATTCCTGTGGCTAATTCTCTATCCCCATACTTAGTTTTAGTTATATAACCTGATAAATTATCATTTTTTTCTATATATGTTATTCTATCAATAAGTTGATAGCTTATATAAAATTGTAATAACATGTTTTTATATTTAAAATCTAATTTACTTCCAGCTGTCATCTCAAAATTATTATAAACATTTGGTATATCAAATGATTTATATACATCATCATATACAGATATATATGGTTTTAATGGACCTATCGATGGAAACGTGTGAGTCAATGTCCATTCTAACTCTGAAGTAACATACCAGCCTTTTTCATGATCTTCATATTTAGTTTCATTTGCTTTTTTTATATCATTATACATTCCTATTTCTAGTTCAGTATTTCCAAATTTACCTATATAGAGAGAATAATACTTATAAAAATCTATACTTATTCCATATTGATCTGTATTTTTATATTTATTATCATTATACCAACCTGTTGTTCTATCATATGTAAGTAAGGTTGTTAAATTTCCACCAAATAAATTCCAATTTATACCTGTATGAAAATTATAGTCTTCTATTTCATCGTAATACTTATCATATTCTACTCTTGCAAAAATTAATCTACCATATCTAAATCTTTTTTCATATGAAAATTCTGTATCCCATCCATCATATATTAGCTTATCTTTTTTATCTACAACATAGTCTTTATCTACATCAAATTTAACATATGTGCCATTTGAAAATACATATACTCCTTTCCCTATTGTCCATTCTATCTTACCTCTTGTTTTTTTAAATATCTCATTTTGATGTTGTTGCATATTTTTAATTTCTGTTGTAAATGATTCTAAACCTTCCGAAAAACTGTTGCTTTCTAATACAAATAACGAGATTAATATTATTTTTCTAATCATATCACACTCCTAACTGCTATATTTGATGGTAATACTTAGTTATAGAGATTAATTTAATATTATACTTGCTATTTCTTTGATTAATATAAAATAAACCTTTGATTTATATTTTTATAATCTTTGAATAAAATAAAAAAGATATATCCTTTTGTTAGATATATCTTTTTATTATTTTAATTAATATCGTAAATTTTTACCTATTTTTTGTATTTCTCTTTCTTGATCTTTCTTTTTTAATGTTTCTCTTTTATCATAATTTTTCTTTCCTTTTGCAAGTGCTATTTCAACTTTTACAAGCCTATTCTTCGTATAAATTGATAACGGTACAATAGTGTATCCTTGTTCTTTAATTTTAGCAGCTAGTTTATCTATTTCTTTTTTGTTAAGTAATAATTTTCTAACACGTGTTTCATTTTTATTATTTATATTTCCAAATTCATAATGAGTAACACTCATATTCATTATAAATATTTCATTTTTTATAATTCTAACAAAACTTTCTTTTATACTAACTTTACCTGCTTTTATTGATTTGACTTCAGTACCTATCAATTCTACACCAGCTTCATATTTATCTTCTATAAAATAATCATGAAATGCTTTTTTATTTCTAGCTAACATCATAATAATACCTCTTAACTTTGATTGTCATTTTCTTCTATATAAGGAATAACTTCTATCTCCATTTTTTCATATGTAGCATTCAATACAAATACTTTAATAGTATTTCCCATTGTAAATGATTCATTTGTTTTTGTATTTGTTATTTTAAAGTTTTCTTCATCATATGTAAAGTCATCTTTTTCAACATTTACATTATATACTACTTCTACATGATTTTCTAATTCCATAAATATTTTATTTTTATTCATTCCACTAATTCGTGCTACAAATACTTCACCTATTTTATCTTTCATATATTCAATTAACTTTATTTTTTTGCTATCTTCTTCTAATCTGTCTGCTACTCTTTCTGTCTTAGATATAGTAGTCGCTATTGATTCAAATGATGATTCATACTTGCTTTTTTCTTTATCCTTCATAAATCTTTCAAGTGACTTTCCTAACATTCTATGTACTACTAAATCAGAATATCTTCTTATTGGTGATGTAAAATGTAAATAATATTTAGATGCTAATCCAAAATGTCCCATATTTTTATTAGAATATCTAGCTCTCTGCATAGCTCGTAGTATTAATTTATGTATTAAATATCCCTCAGGTAAATCCATTGTTTTATCTATTACATTTTGAAATTTACCAGGATGCATTTCATCAACATTTTTTATTGTATATCCAAATTTTACTAAAGTTTCATTTAATGCAAGTATTTTAGCTTTATCTGGATCTTCATGTATTCTATATATTGTAGGAATTTCTTCCCAAAATAATTTTTCTGCAACTGTTTCATTAGCAACAACCATAAAATCTTCTATTAATCTTTCCGCTTCTCCTCTTGATCGTAAATCAATTCTATCAACTTTTTTATTCTCATCTAATATTATTTTTATTTCAGGTAATTCAAAATCAATACTTCCTCTTCTCTTTTTTGTAACACGTAAAAGATGAGATAACTCAATCATATTATTTACCATATTGACTATATCTGAATATTTATTTATAACATCTTCCTCATTTGAAAGCATTTTATTGACTTCTGTATATGTCATTCTGCATTTTGATTTTATAACTGATTTATAAAAATCATTTTTAATTAATTTTCCAGTTGTATCAAAGTGCATCTCTACTGTGAAAGTTAGTTTATCCTCATTTGGATTTAATGAACATAAATTATTCGATAATTTTCTTGGTAACATTGGAATAACTCTATCAACTAAATAAATTGAATTACCTCTTTTAATTGCTTCTGTATCTAATTCTGTTCCTTCTTTTACATAATGTGAAACATCAGCTATACTTACCAATAACTTATATCCTTTGTCTGTTTTCTCAACATAAACGGAATCATCTAAGTCTTTTGCATCTTCTCCATCTATTGTTATTATATCTATATTCCTTAAATCTTTTCTAGTTGCATATTCTTCTTCTATATTCTCATTTATTTTATTTATTTCTGCTACAACTTCTTTTGGAAATGCTTCCTCTATTCCTGAATTAATAATTAATGCATTTATAAGAGCTTCAGTGTCATTCATATCTCCAAGTATACTAACTATTTCACCTTCAGGTTTTCTTTCATCATCACCCCAAAAATATAATTTTACAGCTACTAAATCTCCTGTTTTAGCTCCTTTATTTTTTTTCTTAGATGCATAAATATCTTTATAACTATCACGAGGTCTAACAAATCCAAAATTTATATTTTGTTCATATTCTCCAATTACTATAGTTTTATTTCTACTTAATATTGTATAAACTTCACCTTCTCTATTTTTACCATTTGTACTTTCTTTCAATACTCTAACTAATACTGTATCTCCATCCATAGCCGTTTTCAAATGTGGTCCAGCAATAAATATACTTTTTTCACCAGCTATATCCAAAAATCCAAATCTACCATTTGCTATAGAAATTTCACCTTTTATGAACCCCATTTTTTCTGGTAGTGTATACTTCCCATTTCTTTTTAAATATATTTCACCATCTTGTTCCCATTGATCAAGTAATTCTTTATTTTTTTTTCTTTTTTTTGAAGACCAGTTAAGCATTAAATTAATATCTTTTACATTTAATTCATAATCTTTTAAAATTTCTTTCAAATATTTAAGATCTTTTTCTTCTTTCAATATATTCACCTCCTATTTCTATATTATTGATTTCATTATTTTTTATATACATTTATTAAACTATTTCTAAACTCTAATGCATTTGGATGTATTAATGCTTCTCTTGATATTAGATACTTTAATTTTTCATCCAACTCAAATAAAATAGCTTTATCTAAATCTATTTCTGCTAATTTTCTTGTTTTCTCTACTCCTGTCCATTTTCTTTCATCTTCAATTGCATCTGCTAAATATACAATTTTAGAGACAATATCCATATCTTTTTTACCTATTGTATGATATCTAATTGAATCTAGTATTTGTTTATCTCTTATATTTAATTTTATTTTTGCATATTCTGCTCCTGCAAACCCATGTAAAAATTGACTTGTTTGATATTCTTTAGATAATATTTCTGGATACATTTCCATTACATCATCTAATAATTGTAACATGTGATTTACTTCAAAAAATTTAGATATATCATGTAAATATGCACCCATTTCAACTTTATCAATGGGTGCATTATGTTTATTAGCTAAATATACTGCTTTTTCTACTACTCTCTTTACATGATTAAATCTTCTCTCATCTAAATGTTCCATTAATATTTTTTCTATTTCATCCTTTTTTTCATTTGATAAAGAAGAGATTACCATTTTTTCAACTCCCTTAGTATTCATGCTATTGTATAATAATGTCTCCATCTATTTGGATATCAACATTCTGTAAATTTTTATAATTTTCTTTCATTGTTGCTATAACTGATTGCTTAAATCCATTATATAATTCTATATTTGTACTTAATGTTTTAAATTCAGAACTAAGTCTTATTATAAGATTGCTATTACCACTATCATTTAATAAATATGCACTTTGAAATTTCATATCTTTTGTAACAAAAGGTGAACGTTTTATAATTTCATTAATATAATCACCTTCAATTAAGTTTTTTTGTTTTAACACAGACATCTCTTGTGGCTCTGTTACTTTACTAGTTTGATTATAAACATATATAGTTTTTTTTACCATTTCATCTACATCATTTGATTTATTTGTTGCATCAACTTTAACACTTATAACATCTACTTTATTTTGTTTATCTATAAAGTAGACAACACTAGTCCATAATGTAAATGCTACTAAAATTGCTATAGATATTTTGCTTTTTGATATTTTTCTTTTCATATCTCACTCCATATTATTCATAATGTTTTCTAATGCCATCAGCTATTTTTTCTGCTAGATTTTTTCTGCTAGATTGTGTTGCATATAAATCCATATCTGCATGATTAGATATAAATCCTATTTCAACTAGTATCGATGGTGAATTACTTCCTCTTAAAACTGCAAAATTCGCACCAAAAACTCCTCTTCTTCTTAAACCAAAAGTTTCTGTTATATTATTTAAAACATCTCCTGCAATAGCTGCACTTTTGTTTTGATTTACTCTATAAAATATATCATTTATTATAAAATCTGATATTGGTACATCTGCATAGCCTTTATCTACACTATTTTCAAATTTAGCAACTTCTGATGCATAAGCCGATTCCTTTTTTGAATAATAAAATACTTCTGATCCTGTTGCAGTTGAACTTGGTGCTGAGTTTAAATGTATACTGACAAATAAATCAGCATTTGCATTATTTCCTATTTCTGCTCTTCTTCCTAATGGAATGAATTCATCTGTTGATCTCGTTGTTATTACATTGTAATCTGCACGCAAACTATCAGCCAAATACATTGCTACTTCTAAGGCAACATCCTTTTCTCTTAATCCATTCCCAACTGCTCCTGAATCATGACCTCCATGTCCTGCATCAACTACAATAGTATATTTTTTCTTTGAAGAAATTGATTTTTTGAAATTAACTTTAAGCTCACCAACTTTATTTGATAATGAGTAATCAATACCTTTTTTTAAATAAAATGTCATTGTTGTAATTCCAGTAATATTTGTTATTGTTATATTATCTAGATATTTATCATTTATTTTTACAATCTCTGGAATTCCTTTTTTTATTGTTAAATTTTGAAATTCTACTGTCAATATAGATTGCCCTTTGTCATATTTTGTCTTATATACAAATACTTTTTGATCTTTAAATATAGAAGTATACGTTCCATCTTTATATGTTATTTTATCTAATGTGTCTGCTGATATTATAGTTCCTAATATTAAAATTAGAAATAATATAATTTTTTTCATTTTCCCTCCAAAACTATTCTACTGTAGAGACAGCTGATTTTAAAAATGTTAATTTTGTTGATTTATCAACTGTTAATTCAACTGTTTGATCTTGTATTGATGAAATAGTTCCTTTTAGTCCACCTATAGTTATAACCTTATCTCCTATTTTCAATGAATTAATCATTTCTAATTGCTTTCTTCTTTTTTTCCTTTGACTAAAAAACATCGGTAATATGAATATAAACATCATTACTGCATAAAATAATATTATAGTCGTTTCTCTTGACATTATTCCTCCTAAAATTGTAGATTATTATTAATATTTCTTATTATAACATATAGCACATTTTTATTCAAATTATACAAAAAAAGAGGCAAATGCCTCATTTTTAATTTTTTTATAATCTCATTATGCTGATATTGCTTCAACTGGACAAACACCTTCACATGCTCCACAGTCTATACAAGCTGCTGCATCTATAACGTATTTTCCTTCTGCTTCAGATATTGCCTCAACTGGACAAACACCTTCACATGCTCCACAAGCTATACAAGCTTCTTTGTCTATAACATATGCCATATTAAATCCTCCTAATTATATATAAAATAATTTTTACTCACCAAGAATATCATGAATATAAATCTAAGTCAATAAAAAATATTCGTTTGAAAACCTTAATTATTAATACTTTGAGGACTGTTATTTTGATTATAAAAATATAATTATATAGCTTTTACTTTTTCTACTAATTTTGCAAATTCTGATGGATTATTTAATGCTAAATCAGCTAATACTTTTCTATCTAATTCAATATTTAATTTTTTTAATCCATTCATGAATTTAGAATATGATAATCCATTTAATCTAGATGCTGCATTTATTCTAATTATCCATAATTCTCTCATTTTTCTTTTCTTTAATTTTCTATGTTTAGTAGCGTAAGCCATTGCTTTCTTAACAGCTTCATTCGCTTTTTTATAATTTGTTTTGATTGCTCCTCTAAATCCTTTTGCTTCCTTTAAAACTTTTTTATGTCTTTTTCTTCTAACTATTCCTGTTTTTACTCTAGGCATTTTATTTCCTCCTTCTAATTTATACTATCTTCCTTCTTGTCCTGCTAATAATCTAGTTATTTTTCTTGCTGCTCCTGCTGGTACTACCATATCTTCTCCTAATCTTTTCTTTCTCTTATTAGACTTTTTAGT
>RRZU012973099.1_pt1 | contig 22974 bp, 10 predicted proteins | sample 2165561 | NCBI WGS metagenome assembly RRZU01 (sample SAMN10456909, study PRJNA506462) | wastewater metagenome | isolation source: wastewater sludge | place: USA: Moscow, Idaho | reverse complement strand
GATATTTTTGGCAGGACATTGGCCTATGTCTATTTACCTGATGGTAGATGTGTAAATGAAATAATGGTTACAGAAGGCTATGCAAAGCCCTACAATCGCTATTATTGCAGCGAGCTAACAAACTATCAAATCTTAAACATGAAGGCTAAAAACGAAAAAAAAGGGTTGTATAAGGTTGTCGATAATTTCTAGTTGCAATAGTATATGAAATCATTGTTCTATTACTTTTCTATGTGTTATTTATTTGTTTTCCTATTCTGAAAAATGTATAGAAAAATGTATAGATGCAAAATCAGCCACATACATTTTACTGTAAGTGGCTGATTTTCAAGTCGGGGTAGCGGGATTCGAACCCACGACCCCCTGCTCCCAAAGCAGGTGCGCTAACCGGACTGCGCTACACCCCGAATGTTTTCAATCAGTAACGTTTTTAGTTACTTCTAACGAGGTGCAAAGGTAAAGCATTTTTTGTTTTTTGCAAACGAATATGAGATTTTATTTCAAAAACTTTTCGTTACCTGCTTAATTTGTGTATTTTTGTTCTTCGAAATAAAAGACAGAAATTTTAAACTATCTACTTATGTATAGGACAAATACTTGCGGTGAATTAACTATTTCCGATATAAATCAAACTGTTACACTTAGCGGTTGGGTTCAACGAATACGAAAAATGGGGGGGATGACCTTCATCGATCTTCGTGATCGTTATGGAATCACACAATTAGTATTTAATCAGGAAACAAATGCCGATTTATGCGAACATGCCAATAAGTTAGGTCGTGAATTTGTTATCCAAGTAGTAGGCTTAGTTGCCGAAAGAAGCAATAAAAACAAACAAATTGCTACCGGAGAAATCGAAATATTAGTTTCTGAACTGATTATTTTAAACGAAGCTTTAGTACCTCCTTTTACCATTGAGGATAATACAGACGGTGGTGATGATATTCGTATGAAATATCGTTATTTGGATTTGCGTCGCAATGTAGTTCGTGGTAATTTGGAACTTCGCCATCGAATAGCTTTTGAAACTCGCAGATACCTTGATAAAATGGGATTTCTGGAAGTGGAAACGCCTATTCTGATAGGTTCTACACCCGAAGGTGCTCGAGACTTTGTGGTACCGTCTCGTATGAATCAAGGTGAATTCTATGCCTTGCCACAATCTCCTCAGTTATTAAAGCAGTTATTGATGGTTTCTGGATTTGATCGTTATTTTCAGATAGCCAAATGTTTTAGAGATGAGGATTTGCGTGCCGACCGCCAACCGGAATTTACGCAAATAGATTGTGAATTGTCTTTTGTGCAACAGGAAGATATTTTACAGTTGTTTGAAGGTATGATGAAACATCTCTTCAAATATGTAAAAAATATTGATTTTACAGAAGATTTTCCTCGTATGACTTGGGCGGATGCCATGAAATACTATGGTTCGGACAAGCCTGATATTCGTTTCGATATGAAATTTGTTGAATTGAAGGAGGCTGTCTCCGGTCATAATTTTGTGGTATTTGATAATGCGGAATATGTTGGTGGTATTTGTGCACAAAATTGTGCCTCTTATACACGTAAGCAGTTGGATGAACTGACTGAATTTGTAAAGCGTCCGCAAATAGGGGCACAAGGATTGGTGTATATACGTTGCGAGGCCGATGGCTCATTCAAGTCTTCAATAGATAAATTTTATTCTGCAGAAGACCTAAAAGGAATGGCTAATCTGTGCAATGCACAAAAAGGTGATTTAATTTTAATATTGGCTGGAAAGAAGATGAAAACCCAGAAGGCACTATGCGAATTACGTTTGGAAATAGCATCAAAATTAGGACTTCGCAATAAAGATGTATTTGCTCCTCTTTGGGTTATTGACTTTCCATTATTCCAGTGGGATGATGAAACAAAACGATATTATGCTATGCATCACCCGTTTACATCTCCTAACATAGAAGATTTGGCTTTTTTGGATGTCGACCCGGGAAAGGTTCGTGCCACTGCCTATGATATGGTTATTAATGGTGTAGAATTGGGTGGGGGATCTATACGTATTCATGATAGTAAATTGCAAAATAAAATGTTTGAATTGCTTGGATTCACGCCCGAAAAAGCAGAAGCTCAATTTGGATTTTTAATGAATGCTTTTAAATACGGAGCTCCTCCTCATGGTGGGCTGGCTTTTGGTTTAGATCGTGTGGTTTCGTTATTTGCAGGTTTGGATAGTATCCGTGATTGTATCGCATTTCCTAAAAATAATTCAGGTAGAGATGTGATGATGGATGCTCCCTCTTCAATTGAAGATGCTCAGTTGGATGAGCTTTGTTTAAAAATTGTGAAGAAAGACTAGTCTAATTTTTCATTCAAAATAGTATATAAAAAAAGGAAAACAAACGTTTTCCTTTTTTTATCTTTTGAAATGAGTTAGAATTGTTTATTTCTGGCCGAATTAACCGTCATTTCTATCATTTTGTCATTTAATTCATTTAGTGTCAGAAGTTCTTCAATAGGAAGATGCATTCGGTAACACCAGAAATGATGTGGGTCTGATGGTACATTAATACGTTCTTCTGTCAGATTTTGTCTGCGATACTTGCCATTAATAGACATCCAATCTTGGAATGGAAGAATAACCAACATTGCGGGAGAATTCAAATGTCTGTTAATGATTTTTTCGCAAATCCAAGGTTCACAGAACAGAGGAGCAGCTCCCCATTCTCCTAATACATTATTAAAATAGTGCTGCGTAAGATTTTTGTTTTCTTCCCACCAACTGCGTATAGGGTTCATATCGTGTGTAGAAGTGGTACAAACAGATAGGTAGGGAATATTTTGTAGAGCTACAAATTCTTCTCTTGGATCTTTAGGCATACGTTCTATTTCCAAACTTAAAATGAAAAGATCTTTCATAACGTGGGGAACACATTCGGGTATCATTCCCAAATCTTCTCCGCAAACCAACATATTTGTAGCTTTTAACAAAGCCGGAAGTTTTTTCATGGCTTGTTCTTTCCAAAAATCGTTGTGTCTTTGGTAATAAAAATGGTTATACAAATTGTTTAGTCCATTCTTTGTTTCATCATTGAGTTCTCTGTAGGAGAAGGTAGAGTGAAAAGCAATCCGAGGATGAAATTTTCCTTCTTCTTTGTTGTCTTCAATAAATAATACTTCACAAAATAAAGCGTATAAGCCATCACGAATTATGGACAATTTTTCAGGTTCTAATTTTTCATCGTTTTTGATAAAAAAAGCTTCTATTTTCTTTTGTGTGTTATAAATATCCTTGAATGAATAAAAACCCGGTTTTTCCATATCCAAGAATCTTTCTTTTACACTATTTGTATATTTACCAAAGTGATTTTGTAAGACATCTTCTGTTATGTACGGGAGTACCATTCTATCATAGTCAAATTCGATGCCAAAGTTTCTTATTTCCTCTTCAGTAAAAGGAAGAGCCGGGTCAAAATGACCTAATAAACCCTGTACATCATGTGAAGACATTCGCCAAATACGGAAAAAACCTAAAATATGATCAATTCGGTAAGCTTGGAAATAAGTGGCCATCTTTTGGAAGCGAGTTCTCCACCATTGGTAATTATCTCTTTCCATTCTTTCCCAATTATAGGTAGGAAATCCCCAGTTTTGACCTGTTGTTGAAAATGGGTCGGGTGGTGCACCGGCTTGACTGTCGAGGTTAAATAAACAAGGTTCCATCCATGCTTCTACACTATCTGGACTAATGCCGATAGGAATATCGCCTTTTAAAATAACCCCTTTTTGTTTTGCATAATTAGATGCATCCAATAGTTGTTTATGAGCGTGAAATTGAAGGTATAGATGAATATTAGCTTCATCTGTCATCTCCGCTTCCGGTTTGAAAAAGTCATCAATCTTGTCCCAGTCAAAAACGGAGAAATACCCCCAATTGTTAAATTTTGAATCTCCATTTTTATCTCTTAAGTAACAAAAAGCTCCGTAAGGGAGTAACCAATGTCTATTTTCTTCAAAAAATGTTTTGTATTCTTTAGATTGAAATGTTTTTGTTTTTTCCTGTTGGTAAATTTGACGGAAATAATCCCATTTTGCAGAAACAACTTCTTGATATTTGACTGTTTCAGTATTGTTTAATTCAACTTGTAATTTTTCAAATTTTTTCATTTCTGTTTTATTTTTCAATATTCCCAGCCCAAAAATATTGATATAAACAGGATGTAATGCAAGTACTGTAATACTGCTATATGGATAAGAATCAGCATTGGTTCTTGTACGTGTGGTATCGTTGATAGGAAGTGTTTGTATTACTTTTTGTCCCGTTATAGATGCCCAATCTACCATTTTCTTTAAATCGGAAAATTCGCCAATACCAAAGCTCTCTTTTGTACGAAGCGAAAAAATGGGTATAGCTACCCCAGAACCTCTCCAATTGGGTATATCATAATGAAATGTTTCATCTGTTTTGACATATATTCCTTTTTTAATGTCAAGTTTTTGTATGGTTCTATTTGGTCCGTTTTCCCAAGAAACAACGATTTTTCTTTCCGGATTGTAAATGACATATTTGTATTCAATAGGTGCTATGATATCAGAAGCATCAATTTCAGCCTGCCATTGAGGAAAATTGTCATCGTTCATTACAATGGCGTTATTCGCTTCCCAATTACCCAACTGTTTTATGTTTCCTATGATGGCAAAACAGAGGTCTTTCCCGATACGTGGTGCATCAATAGAAAAACGTAGCACTTTATTGCTATCTATATGAGGTAATGTATTATTTTGTTTCGGACGGACAATTAAGCTTTCTGTAAAGGCCGAAGAGAAAAAGGTTTTATCTTCTCCATTTGTACGCCAAGCATCTTCAAAAAAATACTCGGAGAAAGAATCAGATAATTTGACTTTTCTATCAGTTCCCCATTCTTCAATATAATCCATGTCCGCATCCATGACAATATACTTATAAGAAAATTCAGCGGTCTTTTTTATATTTATGCTTGCTTCCCAATTACCGTTTTCTATGTAATTCATAGCAAGTGCTTTTGTTCGTATATCTCTTCCCAAAGAGGGAAGAGAACCTACTATAAACAATTGTTTTCCCCAAACTGTATGGTACTGAATTTTAAAAGTAAGTTTCATCTTAGATCGTTTATTTTTATTTTTATTCTCTAAATAGTATGCTTTTTCAGGAAAATAAACATTAATTTAACAAATGTAACCAGTTTGAATCGTACACAATGTTTTTTCGTTTAAAAAGAACCGAATAAATATTGCAAACGTTTGTTTGTTATTAGTTGTATGTTGGCAAATACGATTTTGTTTTTGAATATCGCATCATCTGTTCAATAAATGTTTCATTATAAGTTGGTATAACATCTTGAATATCACCTTTTTTATCTTTCTTTAAGACGTATAGAGGATTTATAAATCCCCTATATGGACGAATGTTCAACCTTTGATAACGTCTTAATATTTCGCTGTGCAATTCAGGGTCTATTTTTATGCCGTATGTTTCAATTAATCTTTTAGCAGTATCGTAATCGCCTTCTGATTTTACACGTTGAATTTCGGCTAACAGTTGCCCGAAAAGGACTCTCAATTTGCCGTAATCATTAATTACAACGAAGGTTTTATTATCTCTTTTTTCAAATTCTACTACGTTTTCATGTTGACCTTTTTCGAACACCCATCGAGCGATAAGTTGCCTATTCCTCATGTGTGATTCTTCAATGCAATCGTTCGGTTTAATACGTACGAGTTGTGTCATTAGTCCATTGAGCATAAACTTGTAATATTCAGCCTTATAGGCTTCTTCGTTAGGTAAAAGACCTAATTCTACCATTTTGGAGTCAGCAATGTAGTATAAACCAAATAAATCGGCACGTGCTTCCTCAATTGTAGCACCATAAGCTTTCAGTGCGTCAGGAGAAACACCTTCGAGTAATTTACCGGATCCATGTCCCACACATTCGTGTAAGTCAGTGTGTAAGTTTCCGGTTATAAATCCATATTTTGCTGACATCTCTATTTCGTGATTGCTCCACATAAATTCTTCAGAAAATCCATTGCCTTGTGAAGCTTTATCGTATGCTTCCGTGATGTTTTCAATGGTAACCGATTTAGAGCCATATTCTTGTCTTATCCAATTTGAGTTTGGTAAATTAATGCCTATAGGTGTTGCAGGATAGGAATCACCACCTAACATAGCGTTCGTAATTACTTTGGCTGAAACTCCTTTGACTTTTTCTTTCTTAAAACATTTCTCTACCGGAGAATGATCTTCAAACCATTGTGCATTTTCACTTATTTTTTTTGTTCTGAGCGTAGCATCTTCATTTTTAAAATTGACTATTGCTTCCCAACTGGCTTTTATTCCGAGAGGGTCTCCATATGTTTCGATAAAACCGTTTAAAAAGTCGATTTGTGAAGCTGTATCTTTTACCCACAAAATAGAGTATTTATCAAATGTTTTTAAATTTCCTGTTTGGTAAAAATCAATTAGCGTCCGGATGATTTCCTTTTGTTGTTCGTTTTCGGCAAATTCTACTGATTTATTCAGTTGAAATATAATGCGTTCTATAGCACGAGAATAGATTCCATTGATTTTCCACGTTTTTTCTACTATTTTTCCATTTTCTTTTTCTAATCGGCTGTTTAATCCATACGAAATAGGGTCATTATTATTCGGAACCGCCTCATTTCTGTAAAAATATTCGGCTTCTTGTTGTGTGACATTTTTGTAGTAATGGTTTGCCGAGGTTGCGATTAAATCTTTTCCTTCAGCCAAGTTTACTCTTTTTTTATCCCTTTCTTTGTCAAAGATAATTGATGTTATTTTTTTACTAAAATCATTGAACGATTCTCCTTTTTGCAACGGAAAAAGGGCTTGATTAGTGGATGCTAATAATTTTTCAAAATACGCTTGACTGAATAAGGGTTCTATTTTGTCGGTTGAATAGTGATGATGAATTCCGTTAGAAAACCAAACTCGTTTAAGGTATTCTTCGAAAAGTAAAAACTGAGGGTCTGCTTTATTTATATTTTCGTTTTCATAAATAGCTTCTAATGTACGTCTTACACATAAATTGTGTTCGTAATTTTGGTCGAAAAGAATGTCACGACCTTCTTGTGCTGCTTCCGATAAGTAGTAAATGAATAGTTTTTGTTTCAGCGTAAGATTTTCAAATCCGTCGACTTTATAACGTAGTACCTCAATATCAGCAAATTTATCTACAACGTATTGAAAAGTATCTTTTTCTATATTATTCATAATTATTTGTTTTTGATATCTATATCTCTTTGAAATACCCAATAGTTTTTTTTTTGACTATATGCATCAAAAGTAAAATCTGGTCCGTAAAAATAAAATGTTCCTGTGTAGATGGCATCCGAAGGCGAAAGATGATCAAAAATAAATTGTTTTCTTTTTTTATCGTATTCTAATCCCATTTGGACGTTACTTCCGTATTCGAAAACAACACGTTTTTGAAGTTTATTATTCTCTGATTTAAATAAAGGTGATCCAAATGTCATGTTATTTCCATTAATAGTTAACACATCTATAACTTTTGTTTTAGTGATACTTTTATAGGTGCTAAATCCAAGAAGCATATATTGTTTTTTCTTTTTGTTTTTGACAGCTTGATAGTACAAAGATCCATACCAGTCTGTTGTGCTATATTTGGTGTTTATCTCAGGTTTAAACGCCATTTGAGTGGCAACAAAGTAAACCCTTGGTTGTACTTTTTTGTTCGTTTTAAAAAGAAAAAAGGTATTATATCCCCAATTGCCATTTTTTAAAGGATAATTCCATGAAATAATTCGTAGTAATCCATCATCAGAAAGTATTTTACCGACATATTTTAATTTTGCGAACTCATAATCGAAGGATTCTTCTTCTTGTAATGTGTTTTTAAATAATTTTTCTATTTGTGTGTTGACGGAGAGTGTTATGCTGTCAAATTGAGCCTCTTTTAGCTTTTCAAAAAGTGATTGCAATTGAACCTCTTTTTCGGTAATAGAAGTTGATTGAGCTGATACAGGAATGCTTATCAGCAAAAGTACTATTGTAGCAAATAGTTTTGTTGTAAGAATTCGTTGTTTCATGGATAAATAGATTCTATTAAATCAGGACGATTCATGTTTTTTAAATCTTTGATAATTTGGCTCTTATATTCATGTTGATACCAAAAGAAAAATTTGCGTTGTTCTAATTTTTGTTCGGCACTTTTCGCTACATAAACTTTTTCTAATGTATATGGATTAATTCCTGTATAATACATCTCTGTTGCCAATGTCATAGGAGTAGGTGTAAAATCTTGTACTTGCTCCAATTTAAAATTCAAGTTTCTTGTTTTGGCAGCTAATTCGGCCATATGTTCTTGTTTGCACCCGGGATGACTTGAAATAAAGTATGGAACAAGCTGTTGATTTAGGTTTTCTTGTTTGTTTATGCGGTCAAAAATGTGCACGAATTTTTCAAATAATGAAAAAGAAGGTTTACGCATTAAGTTTAAAACTTCGTCATTGGTATGTTCGGGTGCGACTTTTAATCTTCCGGAAACATGATTAACAATGAGTTCGTATATATATTTTTCATTTGCTGAATCTGTTTCAGGGTCGTTTGTTTTGTGTAAAAGCATATCATAACGAATGCCACTCCCTACAAAAGCCTTTTTAATACCTTTAATTTGGCTTATTTTGCTGTACAATTCAAGCAAAGGTGCATGACTTGTATTTAAGTTTTTGCACACAAATGGGTGAATACATGAAGGCTTAGAACACTTTTCGCATATAGTATTATTTTTACCCTTCATTTTGTACATATTTGCCGAAGGTCCTCCAACATCACTCAAATAACCTTTAAAGTCCTCCATATTGGCAATTTGTTTTATTTCCTCTAATATAGATTTTTCAGAACGGGAGGCAATTGATTTTCCTTGATGTGCAGAGATGGTACAAAACGCACATCCACCAAAACATCCACGATGGGAGGTTACGGAAAATTTAATCATTTCGTACGCAGGAATTGTTTTCCCTTTATAGCGAGGATGGGGGAGTCTTGTATAGGGTAAATCGAAACTTTTGTCTATTTCATTTTCTGTTAAAACGGAAAAAGGGGGATTTACTACAATAGTTTTATCTTCAATGTTTTGCAATAAACGCTCTGCTTTTTGAGAATTCGATTGCTCTTCAATATCCCGAAAATTTTGTGCGTGTTTTGTTTTCGATTTTAAGCAATCTTCGTGTGAAAATAATTTTTTAGTAGCCCATTTTGTTTGAGAAAGTATATGTATGTTTTCTACTGCAAAAGCGGTTTGTGGAATATCTTGTATCTCATTAAAAGAAGCTCCTTTTTGTAATCTGTCAACTAATTCTATCAATGGTTTTTCGCCCATTCCGTAAATCAGCAAGTTTGCTTGGCTGTCAAATAAGATGCTCGGCTTTAAGGTATTTGACCAATAATCATAGTGAGATAATCTTCTCAGCGAAGCTTCTACTCCTCCTATCAAAACAGGGGTATCAGGATATAATTTTTTAAGAATCTTGCAATAGGTAGTTGTTGCATAATCAGGACGATATCCAGAACGACCCTCCGGGGTATATGCATCATTCGAACGTAATCTTTTGTTTGCTGTGTAGTGATTTACCATAGAATCCATAGAACCCGCAGAAATGCCAAAAAATAAGCGTGGCTTACCTAGTTTTTTGAAGTCTCTTAGGTCATCTCTCCAGTTTGGTTGTGGCACTATAGCAACTTTTAATCCTTGAGCTTCAAGTGTTCTACCTATAACAGCAGTGCCAAACGAAGGATGATCAACATACGCGTCTCCGGAAAACAGAATAATATCTAATTCCTCCCAACCTCTCAACTTGACTTCCTTTGAAGTTGTTGGTAGCCAATCTATTATCTGACAAGGTTGATTCATTTTGTTTGTTATTTGTTTTTTGGAATAAAAATCTGATTATATTTTTCTTTGTTTTTCAATAATTCTATAGCAGTGTTTAATTCATTGTCTTTTTTCAGCATTTCCATCATTTCCCCTCGTTGGAAGTAATACCTTTTAGCGATTTCAACGCTGATAAATTCTTTTATTTCTTCTTTAAAATTATCTAAATCTTTGGATGTGTTATGAGCTAATTTTGCTTCAAGAGCTTTAAATTCTGCCTCGTTATCGGCATAATAATTTTCTTTTTTTGCTGTTTCAATCAGTTTCTCCAAACTTTTTTGCGTTTGTAGGTCATACGTGAAGTTTTTCTCCAAAACAAATTTTTTAAACTCGTCATAATCATTATCCGTAAATACAAAATCGGTAATAGAGGCTATTTTTTCATGTTTTGAACAATATTCTGTTACATAATCGAATATTATGTTTTTGGTTAGCAAATAATAACTAATAGTAGAACTAGAAACCACATCTGTTTTAATATCCGGAGAAATTCCTCTTCCATCACGTACCATTCGACCTTTTTTTGTTTTAAATTCGGTAGTCAAACTGTCCGGGATTTCTTCTGATTTTTTACTTTCGTTTTTAGAATTGTAATTGATTGCCTGTATGCATCTTCCGCTAGGAGTATAGTATTTAGCAATCGTAACTTTAAGATTTCCATTGTAATCGAGTGGGTAAGTGCTTTGTACTAAACCTTTTCCAAAGGTGCGATTGCCAATAATTACAGCTCTATCCAAATCTTGTAATGCTCCGGCAACAATTTCGGCAGCCGACGCTGAATTTTCATTGACTAAAATAGCCAATGGCATATCTAGTTCTATCGGATTAAAGCTTGTTTTATACGATTTATCTAATTGCTTTAATTTTCCTTTGGTCGAAACAATTTCTTCACCTTTTGGTACAAAAAAGTTGCAAATATTTACGGCTTCGCTTAATATTCCTCCCGGATTATTTCTCAAATCAATAATCAAGGAGGTAATTCCTTGCTCTTTTAGTTCTAGTAGTGCTTTTTTGACTTCAGAAGAACAATCTTCTGTGAAATTACTTAGACGAATATAACCAACATTGCTATATTTACCATGATAAACGACAGGATTGAGATAGATTTTTTCTCTCGTTATTTCAAAAGACAAAAGTTTTTTCAAATGAGGTCGTTTCACTTTTATACTGACCTTCGTGTCGGGTATACCTTTTAACATGGCACTTACATCACCGACGGATTTTCCCTTGGTTATTTTCCCATCAACTTCCAGAATAATATCACCTGCTTTTAAACCTGCTTTATAGGCAGGAGTGTTTTCGTAAATTTCAATAATTCTTATTCCGTCCTCATGAGTAGAAATGACAGATCCGATGCCTCCATATTCGCCCGTAGTCATAAATTTAAAATCGTTTGTTTCAGATTCAGGAATGTAGGTTGTGTAAGGATCCAACTTATTAAGCATTCCATTTATTCCCGCCTCAATCATGTCTTCAACAGGAATACTATCAACATAATAGATGTTAAGCTCTTTTACTATAGAATTGAAAATATCAAGGTTTTTTGCTAGTGCAAAGTCGCTTTTTTCAGAAGAATTTGCATAAAAGCAACTCAAAATAAAAATGGTGAGCACGGATAATGATAATTTCTTCATTTTTTAAGGATGTTATAAGTGAAACCTCACAAAAATAGTATTTATAAACTAAAAAACCGAACATTTCTGTTCGGTTTTTGCTCTCCCTCTTGGACTTGAACCAAGGACCCTCTGATTAACAGTCAGATGCTCTAACCAACTGAGCTAAGGAAGAATGTTTTTACGTTGCTTTTCTAAAAAAGCATCGCAAAGGTAATAGGTTTTGTTGAATAATACAATAGATTTTTATTTTTTTTGTTTCGGAATATGATGTAAAACCACAATAGATACTTCCGTTTTCATTCCTATTTAAAAAGGAAGTCCAATATAGCCGATTCCTCTATTTACATGTAAATATTGATTGTTCTTTTTGTAGGTTTCATCCCAAAATTTGTAAAAAAATAGGTCGGAGAAATATGAATTCCAAATTTGTTAATACCAATTTTAATGCCTGCGAATGACCTAAAAGTGTAAGCAATATATTAGTCTTATCAACAATAATTTCATGTCAAATATTTGGGTCGTTGATAAGCATTATTCTGCACGGAAAATATTTTGTGCTTTTTGCATTGTCTTGTCCAAATTTCCCATTTGGAGAAAGCGAGCTATGTCAATGTTTTTTGTTCCAATTAGGGGCGATGGAATTGTTACTTTTTTTTCAAGGTAACCTACGAATTTCTCAGTAAAATGAACCTTAATTTTTTATCTGTATTTTTTTGTTTTACTACTTGTATAAAAAACAGGGGTTAGACATTAACCCCTGAATTAATTTTTTTTGTTTCTGCGTTGTAGTCTATTTTGATGGAGTGGTTATCTTTGTTTTCTCCACTAATAATAAATTCGGCAATTTCATCTTCTACAAATTTCTGTATAGTTCGTTTTAGAGGTCTTGCTCCGTATTGAACGTCATAGCCTTCCTCTGCAATATGATTTTTGGCAGCATCGGTTAGGTAAAGCGAATATCCCAAATCTTCAATACGTTTCAGAACTTGTTTAAGTTCTATATCTATAATTTTTAAGATTGATTCTTTCGAAAGTTGATCAAAGATAACAACGTCATCAACTCTGTTTAAAAACTCAGGAGCAAATGCTTTATTTAATGCTTTTTTAATTACTCCTTCGTTAAATTTAGTATCCGTAGCCTTTGTTGCTGATGAAAAACCAACTCCACGCCCAAAATCTTTGAGTTGTCTGGTACCAATATTTGAAGTCATGATGATGATTGTATTTTTAAAATCAATTCTGCGACCTAAACTATCGGTTAAAAAACCCTCGTCAAGTACTTGAAGCATAAGATTAAATACATCAGGATGAGCCTTCTCTATTTCGTCTAACAAGATGATAGAATAGGGTTTTCGGCGTACTTTCTCGGTTAATTGTCCCCCTTCTTCATATCCGACGTATCCCGGAGGTGCCCCAATCAAACGTGAAACACTGAATTTTTCCATATATTCGCTCATATCAATACGAATAACGGCATCCTTTGTGTCAAATAAGAATTCGGCTAACACTTTGGCTAAATATGTTTTACCAACACCGGTAGGACCTAAGAAAATGAATGAACCGATTGGTTTATTCGGATCTTTCAATCCAACTCTATTACGAAGTATTGACTTCGATATTTTTTCAATAGCAGTGTCTTGTCCGATAACTTTTTCTTTTAGTAAGTCGCTCATTTTTCGCAGCTTATCATATTCTGCTTCAGCTATTCGTTGAACTGGAATTCCTGAAATCATTGATACCACTTCTGATATTTTGTCGGAATCTACAACTATGTGATTGTCTTTAAGTTCCTTTTCCCAATCTTGTTTTGCTTTTTTCAGTAGTACATTGAGTTCTTTTATCTCATCTTTATGTTCATTTGCTAATCTAAAATCTTCATCTTTAACAGCTTGTAATTTTAGTTTGTTCGCTTCATCTATCTGTTTCTCAATAAGTTCTATGTTATTAGGTATTGAAATATTTGAAATATGTGCTCTGGAACCGGCTTCATCCAATGCATCAATAGCTTTGTCCGGAAAATTTCTGTCACTAATGTATCTGTCTGTTAGATAAACGCAAGCTTCCAATGCATCGTCCGTATAGTTTACGTTATGATGTTCTTCATAACGTTCTTTGATATTATGCAAAATAGCTAGTGTTTCTTCTTTTGAAGTGGGATTGACCATCACTTTTTGGAAACGACGTTCCAATGCTCCGTCTTTTTCAATGCTTTGACGGTATTCATCCAACGTAGTTGCTCCAATACATTGTATCTTACCACGGGATAAAGCAGGCTTCATCATATTGGCAGCATCTAATGACCCTGCGGTGGCACCGGCTCCTATCAGTGTGTGAATTTCATCAATGAAAAGAATAATGTCTTCATTGTTTTCCAATTCGTTAAGAATCGCTTTCAAGCGTTCTTCAAATTGACCTCGATATTTTGTGCCGGCAACAATGGAAGCCATATCCAACGAGACGATTCTTTTTCCAAACAGAATTCTTGAAACTTTTCGTTGTGTGATGCGTAGTGCAAGACCTTCTACAATGGCAGATTTACCAACACCCGGTTCGCCAATGAGAATCGGATTATTTTTCTTTCTTCTGCTTAATATTTGAGATAATCGCTCTATTTCTTTTTCTCTGCCTACAACTGGATCTAATTTTCCTTCTTCAGCGGCTTTTGTTATATCTGTTCCAAAGTTATCCAAAGCAGGCGTTTTCGAGGTCGTTTTCGAATAGGTGGTAGAAGTCGAAAATGTTGCTGTTTTTCCATTGTTTTCTATTGAATTCGCAGAAAAAGCACCTTCATCTTCGTCATCTTCCATATTTTCGTCATTTGTATTTTGAAGATTGCTTTTGTCAAGGGGAGAAATATCTTTCTTTTCCACAATAACACGAACTGTATCGTATGTGATATTTTCAATGGCAAAAATCTCTGAAACCAGATTCGTTTTTTCTTTCAAAATTGCCAATAGAAGATGGTCTGAATCAGCAATGTTTGCACCAAATAATCTAGCTTCCAAAATAACGAATTTTAGTATTTTTTCCGTTGATTTTAGCAAAGGAATATTATTCCCTATAACAACTTCATTCGTACGTATATGTGATTCGATGGTCTTTTTCACTCGCAACAAATCAATGTTAAGAGATAAAAGTACATCAAAGGCTTTTCCCTCACCTGCACGTATGATAGCTAAAAGCAAATGCTCGGGTCCAATGTAGTTGTTACCCAGGCGCTCAGCTTCTTCATGGCTGTATTTTAGGATGTCAGCAATATTATCAGAATAATTTATTTCCATATTGTCAGTATTGTAAGAAAGTTTATAAAAGCGAAAACTTTTTAATGCAATCAATACGTTGCAAAGTTAAGATTTTTGTTTAAAAATGCAACGGATAGCGTTTGTGTTGTCCAAAAATAGTTTAGCAAATAATGTGCCAATAAAAATCGGTTTTGGGAAAAGTTTTTTCGACAAACTTTTCCGTATTCGAAGAAAAAGTTGTAATTTAGTGCGAATTTTTAAAAATCGGTATTTCTTTATATTAAAATATTCTTAAATGATTGAACAAGAAAAGATTATTAGAATTAACATTGAGGAGGAAATGAAATCATCATACATCGACTATTCGATGTCTGTCATTGTTTCTCGTGCCCTTCCGGATGTTAGAGATGGTTTAAAGCCTGTACATCGTAGGGTTTTATTTGGAATGAATGAGTTAGGGAATAATTCAAACAAGCCCTATAAGAAATCTGCAAGAATAGTCGGAGAGGTAATGGGTAAGTACCACCCGCACGGTGATTCATCTATTTATGGTACGTTGGTGCGTTTAGCACAAGATTGGTCTATGCGTTATCCTTTGGTTGATGGTCAGGGAAACTTTGGTTCTGTTGATGGTGATGGTGCTGCTGCCATGCGTTACACAGAAGCACGTTTGAGACGAATTGCTGAAGAAATGTTGATGGATATTGACAAAGAAACGGTGGATTTTACTCCGAATTTTGATGAAACCCTTAAAGAGCCGACTGTACTACCAACAAGAATTCCTAATTTATTGATAAATGGAGCTTCCGGTATTGCGGTTGGTATGGCAACAAATATGGCTCCTCATAATCTATCTGATTCCATAGATGCCCTAATTGCTTATATTGATGATAATTCTATTGAAAGTGAAAAGCTAATCAATATCATTAAGGCTCCTGATTTTCCTACCGGTGGTATTATATATGGCTATGCAGGAATTAAAGAAGCGTATGAAACAGGTAGAGGACGAGTTGTGATACGTGCTAAAGCTAATATTGAATCTGATAAAGACAGGGAAAGTATTGTTATAACAGAACTTCCTTATTTGGTAAACAAAGCTGAACTTACAAAATATATTTCAGATCTTGTTATAGAGAAAAAAATTGAAGGTATTTCGAATATTGCTGATGAAAGTAACTATGAAGGAATGCGTTTGGTTATTGATATTAAGAGAGATGCTAATGCCAATGTGGTTTTGAATAAATTATTCAAACATACAGCATTACAATCCTCTTTTAGTATTAACAACGTGGCATTGGTTAAAGGAAGACCACGTTTGTTGTGCTTGCGTGACCTTATTCAATTATTTGTTGAACATCGTCATGAAGTTGTTATTCGTCGTACTCAATTCGAGTTGATGAAAGCCAAGGAGAGGGCTCATATTGTACAAGGTTTGGTTATAGCGTCTGATAATATTGATGAAGTAATTGCGATTATCAAAGGGGCAGATTCTCCCAATGATGCAATGGATAAGTTAATGGAACGTTTTAACTTATCAGACCTTCAAGTACGTGCTATCGTTGACATGAAATTGTCTCAATTAACACGTTTGCAGCAAGATAAATTACATGCAGAATATCAAGATTTATTGGCATTGATTACACATCTGGAAGAGGTGCTTAATGACATAACTCTTCGTATGCAGATAATTAAAGATGAATTACTGGAAATAAAGGAAAAATATGGAGATAAACGTCGTACGGAAATAGTTTATGCTTCCGAAGATTTTAATCCCGAAGATTTCTATGCGGATGATGAAATGATTATAACTATCTCACATTTGGGTTATATCAAAAGAACACCATTGTCAGAGTATAGGTCTCAAAATAGAGGAGGAGTGGGGTCAAAAGGAGGTGAGTCTCGAGACGAGGATTTTATAGAATATATTTATCCCGCATCAATGCACAATCATATGTTGTTCTTTACTCAAAAAGGACGCTGTTATTGGCTTAAAGTATATGAAATTCCGGAAGGTAATAAAACATCCAAAGGACGGGCTATACAAAATATGCTTAATATAACTTCGGATGATAAGGTTAATGCATTTATTCGTGTTAAACAATTACAAGATCCTGAATATAACCAATCTCATTATTTAGTTTTTTGTACCAAAAAAGGTATTATCAAGAAAACATCACTAGAAGCGTATTCTCGTCCTCGTCAGAATGGTGTAAATGCCATTACAATAAGAGAGGATGATGATGTAATTCAAGTAAGATTAACCGATGAAAACAGTGAAATTTTGATTGCTAATAAAAATGGTAGAGCCATTCGTTTCCACCAATCAAAGGTTCGTGAAATGGGTAGAACGGCTACCGGCGTTAGAGGTATTACTCTAGATGAAGATGGAGAAGATGAGGCAATTGGAATGGTAACTGTTTCATCTTCAAAGGTTTTAGAAGAACAGGAAACTATTTTGGTCGTTTCTGAAAAAGGTTATGGAAAACGAACTTTCTTAGATGAAATTGATGAAGAAGGGAACCTTATTCCTGTTTACAGAATAACCAATAGGGGTGGAAAAGGGGTGAAAACACTTAATGTAACGGAAAAGACAGGTAAGTTGGTTACCATCAAAAATGTAACTGATAAGAATGATATTATGATTATTAATAAATCAGGTGTTGGTATTCGCTTAGAAGTTGCCTCTTTGCGTGTTATGGGAAGAGCAACACAGGGAGTTCGTTTGATAAATCTTGAAAAGAGAAATGATGAAATAGCTTCTGTATGTAAAGTTATTAGCGAAGATAAGGAAGACGTGTTGCCTGAAAATCTTTCTGAAGCTATTGATGAATTTGAAAACATAGAAGGAGTAAGTGATAGTTCTGAAGAATAGAGAAAAATTATTTATTATTAATTCAAATCACAAGAAAATGAAAAAAACAGTATTAGTCTCGGTAGGTTTATTGTTTTATTGTTCAACCTTAACATTTGCTCAAAAAGCTGCTGTGAATAAGGTCTATAATAGTCTTTACGTACAACCTGTAGATTATGCGGAAGCCGTAAAAAATATTGAAGCGGCAAAAGTTGATACAACAACCTCAAAATGGTCTAAAACATGGTATGTAGCTGGTCGCATTGGTTATGTGTCTGCCAACGAAGAAATAAATAAATTACGTTTACAACAAGAAGCCAATCAAGAAAAATTATTTCTTGGATTAGACAGTATGTATGTCAACTACCTTATAGCAGATCAGTATGATGGTGTGGTGAACAAAAAAGGGGTTGTAAAATATACGTATCGTAATGACATAAAAACTGATTTTAAAGAAATGCATCTTTTTTATGTGAATTCGGGAGCAGCTTTATTTGACGCAAAAGAATATGCAAAAGCGTATACTATGTTTGATCAATATTTAAAAATAGCTGATTTGCCGATGTTTGAAGCAAAAGATGGAATGAAAGTGGATTCTACTTACAATATGATTAAATATTACGCCGCTATTGCAGCCATCAAAGTTGAAGATAGAGTCAATGCTATTCGTCATTTCGAAGAATTATTAAAAACAAATTACACTAAAAAAGAAGATGTTTGTGAGTTGCTTTACGAACAATATCGGAGCAATGGTGATACGGTAAAATCTATGGAAATATTAAAAGAAGGTGCTGAAAAATATCCTCAAAGTCCTTTTTTTATAGGAAATTTGATTAATTACTATACTTCATCCGGTAAATACGATGAGGCCATTACTTACTTAGATGCTGCGATACAACGTGAACCTAGCAATGTCGACTATTTAAATCTTAAAGGTTCTTTGTGTGTCCAAACAGAAAAATTTGAAGATGCAAAGGCTGTATTTACAAAATCATTGAGTTTGAATGATAAAAATCCGTTTACGTTATTTGGTATGGGGAAAGCTTGGGCTTTTGAAGGCGATAAAATTCAAAGTAAAGCACAAGACTTAAAAGACAATAAAGCATATCAAAAAGAAGTTGCCAAAGCAAAAGAGTATTATACTAAAGCTTTGAGTTATCTTGAACCGGCTAAGGCATCTATGGATAAACAAACTGCCGAATATTCGAATTTGCTTTATAACATGAAATCGTTGTATTTGCGATTAAATATGACGGATAAATACAAAGCAATAGATGAAGAAATGAAAGCCTTGTAGGTTTTTCTATAATCAAGAGAAAAGGGATGCAATCAGTTTTTGCATCCCTTTTTTATTGGCATATTTGTTTGAAAGGACAATAGTTACAATGTGTTTTACATTTAGTTTGAGCGAAAGGAATATTCTCATCAAATATTTCGGACAGTAGGTTTGTAAATAATCTCATAAAGTCTTCTTCAAGTATGCTGAATTGATTTTCAGGAGTAGGAGTAACTGAAAAGTTATCTGAGAATAGCTTTCTTAAATAATAGATATTGGTAGATATTTCTTCTTTGGTTTTATTTTCTGTTTTATATAGCCATGCGTATATAAGGACTTGCAAAACATCCTTTTTTCTGTCTTTGAAGTTTTTGTCAAAAAGGGTTGAAAAGTCTTTATAATTAAGTTCCCCTTTACCCGTTTTATAATCATAGATATTAATAATCCCTTCTTTCATTTCAACACGGTCAATATAGCCTTTTAATGACACGAATGAGTTTATATTTTTTACAAATATATTCTCTTCGCATTTCTTTTCCGAGGTAATATACAAAAATGGAGTTTTTGCCTTATCATAATCTAAAAGTTGTATCACATACTTCAAAATTATTTGAGCAATCAGGTAATTATTTCCTTTTAGTTCAATTTCTTGGTCGTTCTTATAGTAATATCTTGAAAATCCTTTTCGAGTTTCTTTCTCTATTTTTGCCTTATTTTTTTGCATCTCAGAGAGTAGTTCATGGGTTATCGTTTTACCCTCAAAAGGTTTAAATATATTTTCCATGACATAGTGAAAGATAGAACCAAATTGATTTTCTGCAACTTCTTCCGAAAGCTCATCTGTTTGTTTAATTCCTTCCACATAAGAAAAATAAAATTTTAGCGAGCAATTGATATAATCATTGATGGCAGTAGCAGAAAGTGCTGATTTTGCTTTTTCATGTTCACTTTTAGATAAGAACCTGCTCAATTTTGCCATTATTGGTTCTGTTTTGGCTATTTCAATAGAATTGTTCTTCTTGATGGACGTGTTATAAGTAACGGTTTTTTCTGGAATATTTAGGTTATAGCCGTATCGCAATTGATTGATAAATCTGCTTTTTTCGCCTGAATTTAGGTTTTCTGTCCGAGTATCGTATAGCAGGTATATATTTTCAGCACGTTCTATTAAACGGTAGAAATGGTACGAAAAAATGGCATCTTGATGCTCTGTTGTTGGTAATCCAAAACCCTTACGTAAATTATGAGGTATAAACGAAGGACTAACATCATTTTTTGGAAAAATACCTTCGTTAAATGAAGTTATAATTAAGTTCTTAAAGTCTAGACATCTGGTTTCCAACATTCCCATTATTTGTAATCCGGCCAGAGGTTCTCCTTGAAAAGGAATGGAAATATTAGAAATCAATCTCTTAACTAAACGTGCTAGGGTTTCTATATCTATTTCAACTTGCCATTTTTGCAATAGATCATTCATTCTTTTGATAGATGTATACGCCTGAAAAAGAAACTCTTTTTCCAAGTTTGAAACCATTCCATCATTGTCTTCACTATTATTATTTGAAATTAAATGGGACAAAATCTCCATCAAATAAAAACAAATTTCATTTTGTTGTTTGGGAGAAAAGACAAGAGATAAAAATTCATTAATATTTAAATCAATCTTTGAAATTTTAATTTTGTTGTTTTGTGTTATATTATTGATAAGTAATTGAATGTTCGATTCATCATAAGAGTAAATATAACGGTGGTTTAAAATAGCCAAAGCTGGTTTGTAGTAGAACAAGTCGTCTCCATCTTTCCTCTTTGTAATGTTTTTTTGAAGAGTTAAAAGGTTATCTATCAGCTCTTTTATTGGGGTGCTATTTAGTGCATATCCCATCGTTACATTAATTTTTTCAATTTCTTCCGGAATTGAATATAACATGGGGAAAAGTAATTTCTCATCGGATAGTACAATTGCTGTTTCTGTGTCTATAGGAGTTGTAGACAACTCTTTTAAAATTGCATAAACCTCTTTTGTTTGACCAACATTTGATGGAATGGATATTGTTTGTATCTGTTTGTTTTTAAATGAATTATGCTCTTTTGGAAGAACTAATTGAGAAGGAAAATCAAATATGTTTTCTCTCACAAATAATTCCGCTTTATTTTTTTTGTCTTGAACAAAATCAGAATTATAATCCCAATAGAAATCGCCAATATTTTGATTTTTTAATAGGGTAAATAGCCTTCTTTCGGCACTGCTAATGGCATTAAATCCAATAAAAATAACTTTCTGGTAAGGAATTTTGAAGGCGGTTTCGCATACGTCTCGAAACAACATTCCTTCGTATGCAATATTGTTTTTCCTGAGATTTTGCTTAAATTCGGTGTACAAAGGATATAAAATTTCCCATGTGGCTAAAAATTCTTGTTGACGTTTAGGCTGTGGGTTAAAGTTTTTCCAAAATTTGCGGATAGCGTCTTTCTGTGCTTCTTCCAAATAGTCCGGTAAATAGTTTATGTCCTGTAAATCTTTTACATTTTGAAATAAATCTTTTGCATCTACTAGATATTTATCAATGTCATCAAAATCATTAATTAGAACTTCCCCAAAAGATAAAAAGTTATCTAAACTTTCATCCTTACAGGATATTTTCTTATAAATACCATAAAGACGAAAAATCAATCCGAACTTATCTTCTATCTGGTAGGGTGAAAATTTGGCAAAGAATTCCGTAATGGTGCATATTTCGGGTGAAAAAAGGGGGGTCTCAATTTCTTCCGATAAATATTTTTGAAAAAACAATCCGGATCTTCTATTCGGAAATACAAAACAAAAATCAGAAATATTGGCTTTATATTCTTTATAAAAGAGAGAGGCTATTTGCTTTAAAAAAGGAGTCATATGGATAAACTTCAAAATCGTTCGTTTCAACACAAAAATAGATAATTTAATGAATATAAATCTTTGAATGTGAAATTAAATTTTAGCATTAAGAAATCCGCTTTATCTTTGCAGTATGATTTCAATAGAAGGTCTTACAGTAGAATTTGGAGGAAAAGCTCTTTTCGATGGCATTTCATATGTCATCAATAAAAAGGACAGGATAGCGTTGGTTGGCAAAAATGGTGCTGGAAAAAGTACTATGCTAAAGATTATTGCGGGTTTACAAGAGCCTACACGTGGGAATTGCGTAATACCCAAAGATGTCACTATTGGATATTTACCCCAACATATGATTCACAATGATGACAAGACAGTTTTTGAAGAGGCCGAAAAAGCATTTGAATATATTTTGTCTTTGCAAAAGAAAATAGAGAAAAAAAATGTTGAGTTGTGTGAAAGAACCGATTATGAATCGGAAGAATATCATACAATCATTGAAGAAATTACCAATTTGAATGAGCATTTATCCATGTTAGGAGGTGGTAATTTTACGGCTGAGATTGAAAAAACGCTGTTTGGATTAGGTTTTGTTCGTGAAGATTTTACACGCAAAACAAGTGAATTCAGTGGTGGCTGGCGCATGCGTATTGAATTAGCTAAATTATTGTTGCAACGCCCGGATGTGTTACTGTTAGATGAACCAACCAACCATTTGGATATCGAATCAATACAATGGTTGGAATCTTTTTTAGCCAATAGAGCCAATGCTGTTGTTTTGGTTTCTCATGATAAAGCTTTTATAGATGGGGTAACAACTCGAACTATTGAAATTAGTTTGGGAAAAATATACGACTATAAGGCTTCATATTCTACGTATTTAGAATTGCGTAAAGAACGAAGGGAACAGCAACAGAGAGCTTTTGAAAATCAACAGAAACAAATACAAGATACAGAAGACTTTATAGAACGATTTCGCTATAAAACATCAAAAGCCGTACAGGTACAAAGTCGTATTAAACAACTGGATAAGTTGGAACGCTTGGAGGTAGATGAAGAGGATAATTCGGCTTTACGTCTAAAGTTTCCACCTGCACCACGTTCAGGTAGTTTTCCTATTATTGTCGAAAATGTGACTAAAATGTATGGAGATCATACGGTTTTTGAAAATGTAGATCTTACAATAAAAAGGGG
>RRZU012102218.1_pt1 | contig 22978 bp, 18 predicted proteins | sample 2165561 | NCBI WGS metagenome assembly RRZU01 (sample SAMN10456909, study PRJNA506462) | wastewater metagenome | isolation source: wastewater sludge | place: USA: Moscow, Idaho | reverse complement strand
AGTGATTATACGGATCGTGTGCTAACAGGGAACTGGAGTGTTGTGTTTTTAGTAATTAACTCATTGATTACTATTTTGCCTCTAGTAATTATTACTTGGGTTTTAACCTTATTGTTTAAACAAACATTTAAGTCGTATGCTATTGCAAATAGTATTCTGAGTGTGAGTTTTATTATTGTTTGGACAATAGCAATCTGGATGTTGACCAAAGATTATTACACGGCTGGATATTTGTCATTATCAGATGAAACTTTGCAGACCTTAAAAATTGACAAAGTAACTACTGCATTGACCGAAGTTCCTGCAACATGGTTTTCAACCTTAAATTCCTTGTTTATTATTTCATTAGCACCATTGTTTTCTAAATGGTGGGAAAGCAAATACAATCCTTCTGCAAATTTAAAATATGGTATAGGAATGAGTTTATTAGCACTAGGTATGGCCTGTGTAGCTTTTGGTGCAAGCGGAATCGAAGCTGGGGCAAAAACAGCTTCGGTGAGCATGATTTGGTTAATACTAGTATATCTATTTCATACTATGGCTGAGTTGTGTATTTCTCCAGTAGGATTGTCTTATGTAAGTAAGTTAGTTCCCGCCCGTATGATTGCATTTATGTTTGGCGTTTGGTATCTAGCAGTTGCAATTGGTATGAAAGGAGCTGGTATGTTTGGAGAAAATATCGATAAAATTGCTAATGAACACGGATTAAGTTATTTCTTTTGGATGCTGACTGTAATTTCTATTGTGGTGGCTTTATTTTCTGTTGCAATGACGCCTGTTATAAAAAAATTAATGCACGGTGTTCGATAATTACGGCACTATATTTGAAATTAAAACTTTGATCAAATTTTAAAACTATACAATGAAAAAAATTATTATTGCTTTATTATTGTTTGCGGGCTCTTATACAGTTGGAGCTCAGGAACTAGCTTGGGAAACTAATATTGCTAAGGCGATCAAAGTTTCTAATAAAACTAAGAAACCGCTACTATTATTTTTTACAGGTAGCGATTGGTGCGGATGGTGCATTCGTTTGCAAAAAGAAGTGCTAAAAACTCCCGAGTTTGCAAAATGGGCTAAGGAAAATGTGGTTCTAGTCGAATTAGATTATCCAAGAAAAGCACCACAAACACCCGATATTAGAAAACAGAACGGTGAATTGCAAATGAGTTTTGGAATTCAAGGTTACCCAACCGTTGTATTTGCAAAAGTTACCGAGAAAAAAGGTAAAGCAAATTTTGAAGAAATAGGAAGAACAGGTTACGTTGCAGGTGGCCCATCAGCGTGGTTAGCTGGAGCAAATGGTTTTTTGAAAAAATAAAACGTTTTTAATTCAATTTATAAAATCCCTTTTCGCCAGTTGCGTGAAAAGGGATTTTCTGTTTTTCACAACTGGCTTTCCATTGTTTCTGAATGGTTTTGAAGTTAGTCGCATCTGCGATAACTAATTTAGGTTTCATTATTTGAAATAATCGATCTAAATTTATTTTAGAAGACTGTGTCAAGACTATAATATCTGGCTTTATGTTTTCTGGATATATTCCGGAGCTGTCTAAAACAAAAATCTTTTTTCCATTAAAATAAATGAAATTTTGTAGTTGTTTTTTGGATTGTAAAGTGCTGAAGTTTCCAATGCGATAAGATTTTAAAAGACTGTTTTGCTCGGCAGTTTTCAAAATACTGTCATTCGCATAGACCAAAATATTTTCTCCTTTCCTTTCTGCAATCAATGTGTTTTTTTTACTGTTAAAAACCACTAATTCCTGTTCGTTTACAATAGTCCAATGGATTTTTAGATATGAAATTTGCAAAATAACTATGGAAATCAAAACCGTTGCAAGTTTAGTGAAATTTGGTTTTTTGAACCAAATGATTAATGCGAATAACAGTAAATAACCACTGAGTAACAAATGAAAATGAAGCGGAATATCTTGAATAATGAACTGTTCTAAGGAGGCGATTGCATTGATTATTTTGTTTAAGTAATAAATTGACCATTCCAATAGTTGCGATAAAAAGACAGGGATGACATTCAATGCCGCTAAAAGCATAACCAAAACGCCTAAAATCATGATAATGCTTAGTAACGGGATGATAATTAAATTAGTTACAAAAAACAATCCTGGAAACTGATGAAAGTAATAAATGCTTAAAGGTAAAGTGCCTATTTGTGCTGCAAAGGAAACGGTCAGAATGTCCCAAATGTATTTTGAAACTTTGTGTTTTGGTTGCCAAATGGAAGATAAAAGCGGCTGTAGCCATATTATAAAAAATAATGCAATATAACTCAATTGAAAACCAACATCGAACAGAAACGAAGGTTCAAAAAGCAATATCAACAGTACAGAAACTAATAAAGTATGGTAAATGTTAACACTTCTTCGTAAATGATTTCCAATGGCAACAAACGAAAACATTGTTACGGAACGAACTACCGAAGGCGCTAAACCGGCAATAATTCCGAAAGCGAATAGAGAGGCAAGAATGATAGCTAATTTTAAAAATGAGCCTTTTTTGGTATTGGGAATGGGTTTGAGAATGAACGTGACAAAAATTAAAATTAACCCAATATGTAAGCCAGAAACCGATAAGATATGAACGGCTCCGGCATATTGATAATCTCTTATGATTTCTGGGGAAATGTCTTGCTGTTGTCCCATTATTAAAGAAACCGCAACGTTTAGTTCTGCTTTGTTGAAGTTGTTTTTTTCTAAATTCTGAATGATTCTTGTTCTTAATTGAGAAGAATAATACCAAATGTTTTTTTCTAATTCGCTTCCAATTTTCATTTCGTCAACACCAGCGTACAGTTGCGCATATATTTGTTTGTTTTCGAGGTATTTGCTATAATCAAATTGATTTGGGTTATTTGGCGGTTTGTTTTTAGTTAAACGTCCTTTTATTAGCAATTGATTTCCAATTTGAAGGATAGGTTGTAAGCTGTCTTTTTGAATGTGTAAGATGATTTTTCCCGTTTGTGTTGTAGTGTCGATTTTGTTGATAATAGCAATGTAGCGATCACTGAAGGAAGAATTTTTAAGCTTTTCTCGTATTGTCAACGAGATGAGATGTGGTTGTTTAAAAAGAGCTTTGTTATGGGTGTAATTGCTTTTTTGAAAAGAGTCAGTGTGAATGATTTGGGTTGAAATACCGATGATAAAAGAAAGAAAATAGGTGCTTATGCCAAAATAAATGGAGGTTTTGCTCTTGTAAAAAAGATAGAGAAGGCAAAAAATGCTGATGGATAGAAAAAATACAATAAGTAACACCAATAGAGATGGTGGAAAATAATTAGCCAAAAGCAAGCCCAAAATAAACCCAACTGTTATTCTGGCTAATGGGAATTGTAGTACTTTCATAACCCTAAAGTACACATTTTTAGTAAGAAACGGATTTGTTTCTTCAGGATTTTTTTTTTGACTAAAAGTTGAAGTTCTTTCTAAAAGCTAGGAAAAATCAAAGGACTCGGTTGATTTGTACAAAAGTTTTCTTGTAGTACGGTTCCTTGGTAGAGGAAATAATCACGCCTCTTGAAGTGGAGGAATGGATGAATTTTATTTCTTCATTGCTTACTTCAATCACTATTCCAACATGATTTATTTCTCTACTTTTATTAGTTTTAAAAAATATCAAATCTCCTTTTTGAGCTTGATCTTTTTTTTGATTTAAAACGACACCAACTTTTGACTGTTGTGCGGAGTTTCGGGGGAGGACTATGTTTTCGGAGTTATAGACCGTATATATTAAACCTGAACAATCAAAGCCATCTTTAGTAGTGCCTGCGTATTTATATTTTACACCTAGGTTTTCCGTGGCTACATCTACTAACTGGTCGGCTAATTGATTTGTTTTTCTCTTTTCAGATCGAGTTGATTTCTCTTTTGATGTTGTTTTTTTCGAAGTGACAATAGACGATGTTGATTTACAAGCTGTAAAAAATAGGGCTAGGCTTAAAAGAAATAGAAAACGTTTCAAAGGAGTTTTTTTAGTTGATTTTAAAATTTAGAAATAAATTGTAATTATTTTAAATCATTTACAATCAATGTAGCTGTTTTTTCACTGGCGCCAATTCCGCCTAATTTTTCTTCTAATAACGCATATTTTTCTAAAAGCGTATTGCGATCGTTCGTTTTTAGTGTTTTTTGAAGCTCTTCGCGAATGCGTTTTGTATTGCATTCCTCTTGAATTAACTCAGTCACAACTTCTTCATCCATAATCAAATTTACTAACGAGATGTATTTGAGTGTAATGATTCGTTTGGCAATTTGGTACGAAGCCCAACTGCCTTTATAACAAACAACTTCTGGCACTTTAAATAACGCAGTTTCCAGCGTGGCTGTTCCTGAGGTGACTAATGCCGCAGTGGCATTTCGTAATAAATCGTAGGTTTTATTAGAAATAAATTTTATATTTTCTTGAGTAATGAACTTTTGATAAAAAGAAAATTCCTGACTAGGAGCACCTGCAATTACAAATTGATGGTCTGGAAAATCATTGACAACGCTCAACATTACAGCTAACATTTTTGTAATTTCCTGTTTTCTGCTGCCGGGTAAAATAGCAATAATTGGCTTGTCGTTTAATTGATTTTCTTTCCTGAAAAGAACTGGGTCAACAATTGGCTGGTTATAAATGGCATCAATTAATGGATGGCCAACAAATTCGACTGGAAAATGATGTTTGTCCTCGTAAAACTTTTTTTCGAAAGGTAAAATCACATACATTTTGTCGATGTCGCGCTTGATTTCTGTAATTCTACTTTCTTTCCAAGCCCATATTTGTGGGGAAATGTAATAATGCGTTTTCATTCCTAATGTTTTGGCCCATTTTGCAATTCGCATATTAAAACCGGGATAGTCAATGAAAATAAGAACGTCAGGCTGAAATTCGAGAATGTCTTTTTTACAGATTTTAATGTTGCTTAAAATAGTTTTAAGATTAAAAATCACCTCAATAAATCCCATAAATGCTAGTTCACGATAGTGTTTTACTAAAGTACCACCAACATTTTTCATTAAATCACCACCCCAGAAACGGATAGTTGCATTAGGATCTTTTTTATAAAGCTCTTTCATCAAATTAGAACCATGCAAATCACCTGAAGCCTCACCCGCAATTATATAATATTTCATGTTTTTTCTATTTGAAATTTTTTAAATACAGGCTTGTGAAATCCTGTTTTTTGTAATCTGTTTGTCTGTGTACAAAGATAAACTTAAATAAATAAAGTAAAAAGAGCTACCGTTATAACTGCTAAAACTACCCCTCTAGCCATCATTTCTTTATTCATTTTTAGTAAAACCCCAAATTCTATCAGTGTAAGAATGGATCCCAAAGTGATTATTTTGCCTAAATTCCCTTGTGATTTCATGATTTGAATTCCAGCTATAAATTTGAAATCAGTAAAAAAGGTTATAAAAAGATAAGACCCAAGTATGGTAGTTGCAATTCCGATTATAAATCCAAGGAATAAGTCTTTTTTATTCATTCCATTTCCAGGTGTTAAGTTGTTGTATAGCATGATGTGCGGTCAAGTCAAATTGAACAGGTACTACTGAAACGTAATCGTTTGCAAGCGCCCATTCATCTGTATCTTCTCCTTTGTCTTGGTTTACAAAATCTCCAGCAAGCCAAAAATAATCTCTTCCTTGAGGTGTTTTTCTTTTATCGAATTTCTCCACCCAATGTGCTTTTGCTTGTCGACAAATTCGGATTCCTTTGATATCTTTTTCTTCTAATTTTGGGAAATTAACATTTAGAATTACCCCTTCCGGCAAGCCACTTTTTAAAACTTCCAAAGTGATTTTTCGGATATAAGATTTTATAGGTTCAAAGTTAGCATTCCAATCAAAATCTAGTAATGAGAATCCAATAGCGGGAATCCCTTCAATTCCTGCTTCTACGGCGGCACTCATCGTTCCGGAATAGATTACATTTATAGATGAATTTGAACCGTGATTAACTCCTGAAACACACAAATCAGGTTTGCGTTTTAAAATCTCATTGACTGCCAGTTTTACACAGTCTACAGGTGTCCCAGAGCAACTATATTCAAGAAATGAATCGTTTTCTTTTGAAGTTTTGTTTAAATACAAAGTGTTGTTTATGGTGATGGCATGACCCATGGCGCTTTGTGGGGTGTCTGGAGCAACGACAACGATTTCTCCTAATTCTTCCATAACCGAAATTAATGCTCTCAAACCAGGCGCCGAAACGCCATCGTCATTTGTTATTAAGATTAGAGGTCTTGTTTTTTTCATTATTTTTTTAGGTAAAAAAAGTTGATTTTTATGATTTTAATGGCAAATGTAATGACACATAATGGGAAATAGTAAACAAAAGATAAAAATTTGTTATGTATGTTGATTATAATTTTAAAGGAAAAAACAATTTTATATCTTTAACAAAAATTTATAGGAGACTTGCTGTAGATGGCATGGTTTTTACAGTAATTTTGATTAAAAAATAGATGAATACTATTCTGAACTTTATGAAAAGAAATTATAAAATACTCGTTGCTATTTTGTGTCTTTCGGTAGTTTTTTTTGCGTTTAATAGTAATGCAAAAAAAGACAACGATCCTGAAAGAGACAAGCTGCTTTTAGAATTGCTGACTTTTGTTATAGAAAAAGGTCACTATAGTCCAGCTGCAATTGATGATGCTTTCTCAAAAGGAGTTTATAAAGATTACATTCAAGCTTTGGACCCGTCAAAACGATTTTTCTTACAATCAGATATTGATGAATTTTCAAAATATGAAACGAGATTAGATGACGATTTGTTAAGTAAAGATTTGACTTTTTTCAATCTTACTTATGATCGTTTGATGCTAAGAATGGCTGAAGGGAAAAAAGTGTATAAAGCTATACTTAGCAAGCCATTTGATTATTCTATTGATGAAAATTTCAATACGGATTATGACAAAGCGCCCTATACAGCTACTGCTGCAGAGCTAAAAGACAGATGGAGAAAGCAAATTAAGCTGTCTACTTTGTCTTCATTGACGGATCGCTTGAAAATTCAGGAAACTAAAGCAAAAGGCACTGAAGAAACCTCAGAGGTCAAATCTGATTCTCTCGAAATGGATCTTTTAGATAAAGCCAAATCGGACAAGGGTGTAGAAAATAGTGCTCCTAAAACTTTTGAAGAATTAGAGAAAGAAACTAGGGTAAGTGCTGAAAAATCTTTAGATGAATATTTCGGTTTTATGAATGATTTGGATAAAAACGATTGGTTTTCTGTTTACATAAATTCAATTACTTCCCGTTTTGATCCTCATACTAATTATTTTGCTCCAGAAGAAAAAGAGCGTTTTGATGTTAGTATAAGTGGAAAATTAGAAGGTATTGGGGCGCGTCTTCAAAAAAAGAATGATTACACAGAGATTTCAGATTTAATTTCGGGTGGTCCAGCTTGGCGAGGAAAACAATTAGAGTCTGGCGATTTAATTATGAAAGTAGCGCAAGGTAATGGCGAGCCAGTGGATGTTGTTGGAATGCGTTTAGATGACGTGGTGAAAAAAATTAAAGGGCCTAAAGGCTCTGAAGTGCGCTTGACCGTAAAAAAAGTGGATGGGACAATAAAAATCATTTCTATTATACGTGATATTGTAGAAATTGAAGAAACCTATGCCAAGTCAAGTGTTGTTGAAAAAAACGGATTTAAATATGGGGTAATTTATTTACCAAAATTTTATATTGATTTTGATGATAAAGGCGGAAGAGATGCCGGAAAAGACATTGCATTAGAGGTTGAAAGGCTCAAAGCAGCAAATGTTGACGGGATAGTTCTAGATGTTCGTGATGATGGCGGAGGATCTCTGTCAACCGTAGTTGATATTGCGGGCTTATTTATACAAGAAGGTCCTATTGTGCAAATCAAATCGGCTGGTAGAAAAAAAGAAGTTTTATACGATAGAGATAAAAAAATTGAATGGAAGGGACCTTTGGTAATTATGGTTAATAGTTTCTCTGCATCAGCTTCTGAAATTTTGGCCGCTGCTATACAAGATTACAAACGTGGAATTATCATTGGAAGCAAACAGACTTATGGAAAAGGTACCGTTCAAAACGTAATTGACTTGAATCAATTTGTTCGTAATAGTGCCATGGGAGACATGGGAGCCTTGAAAACCACAACTCAGAAATTCTACAGGATAAATGGTGGGTCTACTCAGCTTGAAGGAGTGAGGAGTGATGTGGTGATGCCAGATAGATATGCCTACTTAAAAATGGGAGAGCGTGATGTAGAAAACGCTATGCCGTGGGACAAAATTGATGCTGCTGACTATACGATTTGGAATGACAATGCTAAGTTCAAACAAGCCATTGCTAACAGTAAAATGAGAATATCGCAAAATGATCAATTTAAATTAATTGAAGATAATGCGAAATGGATTGACAGTAGGTCAGAAGATAATACCTATAGTCTAAATATCGATAAATTTAAAACTGCGCAAAGTTCTATTGAAGAGAAAGCTAAAAAATATAAACCTATATATGAGTATAAAAACAGTTTGAAATTTAATTCTTTGCCAAATGAAATCGATGCGCTTAATAAAGACGCTATTTTAAAAGAGAAAAGAGAGAGATGGCATGAATCTTTAGCCAAAGATATTTATGTGGAAGAAGCTTTGAACGTTTTGGATGATTTACAATCGAAAGCTGTTACTACAAAAGCAATGCCGGTGAAAATAAAAAAAGGCAAATTAGCTAAGTCATAATTGGGAATTCGTTAGTTTATAAAATATACAATAATTGTAAATACAACGCTCCAGAAATTCATGAAGAATTTTTGGAGCGTTTTTAATTTAGTATTTCATATTTACATTGATTTTTTGCGTTTAATAATCTTAAAAGTGGAAGTAAAAACTTTTTTAAATAACTTAAACAGCTTAATTTTGATTTTTAACTAACGATTTTATACCGCCTTAGAAATGAAAAACAGAAAGTTATTCGCCTTACTATTTAGTATTCTGAACGTGATTTTATTTTCTTCCTGTAAAAAGGAAGCGGAAATAGGTAATTCAGTTACATACTACCAGAAAAGTAAAAGGGTCTCAAACGAAAATTATGTTAGTAATCTTTCCAGTAGGGGGACAAGGCTGTCAAAAACTTTTGATTATTTGCCTACTTCAACAACCAATCAAATTGTCAAACACAAATATTACACATTGTCGTATAATGAAGCTCACGAGCAGGCGGAGTGGGTTGCATATGAACTGAAGAAGGATTACATTAAAAACAATAATTTAAAACGCCCTTTTTTTATTGCAGATGACAAAGTTCAGACAGGGTCAGCTCATTGGAGAAATTATAAAAATACGATCTATGACAAAGGCCATCTATGTCCAGCAGGTGATATGGAATTTGCTTTGGATGCGTATAACGAAACTTTTTTGACTTCCAATATAGCGCCTCAAGTGCGAAAGTTTAATAACGGAGTTTGGAATAGATTAGAGCAAAAAGTACGGTTCTGGGCCGTAAAATATGATGGTGTTTATGTTGTTACTGGTGGGGTTTTAGAACCAACGTTGACGACAATAGGAAGCGAGAAGGTTTCAGTTCCTAAGTTTTTTTATAAAATTTTATTAGATACGTCAGGAGCTAACGTGAAAATGATTGGCTTTCTACTTCCCAATTCAGAAAGTGATAAACCATTATATAGCTTTGTGGTGTCAGTGGACTATATCGAAAAATTGACCGGAATTGACTTCTTTTCTAAATTGAATGATGATATTGAAAATCAATTAGAAAAAAGTTCAGATTATAAAAGCTGGAGTTTTAATTAACTTAATTGTACTGCAATTTTTTAAAGTGAATAGCCCAACGAAAGCGGTAACTTGGTGCTGTAATTGAGCTCTAAAGGATTGAAAAGAAAGGAAAAGTTATAGTGTTTATTAGCTTGTTTAATTACCACTCGTTTACTTTATTAGCGTCCATTTTTATAAATATAAACAATAATATAGTAAAGCCCCAAAGCCCAGAACCTCCATAAGAAAAGAAAGGTAGAGGCACGCCTATTGTTGGGAATATGCCCACAACCATTGCAATATTTACAAAGAAATGAGTAAATAAAATGCCAGCAACGCAGTAGCCATATACTCGACTGAATTTTGTTTTTTGTCTTTCCGCCAGATATATTATTCTAAGAAGTAAACCTGCAAAAAGCCCTATTACAACTACTGATCCTGCAAATCCCCACTCTTCACCAACCGTGGTGAAAATGTAATCAGTATGTTGCTCAGGAACAAACCCTCCTTTGGTTTGGGTCCCTTCGAGAAAACCTTTCCCTAACCAGCCCCCTGAGCCAATGGCTATTTCGGATTGATTTGTATTGTAACCTACTCCTTTCATGTCGACAGTTTTACCTAAAAGGATATTGAAACGGTCTCTGTGGTGTTGTTTAAATATATTCTCAAAAACGTAGTTTACCGATAAAACAAACCCAGAAATAACGACAAAAAGAATGCTGCTTAAAACGATGTTTCTATTGGCTAATCTTGATCTAAAATGGACAATTATTAGTACTGCTAATGCAGTTAGTATGACATATTGCGGCTCTAATACAAGTGTTAACATGAATAATAATATTGTAATAAATCCGGTCAATACATACCAAGCCGGAAGACCTTCTCGGTATAAAACAATGATGAATATACTGTATATTAAAGCACTTCCTGGATCCGGCTGCGGTAATATAAGTAAGACGGGCAAAAGTATTATTGCAAGCGCCTGAAGTTGTCTATTCGTGTCTTTTAAATTGATTTGAGTGTCGCTTAAGAATTTTGCTAGCGCCAATGATGTAGCAGCTTTAGCAAACTCTGAAGGCTGGATAGTAAAGCTTCCGATGGCATACCAACAACGTTGTCCCGCTATGGTTTTACCAAATAAAAATAATCCGGCTAGTGTCAGAAGAGAAATTACGAAAATTATACTGGCGTATTTCTCGTAGAACTTACCATCCACAGCAAGTACGATGAATATTAAAGGAATAGTTAAGATGATAAATATTAATTGCTTTTCGTAGGTATCTTGCATTGAAGATAGAGAAGAAGAATAGATATTTAACCAGCCCAAAACAACTAATACAACATAAATAACTATGCTGATCCAGTCGATGTTGTTCTTTATACTTTGGTTTTTCATTTGTATTAAATAGCTTTTTTATTCTCTTTAGTAGAATCAATTTTTACTTTCACGGTTGGAATGAATGTTTTCTTTTTTAATAAAGAATCGCTAATTCTCATTTGTAATTTTACAGTCTCTGACAAACCTCCAAATATTGCATATTCACTTTGTAAACTTGTCGCAAGAATTCTTTTTTCCAGGTCAATTCTTGTAATTTTTTGTCTAAGGTATTTCTCAATCATCAAACTGGCAATAGGACCTGCAATAGTTGCTCCGTATCCGCCATTTTCAACCATTACGGCGATAGCTATTTTTGGGTTGTCTTTTGGTGCAAAAGCTACAAATATCGAGTGATCCTTAAGTTGAACTTTTTTACCTCCAATTTTTGCAAAATTTTCTGAAGTTCCAGTCTTACCACAAATATCAATTCCCTCTACTCGTAAAGACCGTGCTGTTCCTAAGTTATAAACATCAAACAAACCGCTGATAATGGGCTTGAAGTATTTTTTGTCTATAGTAGTTACATGTTTTGTCGTAAATTTTTTGTCAATTTTATGGCCTTCAATTCTTTTAATGATATGAGGCGTATAATAATAACCTTCGTTAGCAATCGTTGCCATCATATTTGCAAGTTGAATTGGCGTCATCAGAATTTCTCCTTGACCAATAGAATTTGAAACAATAGTTGTGCTTCTCCAGCCACCATTAGGATATACTCTTTTGTATGTTTTCGAATCGGGTATACTCCCTCTTCTGCCCGTTGGTAAATCATACCCCATGAATTGGCCTAGACCAAAACTTTTTGCATGCTTACTCCAGATATCAACTGCTTGGGCTGGTTTCGAATACTTATTGATGGTTTTCATGTAAGCAGTTGCAAAATAGGAATTACAAGATTCAAAGATACCTCGATGCAATTGAAGTGCGCCTCCATGACAATGGCATCCCATAAAACGTCCTCTTGCGTAACTAAATCCTCGATTACAAAAAACAGTAGTATTCTCATCAATAACTCCTTCTTGCAAAGCTATAAGTCCTGTTAAAATCTTGAATGGTGATCCTGGTGCATATTCAGCCAATAAACCCCTGTCATAAAGTGGTTTTGCTATGGAATCGTGGTATAATTGGGTGTAGTTTTTAGAGCGCTGTCTTCCTACCAATATTCCAGGATCATAGGAAGGAGCTGTTATAAGTGCTAATATTTCGCCTGTTTTAGGTTCAATAGCAACGATTCCACCTCGTTTATTAACCATTAATTCTTCTCCGTATTTTTGAATTTCGGCATCAATGGTGAGGTTTATATCCTCTCCTTGAACAGCAATAGTGTCGTATTTCCCATCTTTGTACGATCCTATTTCCCTATTGTATTTGTCTTTTTGAATGTATTTAACCCCTTTTATTCCGCGTAATAGGTCTTCATAGCTTTCTTCAACTCCTTGTTTTCCTATTAAATCACCGCTATTGTAATATGGATTTTTAGCGACTAACTTTTCATTTACTTGAGTGATAAATCCAAAAATGTTAGCTCCAAAACTCACTTCGTAATCGCGAAGAGAGCGTTTCTGAAAATAGAAACCTTCATATTTTCGAATTTTTTCTTGGAAAGCGGCAAATTCACTTTTGTTCAATTGAGATAAGAAAACAGACGGCAAACGAGGGCTGTATATTTTAGCTTTTTCAATATTTTTAATAAAATCTTCTTTTGTAATATTCAATAATTGGCAAAATTCTAAAGTGTCAATATTTTTTAACTCTCTAGGGATGACCATGATGTCATAAGAAGCCTGGTTAGCAACTAAAAGTTTTCCTTTGCGATCATAGATATATCCTCTTTCTGGATATTCATACTTTTTTTTAATAGCATTGTTTTCAGATTTTAACTTTAAGGTATCGTCAACAATCTGCAAATAAAAGATACGAATTATAAGCAAAGAAGTAGCAAGAATGATTAAGGAAGGTAGTAAAACTTTTCTCATCTTTTGTTTGGCTTAATAAGATATATTATGATAATGCAGATAATGATGGAGAATGCTGTACTTAACAAGGTTCTTGTAAGGGTGTCTAATATATAAGTCAATTGGAATGTTTCCAATAAAAACAGGGTAAGGTGATGAATTAATACTGAAAGTAAAATAAAAGTAAATCGTTCAGGAGTTAAGACATCATTTAGTTTTATAGTTTGATACTCGTAACTCAAACCAAAAGCAAATTTGAACAAAGAGGGTCTGAAATAGGCTAAAACTAAGCAAGCTGTTGCATGAGCACCTCCAGAATTATTAAACATATCCATGACAAGCCCAAGTAGAAAACTAGCTACTACTAGGGCAGTTTTATTACCATTGACTGGGTAAAGTATAATGAATAGTATATAAGGAAATGGACTAATATAGCCCAAAAAATTCATGTTGTTGAATATGATAATTTGAAGCGCCAATAACACAATGAATCGGGAAATATTGACTAACAATGCGCTATTCATTTTTCTCTCTTTTTTCTAAGTTGATAAGTTCTTCACGATTTTTACTTTTTATAATATAGACATGGCCTAGATTTGTCATGTCATTGAATAGCTTAATATTTATTTTGTAATAATTAGTTTCTTTTTCAGTATAGATATTTGCAATCGTGCCTATTCCTATGTTTTCAGGAAAAATAACGGACTGTCCGCCTGTAACAATAGTGTCTCCTTTTTTGATTGATGCAAGTCTAGGTACGTCAATTAATTGAACGTAACCTGTGCTTTTTCCATCCCAAACAAGTGAGCCAAAATGATTTGATTTTTTGATTTTAGCGTTAATTTGAGATTTTTTATTCAAAATACTCATTACCGTTGAATAATTAGGAGAAGTGTTGTCGATAATTCCTATGATTCCCAAACTGTTAATTACGCCCATGTCTGGTTTTACACCTTGTAATTCACCTGAATTTAAAGTCAAGTAATTTTCATGAACATTATAGGAGTTGCGAATTACTTTTGAAACCAAAACATCTTCACTTTTAACACCTTTTATACTGTCTAATTTGGCGATATTTGATGTGTCTTTAACGTTAAACAAAATACTTCTGAGCTTAGCGTTTTCTGATGCTAGCTCATCATTTTGAGTTTTTAGGTTTAGGTATTCGTTTAGATTATTGATTCGTTCGTAGACGCCGCCACTTAAAAAATTTGCAGAACTAATTATTTTGCTTCTATGAAAAGAATGTGTTTGTATTGTCAATGCTAACGAAATACCCAAAAGCAGCAAAAACAGCAATCTATTACTGTTTTTATATATGAAATTAAATATTTGCTGCATTTCCTATTTTATTATTTCAAATTAATTGAGAACTTTTAGACTTTATCAATGCCTTTAAATTTTGAGGCTTTATGATATTGATTAAAAATTATTATTTTATTAATATACTTTTAAATTTAGAAATGTTTTTGAGTGCCATGCCCGTACCACGAACTACTGCTCTTAAAGGATCCTCAGCAATGTAAACTGGCAGGTCCGTTTTTTGTGATATTCTTTTGTCAAGACCTCTTAACATTGATCCTCCGCCTGCAAGATAGATACCTGTGTTGTAAATGTCAGCAGCTAACTCTGGAGGCGTTTGAGATAAAGTTTCCATTACGGCATCTTCAATACGCTGTATTGATTTATCTAAAGCTTTTGCAATTTCTCGATAAGAAACCTCTACTTGTTTTGGTTTACCCGTCAGCAAATCTCTACCTTGAACAGACATGTCTTCAGGTGCGGCTTCTAAGTCTTCTATTGCGGCACCAATTTGAATTTTTATTTTCTCTGCAGTGCTTTCTCCAACAAAAAGGTTATGTTGGGTACGCATATAATATATGATGTCATTCGTAAATACGTCACCCGCAATTTTTACAGATTTGTCACATACAATTCCGCCTAGGGCGATTACGGCGATTTCAGTTGTTCCACCACCTATATCTACAATCATGTTTCCTTTGGGCTGCATGATGTCTATACCAATACCTATTGCTGCTGCCATAGGTTCGTGTATTAAGTATACTTCCTTACCATTTACTCTCTCACATGACTCTTTAACGGCTCTCATTTCTACTTCGGTAATTCCAGAAGGAATACAAACAACCATTCTTAACGCGGGTGTAAACATTCTTTTCTTTAACGCTGGTATGCTTTTGATAAACATACTAATCATTTTTTCTGAAGCATCAAAATCAGCAATTACACCATCCTTCAACGGCCTTATCGTCTTAATGTTTTCATGTGTTTTTCCCTGCATCATGTTGGCTTCTTTACCAACAGCAATGATTTTACCAGAAACTCTATCACGAGCAACTATAGAGGGACTGTCAATTACGACTTTATCATTATGTATGATTAAAGTATTAGCGGTACCAAGGTCTATCGCGATATCCTCGGTCATGAAATCAAAAAATCCCATAAGTCTTTTAGGGGTTAAAAAGTTATAAATTTGTGACGCGCAAAGTTAAACAAATTAATGTTTAAAATGACGAGTTCCGGTAAATACCATTGCAACTTTATTTTCATTACAATAATTGATACTTAATTCGTCTTTAATTGATCCTCCAGGCTGAATCACAGCGGTTGTTCCTGCTTTTTTAGCTATTTCTACACAATCTGGAAAAGGGAAGAAAGCATCGCTTGCCATTGATGCTCCATGTAAATCAAATCCAAAAGTTTTTGCTTTTTCAATGGCTTGCATTAAAGCATCAACTCTTGATGTTTGTCCTGTGCCGGATGCGATAAGTGTCCCGTTTTTTGCAAAAACAATCGTGTTTGATTTTGTGTTTTTACAAATTTTAGAAGCAAATATTAAATCCTGAATTTCATTTTCAGTGGGTGCTGTAATAGTAACGGTTTTTAAGTTGGCTTTATTGTCAGTTATGTTATTTCTTTCTTGAACTAAAATTCCGTTCAAGCAAGTTCTTATCTGTTTTTGTGGTAATGCTACTTCATTTTGAACTAATATAATTCGGTTTTTTTTCTCTTGAAGAATTGCTGTAGCCTCTGTGTCGTATTCTGGAGCAATCACAACTTCACAAAACAATTTGTTTATTTCGTTGGCCGTTGCAACATCAATTTTTGTGTTAGAAATAAGAACGCCTCCAAAAGCTGAAGTAGGATCACAAGCCAATGCGGCTAAATAAGCGTCATTAATGTTTTTTCTGGTTGCTAAACCACACGCATTGTTGTGTTTTAATATGGCAAAAGTAGGGCCGTCATTTTTAAATTCATTGATTAAATTGACAGCAGCATCTACATCTAATAGGTTGTTGTATGACAATTCTTTTCCGTGAACTTTTTTGAACATGGCTTCAAAATCGCCGAAGAAAAATCCTTTTTGATGTGGATTTTCGCCATAACGCAATACTTGACCGTTTGCAATACTTTGTTTGTATATTGTTTCGTCTGTATTGAAATAATTAAATATTGCCGTATCATAATGCGATGAAACATGAAATGCTTTTGTCGCCAATAATTTTCTGTCTGAAAGAGTTGTTGCTCCGTTTTGCTCCGTAATCATGTCTAATAGTAAGCCATATTCGTCAACCGAAGCCACAATTACTGTGTCCTTAAAATTTTTTGCTGCTGCACGAATCAATGAAATACCGCCAATATCAATTTTTTCAATAATATCTTCTTCACTTGCCCCTGAAGCAACCGTTTTTTCAAATGGATATAAATCAACAATTACCAAATCAATTTGCGGAATATTAAATTCTTGCATTTGTTGCACATCACTATCATTATCCTGACGATTTAAGATTCCTCCAAATACTTTTGGGTGTAATGTTTTAACTCTTCCGCCAAGAATTGAAGGATAGGAAGTGACATCTTCAACAGGAACTACTGGAATTCCTAGGTTTTTTATAAAATCTTCGGTTCCTCCAGTTGAATAAAAAGTTACGTTTTGTGCATGCAGTTTTCTTACAATAGGTTCAAGTCCTTCTTTTGAAAATACTGAAATTAATGCAGATTGAATTGTTTTTGTTGTGCTCATTGTGTAGTTATAGTTATAAAGTACAAAAATAGTTTTTTTTGATTATATAATTCAATGATTTTATGTAACATTATCTTAAAATATCATACCAATCAATAGGTAGTTTTTTTTATTTGGTTTATGAAAAATATATTTAGAATTTTACCTTAACGAAAAAAAAAGTTTTTATGTTAGTCTATCTTCGGTTATTAAAAGAGAGTTTTGGTTTTGCCATGAATGCTTTGCAAAACAATAAATTAAGAACTTTACTTTCTTTATTAGGGGTTACTATTGGTATATTTTCTATCATAGCTGTGCTTGCCGCTGTTGATTCTTTGGATAGGAAAATCACCCAAGATTTAAGCAGCTTGGATAAAAATACGATTTATTTGATGAAATTTTCTTTTGGCCCATCGGACATTCCACAATGGAAAAGAGAGCAGTTTCCCAATGTAAAGTATGACGAGTATACCTATATGAAAGGAGCTATGACCAATACGGATCAAATGGGGTATCAAATATTTACCAGAAGAGAACCTATTAAATACGACTCTAAAACGGTTAGTGATGTGAATATTGTGCCCGCTTCTCATGAACTGATCGATATTCAGGGATTAGAATTTGAAAGAGGAAGGTTTTATAATGAATCTGAGGCTAATTCAGGATCTACGGTTATTGTTTTAGGAAATGAAATTGCAAAGTCATTATTTGAGCATTCGGAGCCCATTGGGAAAAACATACGTTTGTACGGTAAGCGTTTTACTATTATTGGTGTGTTAAAAAAACAAGGAGCTGGTTTGTTTGGAGATAGCGATGATACTTCTGCTTTTATTCCAGTCAATTTTGTTCGTCAATTGTATGGCGATAACAATTCATCTTTAGTAAATGTGATTATTTTTAAGCCTCAAAAAGGAGTGGATATGGAAGCTTATAAAGGGGAAATATCTCAAAAATTGAGAGGCTTCAGAGGATTGAAAGCTGGGGAAATTGATAATTTTTTTGTTAATGTGTTTTCAGGCTTTACGGATCTGATAGATGGAATTTTAGGACAAATGAACTTGGTAGGTTGGGTGATAAGTGGGTTTTCACTGCTTGTAGGAGGTTTTGGTATCGCTAATATTATGTTTGTATCCGTAAAAGAGCGGACGAATTTAATAGGTATTCAGAAGTCCTTGGGTGCAAAAAACAGGTTTATATTATTTCAGTTTTTATTTGAAGCTGTAATTTTATCGGTTATAGGAGGGGTAATAGGATTGCTTTTGGTATGGATTATTGCTCTTATTGTAACCAAAGCATTAGATTTTGAATTTGTTTTGGGGATGGGTAATATTCTCTTAGGTACTGGTTTGGCTGCTTTGATTGGATTAGTTTCGGGAATTCTTCCGGCAATAGCGGCTTCTAAATTAGATCCTGTCGAGGCAATCAGAACAGGAATGTAACTTTTGACATTTAAATTTAATTAAAACAAAGAGGCTTCTATATTAGTTAGAAGCCTCTTTGTTTTTTAAACAAGTAAAACAAGTGTTTTATTTATCTAATATCATTGTTCTGAATCAAATCAATGTATAAGTTAATGTTATCTTTCAATTCTTTCCTTGGTGTGATGAAGTCTAAGAAACCATGTTCTAGAAGAAACTCTGCGGTTTGAAACCCTTCGGGTAAATCTTTACCGGTTGTGTCTCTTACAACTCTAGGCCCTGCAAATCCAATAAGCGCACCTGGTTCAGAAATGTTGATATCACCTAGCATGGCGTAAGAAGCAGTTGTGCCTCCTGTAGTAGGGTCAGTACATAACGAAATGTATGGAAGTTTGGCATCGGCAAGTTGCGCGAGTTTAACGGATGTTTTAGCTAATTGCATCAATGAGTATGCGGCTTCCATCATTCTTGCTCCTCCTGATTTTGAAATCATTACAAATGGTAGTTTGTTTTTGATAGCATGGTCAATTCCTCTAACAATTTTTTCTCCTACAACAGCTCCCATGGAGCCACCAATAAAGGCAAAATCCATACAACAAACCACAAGGTCTTTTCCTTTGGATTTCCCAACTCCAGTTCGTACGGCATCCTTAAGTTTTGTTTTCTCCATCACGTCTTTTAATCGGTCTGCGTATTTTTTTGTATCAACAAAACGCAGCGGATCCTTAGAAGTCATGTTTTTATCTAATTCAACAAACTCATTGTTGTCAAATAAGATTTTAAAATACTCTGTACTTCCAATTCGAACATGGAAACCATCTTCAGGACTTACAAATAAGTTACGAGCTAGTTCTTCGGCATCAATAACTTTTCCTGTCGGAGATTTGTACCAAAGTCCTTTTGGAATATCCATTTTGTCTTCGGTAGCAGTAGTAATTCCTTTTTCTTTTCTTTTAAACCAAGCCATATTTATTGTTTTTGTTGTTTCAGGTTTAAAGTTTAAAGTTTTGAAACCTTAAACTTTAAATCTGAAACTATAAACTTTTTATTATAATGTATTCACGTTGTTCAAGTCAGCAAATGCTTGCTCCAGTCTTGCGTTGAAAGTAATTTCGCTTTCACGTAGCCATTTTCTCGGGTCGTAATATTTTTTGTTTGGAGCATCAGCACTTTCTGGATTTCCAATCTGAGTTTTTAAATAGTCGATGTTTTTTACCATGTAATCACGGATACCTTCCGTAAAAGCAAATTGTAAATCAGTATCGATATTCATTTTTATTACACCGTAACTAATACCTTCTCTTATTTCTTCTAATGTAGAACCTGAACCACCGTGGAAAACAAAATCTACTGGGTTGTGTCCTGTATTGAATTTATTTTGAACAAAATCTTGAGAATTTTTTAAGATTTTTGGAGTCAATTTTACATTTCCGGGTTTATAAACTCCGTGTACGTTTCCAAAAGCGGCAGCAATTGTAAATCTTGGGCTTACCTTAGAAAGTTCTTCATAAGCGTAAGCAACTTCTTCAGGCTGAGTGTATAGTTTTGAGCTGTCAACATCAGAGTTGTCAACACCATCTTCTTCGCCACCTGTAATTCCAAGCTCAATTTCAAGTGTCATACCCATTTTGCTCATGCGGGCTAAATAGCCTTTGCAAATTTCAATATTTTCTTCGATAGGCTCTTCAGATAAATCAATCATGTGAGAAGAGTACAATGGTTTTCCGGTTTTGGCAAAGTGTGCTTCTGAAGCGTCTAACAAACCGTCAATCCAAGGTAATAATTTTTTTGCACAATGATCAGTATGCAAAATTACAGTTGCTCCGTATGCTTCTGCTAATGCATGAATATGCAATGCACCAGCAATTCCCCCGGCGATAGCTGCTTTTTCCCCTGCGTTCGAAAGTCCTTTTCCTGCGTTGAATTGAGCTCCTCCATTAGAAAATTGAATGATTACTGGAGCATTCAGTTTTGCTGCAGTTTCAAGAACACTATTGATAGTATTTGACCCCGTAACATTTACTGCCGGAAGTGCAAATCCTTTTTCTTTAGCGTAATTAAAAATTTCCTGAACTTGATCCCCTGTAGCTACGCCTGGTTTTATATTGTGTGCCATTGTGTTTTTTTTAGTTTTTAGTTTGCAAAAATAAGAATTAATTAGCATTAGAACGGATAATTTATTCCAAAATTTAAGACAGAGTTCGCAAAGTTGTATTCTCTAAGCCATCTTCTATTGGTTTCATTGGCTGGATTGTAGGTTTTAAATCCTAAATCAAAACGAATTACAAAAAAACTCAAATCATATCGTAATCCAAATCCGGATCCTAATGTGATATCTTTTAAGTCGCTAAAGCTTGTAAATGTAGATTTCTCATCTTCAACATTATCTATTACGTTCCAAATATTTCCTGCATCGGCAAATAACGCTCCTTTTAAGCTTCCAGCAATTTTAAATCGAAACTCCCCGCTAAGGGCAATCTTCATATTAGCCTCATTAAAGTCGCCTAAAGCGCCACTGCTACCAGGACCTAAACCATATGGTTTCCAGGCGCGGTTGTCATTGGATCCGCCTGAAAAGTAACTTCTTGAAAAAGGGATATAATTAGAATTTCCTAGCGGAATGGCGATTCCAAAAAAAGATCTAAATGCTAGTATCTTTTCTTTTGATAAATCCCAATGCTTGATATAATCAAATTCCGTTTTGATATATTCTGAATACTCCAAGTTGAATATGTCATAATTTCCATTGGAGTTCTTTTTCTGATTTGCCATTTTTGCAATAGCAGATAAAATAGTCCCCGCAGATTCTATTTTAGTTTTAAAAAGATAAAAATTGTTGTCTGTTAAATCTTTTTTAGTAGTTTTTGTAAAAGTAAAACTAGTTGCTAAAATAAAATCATTTTCGGTTAGTCTTCGTCTTCGTTCTTCAATACTTTTTACAGATTTGAAATCAGCAGCACTTAATGGTTTTAAAAAAGTTGCATTGCCTGTAAGCACATCATTTGTAAAGCCAGCCGTTCCTTGCTCAATAAGTAGGTTTTTGTCAGTTGAATTATCGTAATATAATGGATTTGTATTGTATTCTTTGCTAATTTGATTCAGAGCTTTATAGGAAGAATTGTAAACATTAAAATAATTTTTAGGATTTAAATTTCTTACAAACTGAGTGTTAAAAAGATCAAAACGTGCAGTATGATTTACTTTTGGAGTCCAGTTGTAAGATATTCCTCCTGTAAAATTCTCTTTATCTAATCCAATATTTTGTTGTTTTGCAAAACCAACGGTTAGTAAAGTAGAAGGAATCATACTTTTAGGAATGATTTTTTCAGTGCTAAAGGGTATGAAAATTCGAGGAATGTTCAATTTGAAATCCAGCCCATATTCTGAAACATTAAAGAAATTGTTTCTCGGATTGGCTAAATCCTTAGAGGAACCAATGTTTCCACGAAGGGCAATTTCAAGAGTTTCTGCACCATTGAATACGTTTCTAATTGTTTCCGAAACACTTAGGCCAATACCAAAATCCTGGATATTAGAGTGCGTCACGTCCAATGTAGTTCCAAAACTGTATTTTTTTCTTGGTGTCAAATATACTTTGGCAATTAATGACTGCGCAGTGGTATCTCTTTTGTCAACTTCATATTGTATAGATGGATAATTAAAAATCCTAAGATTGTTTAAATAGCGTGTGGTTAAAACGGTTTTATAATCGGCATACATGCTTCCTTTTGTGATAAAAATCGCGTTTGTAATAGCTTTTGGTTTGTATTTTAATTTTTCCTGACTGTAAATATTGAAGTTTTTATAAATCGTACTATCTGTAATGTTCAATGTGTTTTTGCTAGGGGAATAATCCGTGTATATGTTTACATCGCTTATTTTGTATAACTTAAAAGGTTCCGTTTTAGTTGAGTCACCATCCTGAAATGAATAGTCATTAATCACTAAAGTTATGTTTGCCTGATTTACTTTTTTGATAGTATCAATATTAAAAGTAACATAATTAGGCTGAAAATAATAGGCACCATTATTTCTGAAATGTGTAGTGATTCTGTTTTTTTCACCCTCAAAATCTTCGGTTTTGTATTGCTTTCCGGATTTAATTAAACTGTTTTTTTTCTCTATTCTATAAAGCGAATCTAAAATTGGTGTTGAAATAGTAGCGTTTAATGAGTCTAATAAATAAGGTGCTCCGGTTGTAATCGCATAATTTATTTTGGCCTTTTTTGCTTGTACACTATCTACTTTATAAATAGCTTTTACATTAAAAAAACCATTGTTAAAATAGTAATATTTCAAGCGTAATATAGATTTATCTGTTTTTGCATTGTCTAGGATTGCTGGCGGCTCTCCTGTATTTTTTAAAAATTCATGAATACCTTTGTACCAAAATGATTTTCCCAATCGATCCACTTGTTTTGCAGAAAGCCATTTAGACATTTGTTCGTATCTTTT
>RRZU013006628.1_pt1 | contig 23005 bp, 19 predicted proteins | sample 2165561 | NCBI WGS metagenome assembly RRZU01 (sample SAMN10456909, study PRJNA506462) | wastewater metagenome | isolation source: wastewater sludge | place: USA: Moscow, Idaho | reverse complement strand
GCCCCGATCAGCTTCACGCCACGCTCATAGGCCTGCTTATAGGGGTTGGCGCCCTTGAAGCTGGGCAGGAACGAATGGTGGATGTTGATGATCCGCCCCGACATCTTGCGGCAAAGCTCGTCGGACAGCACCTGCATATAGCGCGCCAGCACCACCAGTTCGGCGCCCGAATCCTCGACCACCTGCAACAGTTGCGCCTCGGCCTGGGGCTTGTTCTCCTTGGTCACACGGATGAAGTGAAAGGGGATGTCCTGGTTCACCACCACCTTCTGGTAATCCATGTGGTTGCTGATGACGGCGACGATATCGATGGGCAGCGCGCCGATGCGGCTGCGATACAGCAGGTCGTTCAGGCAATGGCCAAAGCGGCTGACCATGATGACGACCTTCATCTTCTCGGCCTCGTCATGGAAGTTGTAGTCCATGGCAAAGGGCGCGGCGACGGGTTTCATGTCGCGGCGCAGCTCGTCCAGCCCGACCTCCTCCTCCGAGATAAAGCTCACCCGCATGAAAAAGCGCCCGGTCTCGGTATCGTCGAATTGCGAGCTGTCGGTGATATTGCAGCCCTTCCCGGCCAGAAAACCGGCCGTGGCCGCCACGATCCCCCGGGTCGAAGGGCACGTCACCGTCAGCGTATACTTCTTCATCAGGCTCTCCACTGTCATCGGGGCGCAAGCGCCCTCATTCTTTCATGCCCAAATATCCTCGGGGGTCCGGGGGCAGACAGCCCCCGGTTCCTTCAGACAGTCAGTCCCTCAGGCTCGGCCAGCCCGTTCGCCCGGCAGCACGCGGTCAGCGTATTCGCCAGCAGACAGGCAATGGTCATCGGCCCGACCCCGCCCGGCACCGGCGTGATCGCACCGGCGACACGGGCGGCACTGGCGAAATCCACATCGCCCACCAGCCGGGTGCGGCCGTCTTCCTCGATCCGGTTGATGCCCACATCGATCACCGTGGCGCCGGGCTTGACCCAGTCGCCGCGGATCATGCGCGGGCGCCCCACCGCCGCCACCAGGATATCGGCGCGGCGGCAGACATCGGCCAGATCGCGGGTCCGCGAATGCGCGATGGTCACCGTGCAGCTTTCACGCAGCAGAAGCTGCGCCATCGGCTTGCCGACGATATTGCTGCGCCCGACCACCACCGCGTTCAGCCCGCTGAGATCCCCCAGCCGGTCGCGCAGCATCATCAGACAGCCCAAGGGCGTGCAGGGCACCATCGCCTTTTGCCCGGTGCCCAACAGACCCACGTTCAGGATGTGAAACCCGTCCACGTCCTTGGTCGGGTCGATGGCATTGATGACCGCCTCGGCGTTCATATGCGCGGGCAACGGCAGTTGCACCAGGATGCCATGCACGCCCGGATCGGCGTTCAGCCGCGCGATCAGCGCCAAAAGCTCGGCCTCGGGCGTTTCGGCGGGCAGGCGATGCTCGTATGAGGTCATCCCCGCCTCGCGCGTCTGGATGCCCTTGTTGCGCACATAAACCTCAGAGGCGGGATCGGCACCGACCAGCACCACCGCCAGACCGGGCGTGATGCCGCGCTCGGCCTTCAGTCGGGCGACATGCGCCGCCACATCGGCGCGGACACCGGCCGCGAAGGCCTTGCCGTCGATGATCTCTGCGCCTTTGGCCATGCCCGTCGTCATCCCCGTCCCAGCGTCCATACGCCGCTCTCCTTCGCTTTTCGCGGTCCTGCGGCGGTGGTTGTCACCTGTCCACTGGTGCGGCGAATAGCGCAGGCTCCGACAAGCGCAAGTCAGAATTTCGTCAAAGCCGACGATCACCGGAACGCCTGTCATCCCCATCCGGGACATGTTCCGACGACAGCGCGCCGCCGCCACGCCATTTTGCGACCCCGTCCCGACCATTTGCGACAAGGCGGGGCGCGGCCCGCGTCAGCCGGGCGGATGGTTTGCGACAGCCGCCCTATCCGGCGGCGCGCATGACCTCGCAGAGCTGCGCCGGGTCGGGCGCAAAGGGATTGCCCTTCATCGAGGAACTGGCCAGCGACGCCTGCGCCACGCCTTCATGCTGCGCGGGATCCAGCCCCTGCGCCCGCAACCCCGGCAGCCCGCTATCCCGCGCCCAGCCGGCCAGCGCCTGCGGCGCGTCCGCCGCATCGCTGTCCAGTTCGGCCGCGATCAGCGCGCAGACCTCGTGCAGCCGCGCGGGGTCGGCGCTGTGTCGGCGGTTCATCGCCAGCACCGGCCCCAGCAGCACGCCGCAGATCGCGCCATGCGCCGCCGGGGTCACGCCGCCGATGACGCCCGCCAGCCCATGCACCGCGCCAAGGCCGCCATTGGCCAGCGCGATGCCGCCGCACAGGCTGGTCCAGGCCATGCGGTCGCGGGCCTCGGCATCCTCGGCCTGCACCAGCCGCATCAGCGCCCGCAGCCCCGGCGCGATCACCGGGCGCACCAGCGCATCGGTGAAGGGCGTCGCCTTGACCGAGACATAGGGCTCGATCACCTGCGCCAGCGCATCCAGCCCCGAGGCCAGCGTCACCCGGCGCGGCGCATTGTCGGTCAGCGCCGGATCGACGATGGCGATGCGCGGCAGCATCCGTTCATCGCGGATCGAGACCTTGCGCCCATGTTCGGGCAAGCCGATCACCGCGTTGCGCGTGGCCTCGGCCCCGGTGCCGGCGGTGGTCGGCAGCGCGACGAAAGGCAGCGGCGCCACCTTCAGCGGCAGGCCAAGGCCCACGACCTCAAGATGGTCCATGATGCCGCCCGGCGCCGGGATCAGCGCCGCCAGCGCCTTGCCCATGTCCAGCGCCGCGCCGCCCCCCAGCGCCACCACCCATTCGGCGTCCCAGCCCCGCAGCGCATCCAGCGCCGCCTCCAGCATCGGCAACGTCGGCTCGGCCGGGCAGGCGATGGTGCGGACCTCGGCCCCCGCCTCGCCAAGTGCGGCCAGCAGCCATGCGGCGCGCGACGGGTCGGCGCCATGGACCAGCACGCCGCGCGCGCCCATCGCGCGGATCAGCGCCGGCGCCTTCTGCGCCTCGTTCCGGCCAAAGACCACGCGGCCCGGCAGGGCGAACTGAAAGGATGGCAGGGTCATGCACGCTCTCGGAAAGAATGAAATCCCGCGAAAGCTGCACCGTCGGGATAATCCGGTCAAGCGGCTTTCGTTTTTCAAAATTTTCTGCTAGATTCGAAGATATACGCACGCACAACGAATGCTTGCGCGCAGTTCCGAATCGCCTAAATTGATCCCGACCAGCAAGGAGCGAGCCTTGGCCCTGAGCATCCGCCAGAACGAAATCCTTGAGCTTGCCCGCGTCGAGGGGCGGGTGCTGGTGGACGATCTGGCGCACCGCTTCGACGTGACCTTGCAGACCATCCGCCGCGACCTTGGCGAGATGGCCGAAGCCGGGCTTCTGGACCGCGTGCATGGCGGCGCGGTGCCGCGCGCGGGCACCGTGAACCTGGGCTATGAGGCACGCCGGCGCATGAACGCCGAGGCCAAGGCCGCCATCGGCGCCGCCTGCGCGGCGATGATCCCCGACAATTGCAGCCTGATCCTGAACCTTGGCACCACGACCGAGGCGGTGGCGCAAGCGCTGATCCACCATTCCAACATCACCATTGTCACCAACAACATGAACGTGGCCAATATCATGCTGGCCAATCCGGGGTGCGAGATCATGGTGGCCGGCGGCGCGCTGCGCCGGTCCGATGGCGGGCTGGTGGGCGAATTGACGACGCAGTTCTTTGAACAGTTCAAGGTCGATTACGCGATCATCGGCACCTCGGCGCTGGACCATGACGGCGACCTTCTGGACTTCGATCTGGCCGAGGTGCGGGTCAGCCGCTCGATCCTGCGCCAGTCGCGCCACGCCTTTCTGGTCACCGACCATTCCAAGCTGGACCGCCCGGCCCCGGCGCGCATCGCCAGCCTGTCGGAAATCGACACCGTCTTCATCGACAAGCCCCTGCCCGACGACCTTGCGCGGCGCTGCGCCGAATGGGGCACGCAGGTGCGGGTCTGCCCGCCGCCCGACAGCGCCGCCGCGGCCGGCTAGCCCAGATAGATCGTGCCGCGCGGATAGCGCACGCGGGGCACCGATCTTGTCGCCAGAAAGAACCCCAGCGTCAGCGGCCCGACCCGGCCCAGAAACATCACCACGATGATGATCAGCCGGCCAAAGCCGCTGAGGTCGTCGGTATAGCCGCGCGACAGCCCGACCGTGCCAAAGGCGCTGGCGACCTCAAAGCAGATGTCCAGAAAGTGGCCGTCATGGGTGGCGGCCATCAGGAAGATCGCCGCAAAGATCAGGATCACGCTGATCGCGATCAGCGCGGTGACCTTCAGGATCTGGTCGAACTCGATACTGCGGCCAAAGGCGTGCAACTGGGTCTGGCGGCGGAAAAAGGCCATCGTCGCCAGGATCATCACCACGAAGGTCGTGACCTTGATCCCGCCCGCGGTCGAGGCAGGGCCGCCCCCGATCAGCATCAGCGATATGAACATCATCGCCGTGCTGTCATGCAGCGCCGCCATGTCCACGGTGTTGAACCCCGCCGTGCGCGGCGTCACCCCCTGAAACCAACTGACCATCAGCCGCTGGGCCGGGCTGTCGAACTGCGCCAGCGTGCGCGGGTTGTTCCATTCAAGGATCGCGAAGATCGTCACCGCCCACAGGATCAGGGCCGCCGTGCCCAGAAGCATGATCTTGGTGTTCAGCGACCAGGCCGACCAGCGGCGATGGCGGGCGATGTCGTGAAAGACGACATAGCCAAGCCCGCCGATGATGAACAGCGCCGGGATGACCGCATTCACCACCGGGTCGGTGGCAAAGGACACCAGCCCGTCGGGATAGGTCGAGAAGCCGGCATTGTTGAAGGCCGAGATGGAATGAAACACCGCCTCCCACAGGCCCTGCCAGAAGCCGTGGCGCGACATGAAGGGCACCGACAGCAGCGCCGCCCCCGCCAGTTCGCAACTGAACACCACGATCAGGATGGTGCGCACCAGCTTCATCAGCCGATAGAACGAGCTTTGGTTCAGGTCGTCGCGCAGATAGTTCTGGCCGGTGATGCCGACCTCGACCCCCAGCGCGCTGAGGATCAGGACGGCGAAGGTCATCAGCCCCAGCCCGCCAAGCTGGATCAGAAATGCCAGCACCATCTGTCCGAAAAGCGTCAGGTCGCGGCCCACGTCAAAGACCGTCAGCCCGGTGACGGTCACGCCCGAGGTGGCGGTAAAGATCGCCTCGGACCAGCCCAGCGGCACATTGCGCGACACGGGCAGCATCAGCACCGCCGCGCCCAGCAGGATGAAGGTCGCGTAAAGCGCCGCCAGCATCAGCGGCGGCGGCACATTGGCCAGCCGCCGTGCGATCGCCCTGTTGAGCCGGGCACGCCGGACGCGCCGCTCAGAGAACATCGCCAAAGCGGCGCAACTCGGGCCGCCTGCCCAGAAGGATCAGCTTGTCATCCTGTTGCAGCACGGTTTCCGGCCGCTCGCAGGACAGGAAATCGCCGCCGCGCATCAGCCCCAGCAGGCGCAGGTCATGGTCGGCGCCAAGCTTCAGCGCGGCGATGGGCTGGCCCGACATGCGTTCGGGCACGGCGATATTGACCACGCTATAGCCATTGCCCAGGCTGACATAATCGACCACCGCCGGGTTGTGCAGCATCTGCGCGATATGGCGGCCCATCTCTTGCTCGGGCAGGATGACGCGGTCGGTGCCCAGCTTGGACAGGATGCGGTGATGGGTCTTGTTGGCGGCCTTGACCCAGATCGTCTCGATCCCCAGCATCTTGAGGTTCATCGTCGTCAGGATGCTGGCCTGAATGTCCTGCCCGATGGCGACCAGCGCCACGTCATAGCGGTCGATCCCGACCTCGCGCAGGGCCAGTTCGTCGGTGGTGTCCAGAATGACCGTCGCGCTGAGCAGCGGCGCCATCTGCGCCACGCTGCGTTCGTCCATGTCGATGCCAAGGACATTGTTGCCATAGCGCGCCAGTTCGACCGCCACCGTGCCGCCGAATGCCCCCAGACCGATAATTGCGAAGCTGCGCTTTTCCTTGCCCATCCAAATATCTTTCCAGGCAACAAATGACGGCCAGCGTGGCGGCGGGGCGATTGAAAGTCAACAATGACGGATGCCGCGCCGGTTTTCGCCGCACATCCGTCAACCCATTGGCCTGAAAGGGATTTCGCAGCCAACCGGCTGTGACGCGCCGCGACTCAGGCCGGGGCGGGCCCGGTCGAATTGCGCAGGATCATCTCATGACAGCCGACGATTTGCAGATCGGCCAGCGGCGCGCCGTCCAGAAGCCCGTTCAGGCAGTCGACCAGCGGCCCCCAACTGTCGCGCAAGGGCGCCTTGGTCACGCTGAGCGCCGGAAAGAAGGCCGAGGCGCGCAACTGCGGCAGGTGGTCGTCATGCGCGATGACCGAGACATCGCCGGGGATCGACAGGCCAAGCGCCTCAAGCGCGGTATAGACGCCCTTGGCCAGCCGCACATCGCTGCACACGATGGCGGTGGGGCGCAGCCCGTCGATGCGGAACAGCTCGACCGTGGCGACAAGGCCGCGCGCCTCGCTCATCTCGCCGGGGCGGACCAGCGCGGGATCGACGGCGACGCCGACCTCGGCCAGCGCGCGCGCATAGCCGCGCATCCGGGCCGAGGCGAAGCCGTGCCCCGGCGCCCCGTTCAGGAACGCGATGCGGCGATGGCCCAGCCCGGTCAGATGGCGGGTGATCTGGTAAAGGATGCCTTCGTTGTCGATGTCGAAATAGGCGTGGTCGGCATCGGGCCAGATGCGGCCATGCACGACGAAGGGGATGCCCTGTTCGCGCAGAAAGGCGGCGCGCGGGTCGTCGTCATGCGGGCTGAACAGCACGAAGCCATCCAGCATCCCGTTGCCGATCAGCCGCCGATAGACCTCAAGGATCGGCTCGTCTTGGCGGGCGACATGCAGCACGAACTGCATCGCGCGCGCCGAGAATTGCGCGGAAAGCCCGGCCACGCCTTCGATGAACAACCCGCTTTGCGGCAGGTCCCCCGATTGCGGCACCACCAGTGCCACCATGCCGGACCGGCCCGTGACCAGCTTCCTGGCCGAGATATTGGCCTGATAGTTCATCGAGCGCGCCACGGCCTTGACCCGCTTGCGCGTCGCCTCGTTCACGTCGGAATGGCCGTTCAGCGCCCGGCTGGTCTGGGTGATCGACAGCCCGGCCGCGCGCGCGACATCCTTCAGCGTGGCCAAGCCTTCCCCCTTTTTCAGACAGCGGCGCGCAGTCAACCCGGCAAAGCCTAAAGCAACCGCCGGACACGGTCCATAGCTGCCCGGCGCCAAATCCGGCCCCGGATCCGGCCCAGATCCGGCCACTGTTCACAAGGGCGCGGCGCGGCTATAGCTTCGCCCCGCAATCGCCACCAAGAAGGAAGACCCGCATGACGACGATCCTTGGCCTTTCGGGCAGCCTGCGCCGCGCCTCGTTCAACGCGGGCCTGCTGCGCGCCGCGGCCGGGATGACCCCCGCCGGCACCACGATCCTGCAAGGCTCGATCCGCGAGGTGCCGCTTTACGACGCCGACCTTGAGGCGGCCGAGGGCCTGCCCGCCGCCGTCCAGACGCTTCAGGCGCAGTTGCGCGACGCGGACGGGCTGCTGCTGGTGACGCCGGAATACAACAACGGCATGCCCGGCGTCTTCAAGAACGCCATCGACTGGATGTCGCGCGGCGAAGGCCTGGGCCTTTTCCGCGGCAAGCCGGTGGCGGTGCTTGGCGCCTCGCCCGGGGGGTTCGGCACGGTGCTGGCGCAAAACCACTGGCTGCCGGTCCTGCGCACGCTGGGCACGAAACCGTGGTTTCAGGGCCGGATGCTGGTGTCGCGCGCAGGCGGCCTGTTCGATGCCGAGGGCAACCTGACCGACGAGCGCACCCGCGCCGCGCTGGCCGATTTCGTCGCAGGCTTCGCCGCCGCGATCAAGGCAGGCTGACCCGGAGGCCGACCGGGCGCGACCCGGTCAGGGGTCCTCGCCGGGCGCCGTGGTGAACAGCGGCGCCCATTCCGGGTGGCGGGCATACTGGCCGCGCACATAGGGGCAGACCGGGATGATGCGAAAGCCGGATTTCCGCGCATCCTCAAGCATATAGTCCAGCAGCGCCCGGGCCACGCCCTTGCCGGCCATGCTGTCGGGCACGCCGGTATGGTCGGCGCTGATGACCTTGGGGCCGCGATGGGTAAAGGTGATCTCGCCCTCGCCCTCGATCCCCGGGATACGGGCGACATAGCGGCCATTGCGGCCGCCGGTTTCTTCCTTGCCAAGCTGGATATCGGTCATCGGCTGTCTCCTGCATCTGATGGGTCGAAGATAGCGGCGATTTCGCCCCGGTCCACCGGCGTTTCGTGCGCTGCGGCCAGACACCGCGTTCGGCCCGGCCGGACGGGATGCGCGTTGCCTCAGGCCCCGTCCCGGCCTAGGCTTCGACAACATCAGCAAGGAGACCACGATGAGCTGGAACCCCGCCCTGACCCCCGGTTGCCCCGACGAAATCGGCGTCGATGCCATCGAGACCCTGATCATCCCCCGCGCCCGCGACCTTGGCGGGTTCGAGGTCAAGCGCGCCCTGCCCGCCCCCAAGCGGCAGATGGTCGGCCCCTTCATCTTCTTCGATCAGGCCGGCCCTGCCGAGTTCCTGACCGGACAGGGCATCGACGTGCGCCCCCATCCCCATATCGGGCTGGGCACCGTCACCTATCTTTACCGCGGCGATTTCCACCACCGCGACAGCATCGGCAGCGATCAGGTGATTCTGCCGGGCGCGCTGAACTGGATGGTCGCCGGCAAGGGCGTCACCCATTCCGAACGCACCAGCGATCAGGGCCGCAAGGGGCCGCACAGCCTTTACGGCATCCAGACATGGATCGCCCTGCCCGAGAACCGCGAGGACATGGACCCGACCTTTGAACATCACGGCAAGGAAACCCTGCCCGAGATTGAGGCCGACGGCGTCCGCGCCCGCCTGATCCTTGGCCATGCCTACGGCGAAAAGGCCCCGGCGACGCTATATTCCGAAACCTTCTATCTGGACGTGACGCTGACCCCCGGCGCGCGTTTCCCGCTGCCCGACGATCACGAGGATCGCGGCCTTTACATCACCGAAGGCTCGGTCAGCATCGGCGGTCAGGAATTCGAGGCCGGGCGCATGATGGTGTTCCGCCCCGGCGACCAGATCACCGTGGCGGCGGGGGCGCAGGGCGCGCGGCTGATGGCGCTTGGCGGCGCCACGCTGAACGGCCCGCGCTATGTGTGGTGGAACTTCGTCGCCTCGTCGCAGGAACGCATCGAGCACGCCAAGGAAGAATGGCGCGCCGCGAACTGGGGCGGGGGGCTGTTCGATCTGCCCCGCGACGACCGCGACGAATTCATCCCGCTGCCGTAAGGCCGCACCCGGCACTGGCCGGAAACCGGCTGGAAATGGCCGTCCGGGGCGCGCACAGCGGCCCCCGGACGGCCGATCGCATCAGGGCTTGATGACGGTTTCCGCCGCCTCGCGCAGGCGCTTGCGCGCCTCGGGCGTGTCGGCGGGCTCGCTTTCGCCAAAGACCGCGGCCATCCAGTGCCCGTCGGTCGGGTTCGGGAACAGGATGAAGCGGCGGCCGAATTCCTCGCGGTCGGCCTCCATCGCGGCAAGGCGGCCGGGCACGTCGCCCTTGATGTAATACTTGCGCTGGAAGTCGTTGAGGTTGTCGCCCAGATAGACCACGGGCGTGTATTTCTCGGCCAGTTCCTTTTGCCGCGGTTCCTTGTTGGAACTGTCGGTCAGCACGGTCAGGTGCTCCTTGTCGGCAAAGGGCAGGCCAAGCGCCTTGAGGTTTTCCAGCGCGTAATCATAGGTCTTTTCGCCCTGATCGCGGCTGGTGATGTAAAAGACCTCGACGCCCTTTTCCTTGCAGTATTCAAAGAACTCCTTGGCGCCCGGCGCCACGACCAGATCGTTTTGCGGCACCCATTCGTCCCAGATCGGATCGTCGAAGAAGTCGCGCCCCTGCGCGATCAGCCGCGACCAGTAGGGCAAGGGCAGCAGCACGGTGTCGTCCATGTCGGTGAAGACGGCCAGCGGCTTGTCGCCCGGCTTTTGCGCCGCCAGCGCCGCATCCACGCGGTCGCGGGCGATGTTGTAGCCCTGATGGTAAAGCGCGCGGTATTCCGCCGCGGTCTGCTTCCACGCCACCGCGTAAAGCAGCGGGTTCGCCGCCGGATCGGCCTTGTCATCGGCCCGCACAGGCAGCGAGGCCGCGCTGATGGCCCCGGCGATTGCCAGCGCGACCGCGCCGGCCCGAGCGGCAGCAAGATGTTGGCGAAGCATGTCTTTTTCCTCCCATGTCCTCTGTAGACTGACGGTTCTGCACGGAAAATGACCCGGGGGAAAGGAAAAACCGGTCCGGGTCACAAATGAAAAGGCCGCCGGTTTCCCGGCGGCCTTTCGTGCTGCTTGCGTATCGCGGGTCAGTCCAGAGGCTTCAGCCGCGCCTCGATCTGGTCGCGCTGACGCTCAAGAAAGGGCGGCAGCGACAGGCTTTCGCCCAGCGTCTCAAGCGGTTCGTCCACGGCGAAACCGGGGCCGTCGGTCGCGATCTCGAACAGGTTGCCGCCCGGCTCGCGGAAATAGAGCGAGCGGAAATAGAACCGCTCGACCTCGCCCGAGCTGGGGATGCGCAATTCGTCCAGACGCTGCGCCCATTGGTGGATCGTGGGCACATCGGGCACGCGGAAGGCGACGTGGTGGACCGCCCCCGCACCCTGACGCGCCACCGGCAGGTCGGGCTGGACCGCGACGTGCAGTTCCGCCGCGGGACCGCCGGCGCCCATCTCATAGACATGGACGCTGCCATGGCCGTCCGGGCTGGCATATTCGCGCGCCTTGCGCATGTTCATCACCCGCGTCAGCACGATGTCGGTCGGCGCCAGATCGGGCACGGAAATCATGATCGGCCCCAGCCCGTGGATCTGGTGCTGCGCCGGGACCGGGCTTTTCGCCCAAGGGTTGGCGACGACGCCGGGCGCATCCTCCGTCAGGCGGAAACGCTGGCCCTCGGGGTCCTGGAAATCAAGGCTGGCGCGGCCGTCCAGCGTGGTGATGCCGCCGGCGGTCAGGCCGCGGTCAGAAAGCCGCCCCGCCCAGAAATCCATGCTGTCGCCCGCGACCCGCAGCCCGGTGCGGCTGATCGAATGGGTGCCGCGGCGTTCCGGCGCGGCGGGCCAGTCGAAGAAGGTCAGGTCCGACCCGGGCGAGGCCAGCCCGTCGGCATAGAACAGGTGATAGGCGCTGGTGTCGTCCTGGTTCACGGTTTTCTTCACCAGCCGCAGGCCCAGCGTGTCGGTATAGAATTCCTTGTTGGCGCGCGCATTGGCGGTGATCGCCGTCAGGTGGTGGATGCCGGTCAGGTCCATGATGGTCGCTCCCTTGATCTGTTGCAGCCAATATCGGACGCGCCCGCGATTCCCGCCACTGGCGGGGGGACGAACCTTGCGTTCGGGATTCGCGAACGGATAAGCTTTGCGGATGCGCTATGACCTGAACGACCTGGAAACATTCCTGACGGTGCTGGAACTGGGCACCGTCACCGCCGCCGCCGCGCGGCTGAACCTGTCGAAATCCGTCATCAGCAAGCGGATCTCGGACCTTGAGGCGGCGCTGGGGGCGGCGCTGTTTCGCCGCAACGCCGGCCGCATCACGCCGACCGAGGCCGCGTTGCGTCTTGCCGAACGCCTGCGCCCGGCCCTGACCGAGCTGATCGCGGCGGCCGAGGGCGCGGCATGGGACATGGACGGCCTTGCGCCCTTGCGCGGGACGCTGTCCATCGCCGCACCGATGAGCTTTGGCATCCTGCATCTGGGCCCGATCATCGCCCGTTTCGCCGCCCAGAACCCCGAACTGGAAATCAGCGTCGATTACGACGACCGCACCCGCGACCTTGCGCGCGAGGGCTTCGATGTCGGCATCCGCATCGGCGCCATGCGCGACAACGCCCTGATGCAGCGCAAGCTGTGCGAGGATGACAGCATCGTCTGCGCCAGCCCCGCCTATCTGGACCGCGCCGGCCGCCCGCAGGCGCTGGCCGACCTGCGCGACCATCAGGTCATCGGCTATAGCCACCTGCCCAACAGCCAGCTTTGGCAGTTCCGCGATCAGGGCCGCTTCGTCTCGCCCGCCGTGCATGGCCGGCTGAAGCTGAACAATGGCGAGGCGATCCGCGACATGGCCGCCGAGGGGCTGGGTCTGGCGATGCTGCCCGGCTTCATCGCCGGCCCCGCCATCGCGGGCGGCGCGCTGGAACAGGTGCTGACCGGCTTTGCCACGCGGGCCATGCCCATCGTCGCGGTCTGGCCGCCGGTCTCGCCCCTGCCGGCAAAGCTGCGCCGTTTCGTCGACCACGTCGCCGCCGAACTGAAACAGCCGCCATGGCGGGGGACGGCGGGCAAACCCAGCCAAGATGAGGTGTCACCGTGAAGAAGATCGGCTTCCTGTCCTTTGGCCATTGGTCGGATGAGCGCGGCTCACTGACCCGCAGCGCCGGGGACGTGCTGCTGCAATCCATCGACCTTGCGGTGGCGGCCGAGGAACTGGGCGCGGACGGCGCCTATTTTCGCGTCCATCACTTCGCGCGCCAGCTTGCATCGCCCTTTCCGCTGCTGGCGGCGGTGGGCGCGCGCACCAGCCGCATCGAGATCGGCACCGCCGTCATCGACATGCGCTATGAAAACCCGCTTTACATGGCCGAGGATGCCGGTGCCGCCGACCTCATCTCGCAGGGGCGGCTGCAACTGGGCATCAGCCGCGGCTCGCCCGAGCAGGTGATCGACGGCTGGCGGCATTTCGGCTATGCCCCCGCCGAGGACGAGACCGACGCCGACATGGCCCGCCGCCATGCCGAGGTCTTCCTGCAGGTGATCCAGGGGCACGGCTTCGCGCAGCCGAACCCCAACCCGATGTTTCCGAACCCGCCCGGCCTTTTGCGCCCCGAACCCTATTCGCCGGGCCTGCGCGACCGCATCTGGTGGGGGGCGTCCTCGATCGCCACCTCGGAATGGGCGGCGCGGATGGGGATGCATCTGCAAAGCTCGACGCTGAAGACGGATGAAAACGGCAAGCCCTTCCACATCCAGCAGGCCGAACAGATCCGCGCCTATCGCGCCGCATGGGCGGCGGCGGGGCACAAGGGCACGCCGCGCGTTTCGGTCAGCCGCTCGATCTTTGCGCTGATGGACGACCGCGACCGCGCCTATTTCGGGCGGGGCGGCAAAGAGGCCGACCAGATCGGCTTTATCGAGGACAGCCGCAAGATCTTTGGCCGCGGCTATGCCGCCGAACCGGATGAGCTGATCCGCGAACTGGCCACGGACGAAGCCATCGCCGAGGCCGACACCCTGCTGCTGACCGTCCCGAACATGCTGGGCGTGGCCTACAACACCCATGTCATCGAGGCGATCCTGACCCATGTCGCGCCCGCGCTTGGCTGGCGCTAGACCCGCGCGGGCGGCAAGGACCGGCGACTTGCGGCGCAGGGCGCGCGCGAAAGGGGGCGCGACCCCTTGCACGCTTGACCGCGCCGGGAAATTCGCTTTCTGCTGAAAGCGCATGACAGGCTGCATCTGACAGGCAGCGCGTGACTGGACCGGGCGACCCGGCCGCGAACGAGGGGGACACATGGCAGGTGGAGTAGAAGCGGCAGGCGAAGCGGCCGCGGGCGGTGGCGATGTGCTCAGCGTGGTGGTGCTTCTGGCCGCCGCCGTGATCGCGGTGCCGCTGTTTCGCCGCATCGGCCTTGGCTCGGTCCTGGGCTATCTGGCCGCCGGGTTGATCGTCGGCCCCTTCGGCTTTGGCTTTTTCCACGACCCCGAGGCGATCATCCACGTCGCCGAACTTGGCGTGGTGCTGTTCCTGTTCGTGATCGGACTTGAAATGCAGCCCTCGCGCCTGTGGGCGATGCGGGGCGAGATCTTTGGCCTTGGCTTTGCGCAGGTGCTGGTCGCCATGGGGGCGTTGTCGCTGGTCGGTATCACGCTGGGCTATCCGGTCGGCGCCAGCCTGATCTCGGGGACGGGCTTCGTGCTGACCTCGACCGCGATCGTCATGCAGATGCTTGAGGAACGCAAGGAAATGTCCACGCCGCGCGGACGCAGGATCGTTTCGATCCTGCTGTTCGAGGATCTGGCCATCGTGCCCTTGCTGGCGCTGGTCACCTTTCTTGCCCCGGGGGGCGAGGAAGTGACGCTGGCGCAGCGCCTGACCGGCGCGGCCATCGGCATCGGCTCGATCGCGGCGCTGATCGTCGGCGGGCTTTACCTGCTGAACCCGTTCTTCAGCCTGCTGGCCCGTTTCGGCGGGCGCGAGGTGATGACCGCCGCGGCGCTGCTGGTGGTGCTGGGTTCGGCGCTGCTGATGCAGGCGGGCGGCCTGTCGATGGCCATGGGCGCCTTCCTTGCCGGGGTACTTTTGTCGGAAAGCACCTTCCGCCACCAGCTTGAGGCAGACGTGGAACCCTTCCGCGGCTTGCTGCTGGGGCTGTTCTTCCTGGGCGTCGGCATGGCGCTGAACCTGACCACCATCGCCGAGAACTGGCTGCTGATCGTCATTTGCGTTCCCGCCTACATGATCCTGAAAATGCTGGTCATCTATTGCGTCGCCCGCATCTGGAAGGCCAACAAGGCCGAGGCGCTGGAACGCGCGGTGCTGATGGCGCAGGGCGGCGAATTCGCCTTTGTGCTTTACGCCGCCGCCGCCGGCGCGGGCGTCATCACCCAGCAGGACCGGGCGGTGCTGACCGCCATCGTCATCGTCTCGATGGTGCTGACGCCCCTGCTGATCATCCTGCACGACCGGCTGGTGCCCAAGGCCCAGCCCTCGCTGGACGGGATCGAGGCGGCGCGTGACCTGCATGCGCAGGCGCTGATCATCGGCTTTGGCCGCATGGGCCAGGTCATCAGCCAGCCGCTGCTGGCGCGCGGCTATTCGCTGTCGGTCATCGAAAAGGACCCGCAGATGATCCGCGATGCCGACGAATTCGGCTTCAAGGTCTGGTATGGCGACGGCACGCGGCTGGACGTCCTGCGTGCCGCGGGGGCCGAGAACGCCAGCATCATCATCGCCGTTCCCGATGACAAGGAGGCGGTGAACCGCATCACCGAACTGGCCAAGGCCGAATTCCCGATGGTGCCGGTCCTTGCCCGCGCCTTCGACCGCGAACATGCGCTGGAACTGGTGCAGCACGGCGTGGACTACCAGATGCGCGAGACATTGCAGAGCGCCTTCGCCATGGGCCGCGAGGCGCTGATCCGGCTTGGCGACGATGACGAGGTCGCCGACGAGGTCATGGCCGATATCAGGAACCGCGACGCCGAGCGGTTCGAGCTGGAATGCGTGGGCGGCCTGTCGGCGGGCGTGGCGCTGATCCTCAGCAACCGCAATACGTCCCCGGACTGATCGGGACGCCGGATCGGGGCCGGATTGATCGGGGCCGGATCGGGACGAAACCGCCGGGCCGATGCGCCCGGCGGGTCCCGCGTCAGACGCGGCTGATCGCCGCCAGCCACAGGTCCTGTGCCGGCGCAGGCGCCGCGGCGGCGTCATCGCCATCGCAAAGAAGCGCGTCCAGCGGCGCCAGCACCACCTCTTGCCCGGCGATGCGCACGGTCACGTCGGCGGTCGCCAGCATCACCAGCCAGTCGGGATGGCCCAGCGGCGCCGGGTCGGTGGCATGGCGCAACTGGTGGACATAGGCGCCGCGCCGGGTCATCAGGTTCAGGTCGGTGATCGGGCCGACCAGCAGATGCGCCGTCGCGGCGACGTCGCCGGGAAATGCCAGCGGCTCGGTCCCTTGCGTCACGCGGTGGCGGCCGCGCCCCTCGACCTCCAGTTCGATGCCGCCGCCGCTGAGCACCGCCAGCGTGCGGTCGATCCCCGGAAAGGCCGAAAAGGCGCCATGTTCCGACACCCCGGCCATGCTGAGGCGCCAGCCGAAATCCTGAAGGCCGGCGCCCTCGGGCCAGACGGCGATCTCGGTGGTTTCGCCGCGGCCGTTCTTCCAGGGCATGCGGCGGTGATTGGCAGCAAGCAGGCGGGTCAGGCTCATGGCAGGGACTCCTCGGGTTGGGCCCAACGATAGCCGACGCCCGGGTCGGTCAGGATCAGCGCGGGCTTCGCGGGGTCGGGTTCCAGTTTCTGACGCAGTTGACCGATGAAGACACGAAGATAGGGCACATCATCAACATGGGCAGGCCCCCAGACCCGTTGCAAGAGCTTGTGATGCGTCATCACGCGCCCGCCATTCGACGCCAGTGCCGCCAGCAGGTCGAATTCCTTGGGCGTCAGGCGCAACTGCTCGCCGTCGCGGCTGACCAGATGCGCGCCCATATCGATGACCAGCCCGCCCTGCCGCACGACATCGGGACGCGCGACATCCGACCGCGCGACGCGGCGCGGGCGCAGGTTGGCGCGCAGCCGGGCCAGCAATTCGCCGATGCCAAAGGGCTTGGCCACGAAGTCGTTGGCGCCCAGATCCAGCGCCATGATCTTTTCCATCTCCTGGTCGTGGGCGGACAGCACGATCACCGGCAGGTCCGAGCGGTGGCGCAACCGCTCGATCACCTCCTTGCCGTTCATGTCGGGCAGGCCAAGGTCCAGGATGACAAGGTCGGGTTCCTGCGCGGCGATCTGGGCCAGCGCCTCGGCGCCATTGCCGGCAAGGCAGGTGTCATAGCCGGCCGCCGTCAGCGCATGACCCAGAAAACGCTGGATCTGCGGCTCATCGTCGACAATCAGGATCAGGCTGCGTTCCCTCATCGGGGAAGTTTATTCCGAGGCGGGGGGAACCGGCAAGCGGATCGCCAGCACCGCCCCGCCCGAGGCGTTGCGTCCCGCCGTCAGCCGCCCCTCAAGCGCGCGCGCGATGCCCTTGCAGATGCGCAGGCCCAGCCCCATGCCCTGCGGCACCGCCGGCGGGTCGGTGGTCAGGTCGTCGGCGGCGATCCATTCGGCGATGCTGGGTGGCAGGCCCTTGCCGCTGTCGATCACCTTCAGCACCACCTCGGCGCCCTCGACGGCGCCGGTGACGCGGATCGGGCCGGTGGTGTATTTCACCGCGTTTTCAAGCAGGTTGAACAGCGCCTGCTCCAGCAGCCCGGCCTCGGCCCGGATCATCGGCAGGGGTTCCACCTCGGCCAGGATACGGGCCTTGGGCCAGGCGCGGCGGGCGCGCTGCACCGCCGATTGCACCGCATCGCCGGCATCGACCCAGGCCATCTGCACGGCGATGCCGGCTTGCAGGCGGGTCAGTTGCAGCAGCTTTTCGACATAGCGCGCCAGCCGCTGCGATTCCTCCTCGATCGCCTCCAGCAGATCGGCCTGCGAATCGGCGGGCAGCGTCGCGCCCAGTTCGCGCAGCGTCGTCGCCGCGCCAAGGATCGTGGACAGCGGCGTGCGCAAATCATGGGAAAGCGAGGCCAGCAGCGCCGCCCGCGTCTCCTCGGAGGCGGCGCGGCGGCGCTCGGCCTCGGCGCGTTCGGTCAGGGCAAGGCGTTGCAGCGCCTGTTCGGCCTGCCCCAGCACCACGTCGATCGCCTGCTCGCGCCATTCGCGGTCGCTGCGTTCGGGCGACATGCGCGCGTGCCCCATCACGGTCGAGGCCCGCCCGCCATCGCCGTCCAGCGGATAGAAGCTCATGCGCGAGCCGCTCCAGCCCATGGCCGAGGCATGTTCGGTCCGCCCCCGGCGATAGGCGATATCGGCGGCGTCAAGGTCGCTGGCCTCGGGGATGTAGCCCTCGGGCAGCACGGCAAGCGGGCGCAACTGCCCGTCCCTGGGCCGCAGCGCCAGAACCGGCCCCTGCGCCAGTTCGTGCATGTGGCGCAGGGTCACGCGGATCGCGTCCTCGGCGGTGGCGGCGCCGGCCAGTTCGGCGCTGACGCGCGAGACGACCTCAAGCGCGGCGGCGCGGCCATTTGCGGCATCGACCTGTTCGCGCAATCGCCCGGCCAGAAAGCCGGTCAGCCCGGCGGCCAGCAGAAACAGCGCCAGCGTGATCGCATCCTGCGGTTTGGCGACCTGAAGCGTGAAATGCGGCTCGACGAACAGCAGGTTGAAGGCGGCGATGGCCCCCAGCGCGCTGGCGATGCCGACCCAGAAGCCGAAGGCGGCGGCGCAGACCAGCACGATCATCAGAAACAGCAGGATCGAGACGTTTTCCGGCAACTGGTTATGCAGGTTGCGCGCAAGGATCGTCACGGTCAGCAGCAGCATGGCCGCGCCCAGAATGCCCGACAGGCGCGGCGCGGTCATCCAGCGGCGTTCGGCAGCGGGCAGGCGGGGCGGGCTTTCGTCCTTCATGCGGCGATCTGGCGCGAGGCGGCTGGCGTTGTCCATGGTCTTTACGATTTCCTTACACGCTATCCGATAATCCCCGTCGATTCTTTATGCTGCCTTGCGGCATGTTAACCATCTGCCGGGCCGAATCCGGTGCAAGGAATGATGCATATGGCCAGTCTGGACAGCCAGATCCCTGATCCGCAAGCTGCAAACGCCCACCATGACCCCCACCATGATCTGCAAACCCATCAGCGCGCCGGGCTGCTTTCGCTGTCGCTGGCCGCCATTGGCGTGGTCTATGGCGATATCGGCACCTCGCCGCTTTATGCCTTCCGCGAGGCGATGCATGCCGCCGGCGCCAGCCATGGCGGCGTCCAGCGCGAGGATGTGCTGGGCGTCCTGTCGCTGATCGTCTGGGCGCTGGTGCTGGTGGTGACGGTGAAATACGTCCTGATCCTGCTGCGCGCCGACAACGAGGGCGAGGGCGGCACCCTGTCGCTGCTGGCGCTGGTGCAGCGCGCCATGGGCCGGCCGAACCTTGCGGTGCTGGTCATCGGCATGATCGGGGCGTCGCTGTTTTACGGCGATGCGGCGATCACGCCCGCCATTTCGGTGCTGTCGGCGCTTGAGGGGCTGAAGCTGGTCACGACCGGCTTTGACAGCTTCATCGTGCCAGCGGCCATTGCCATCATCTTCCTGCTGTTTCTGGTCCAGAACCGCGGGACCGAGGCGGTCGCCCGTTTTTTCGGCCCGATCATGCTGATCTGGTTTCTGGTCATGGCGGCGGGCGGCATTCACTGGATGGTGCAGGCGCCCGAGGTGCTGGCGTCGCTGAACCCCATGCATGCGCTGAATTTCCTGCTGCATAACGGCTCGCTTGGCGTGATCGTGCTTGGCTCGGTCTTTCTGGCGGTGACCGGGGCCGAGGCGCTTTACGCCGACATGGGCCATTTCGGCCGCAAGCCTATACAGGTCGCGTGGCTGTTCGTGGCCTTCCCGTCGCTGCTTTTGACCTATTTCGGGCAGGGCGCGCTGGTGCTGTCGAACCCGCAGGCGATGGAGAACCCGTTCTTCCTGATGTTCCCGGCATGGGCGCTGCTGCCCGTGGTGATCCTGGCCACCATGGCCACCATCATCGCCAGCCAGGCGGTCATCACCGGCGCCTATTCGCTGACCCAGCAGGCGGTGCAGCTGCGCATGTTGCCGCGCATGAAGATCCGCCACACCTCGGACGAACATCAGGGCCAGATCTACATGCCCGGCGTGAACCGCTGGCTGATGATCGCGGTTCTGGTGCTGGTCATCATCTTCGGCTCGTCCTCGCGCCTTGCGGCGGCCTACGGGATCAGCGTCACCGGCACCATGGTCATCACCGCGCTGCTGGCCATGGTCGTGGCGCACAAGCACTGGAAGATGCCGATCTGGGCGGCGGTGGCGATGATGGCGCCGTTCCTGCTGCTGGACATGACCTTCCTTGGCGCCAACCTCGTCAAGATCGAGGAAGGCGGCTGGGTGCCCCTTTGCATCGCCGGCGCGGTCTTCATCACCATGGCAAGCTGGATGCGCGGCACCGCGCTTGTCACCGTCAAGGACCGCGAGGCCGAGCTGCCCCTGGACATGCTGCTGACCAAGATCGAGAAATCCGGCTCGATCGCGACGGTGCCGGGGACGGCGGTGTTCCTGACCTCGAACCCGGACCTTGCGCCGGTGGCGATGCTGCACAGCCTCAAGCACTTCAAGTCGCTGCATGAACAGAACGTCATCCTGACCATCCGCACCGTCGAGGTGCCGCGCATCCCCGACGCGCAGCGCGTCAAGATCGAGGATATCAACGACCGCTTCCGCCGGATCGAACTGTCCTATGGCTATGCCGAGGAACCCGACGTGCCGCGCGCGCTGCTGCAATGCCGCAAGCAGGGCTGGAAGTTCGACATCATGGCGACCTCGTTCATCCTGTCGCGGCGGCGCATCCGCATCTCGACGCGCAGCAGGATGCCGGGCTGGCAGGGGAAACTGTATATCACCCTGTCACGCAACGCCGCCGGGGCCTCGGACTATTTCCGCATCCCCGCCGGCCGCGTGGTCGAGATCGGCGCCCAGACGAATATCTAGGCGGCGAATATCCGGGCGGCGGAAATCTGATGCGGTCAGCGGCGGGTCACCCGCCGCTTTTCGCGTCGGCCGACCAGCTTCCCGACCACCGGCCCCAGCAGGATGACAAGGATCATCCGCAGCAGGTGGTGGCTGACGACATAGGCAAGGTCCGCCCCGGCGATGATGGCGATGACCACCATTTCCGCCTGCCCGCCCGGCAGAAAGGCCAGGAACGCCTCCAGCGCCGGGGCAAGGCCAAGCCCGACGATCAGTTCGATGAAGATCAGGCTGACGACGGCCAGAAGCGCCGAATAGACCACGCCCGCGGTCACGTCGATGCGCAACTCGCGCAGCGTGATGCCGGCGTATTTGACGCCCACCGCGATGCCGATGAAGAACTGCGCCGCCTGGATCATCTCGGCCGGGGGGCGGTGGTGGATGACGCCCGTCAGCGACAGCGCCGCCGCCAGCACCATCGGCCCCAGGATCGAGGCGCCGAACAGGCCCAGCCGCTCTGCGACCTTCCAGCCGATCAGGCCGGCGGCGACCATGGTCGCGATCTCGGCCGGGTCGGTGGCGCGCATCGGCGTGCCGGGCGGCTGCGACAGGTCCACGCCCCACCAGAGGGTCATCAGGAACGGCGCGACGGTGACGATCACCAGGACCCGCGTGGCATGGATCAGCGACAGCGCCCGGACATCGCCGCCCGCCTCCTCGCCGAACACCAGCATGTCCTGCAAGCCGCCGGGCATGGCCGAATACCACGCCGTCGCGTGGTCAAAGCCAAAGACGCGGCGGAACAGCGGATATCCCACCAGCGCGATGACGCCGATGAACAGCGGCACGAAAACCAGCGAGGCGGCGATATCGGGCAGTTCCCCCAGCACCTCGGGCGTGATCGAGGCGCCGACCGCCACGCCCAGAAACGTCCGCATGAAGATGCCAAGCTGCCCCGCCCCCGCCAGCGGCGCCCCGGCAAGCGAGGCCAGCAGGCACGCCAGCATCGGCCCCAGCAGCAGCGGCAGCGGCAGGCGCAACGCCAGAAACAGCGCGCCGCCCGCGCCCGCAATGGCAAAGGTCAGCAGGCGGCGGGTCAGAAGCGTCATCGGCAGGGTCCGGCGGGCAGCCCCGAATGGCGCCCTTGGGGCCGAATTGCCACGGCCCCGAAGGCTTGTCAAAGCCGGCTCAGTCGATCCGCGCCAGCGCCGCGTCAAAGCCCAGCACATCGCCCTGCGCGGCAAGGCGGGTCAGCTTGCCGGGGCGGTGGGCCTCGATCCGGGTCTCCATCTTCATCGCCTCGATGACGGCGATGGCCTGCCCGGCCTCGACCGTCTCGCCATCCTCGGCCTGCCACAGCGTCAGCGTGCCCGCGACCGGGGCGGCCAGCACCGCCGCGTCAGCGGTGGGCCCCTCGGCGGCGGGCGCGGCGGCCCCGCCAGCGGGCAAGGCCGCCAGCAGGTTCGCGGGCAGGCCCAGTTCGTGGCGCTTGCCGTCGATTTCCACCGCCACGCGCAGCAGCGGCGCAAAGGCGGCGGGGCTGACGCGGGCATGGGGCTGCATGGCGCGGGTCAGCGCGTCGGCAAAGTCGGTCTCGATCCAGCGGGTATGGACGCGGAATTCGCCGTCCGGGGCAAGGAAATCGTCCTCCTCCAGCACGGCGCGGTCAAAGGGCAGGACCGAGGCCACGCCTTCGATGCGAAACTCGCGCAGGGCGCGCGCGGCGCGTTGCAGCGCCTCGGCGCGGGTGGCGCCGGTCACGATCAGCTTGGCCATCATCGAATCGAAGCTGCCCGGCACGATTGAGCCCGCCGCCACGCCGCTGTCCAGCCGCACCCCCGGCCCCGAGGGCGCGTCAAAGACATCGACCGGGCCGGGCGTGGGCAGAAAGCCGCGGGCCGGGTCCTCGGCATTGATGCGGAATTCGATCGAATGACCGCGCGGGGCGGGCACCGTCTCATCGGCCAGCCGCGCGCCCTGCGCCACGCGGATCATGGCGCGCACAAGGTCGATGCCGGTGGTTTCCTCGGTCACGGGATGTTCGACCTGAAGCCGGGTATTCACCTCAAGAAACGAGATCGTGCCATTGGCAGAGAGCAGGTATTCCACCGTCCCCGCCCCGGAATAGCCGGCATGGGCACAGATTTTCCGCGCCGAATCGTGGATGCGGGCGCGCTGTTCGTCGGTCAGGAAGGGGGCGGGGGCTTCCTCGACCAGCTTCTGGTTGCGCCGTTGCAGCGAACAGTCGCGGGTGCCGATGACCTTGACGGTGCCGTGCCGGTCGGCCAGCACCTGCGCCTCGATATGGCGGGGGCGGTCAAGGAACTGCTCGATGAAGCATTCGCCGCGGCCAAAGGCGGTCAGCGCCTCGCGCGTGGCGGACTGGAACAGCTCTTCGACCTCGTCCAGCCGCCACGCGACCTTCATGCCGCGCCCGCCACCGCCGAAAGCGGCCTTGATGGCGATGGGCAGCCCGTGGTCGCGGGCAAAGGCCAGCGCCTCGGCCGGGGTTTCCACCGGGCCGGGGGTGCCGGCGACCAGCGGCGCGCCGACGGCCTCGGCGATGCGGCGGG
>RRZU011209241.1_pt1 | contig 23016 bp, 16 predicted proteins | sample 2165561 | NCBI WGS metagenome assembly RRZU01 (sample SAMN10456909, study PRJNA506462) | wastewater metagenome | isolation source: wastewater sludge | place: USA: Moscow, Idaho | reverse complement strand
GATGATCACCGACATGAGGATGATCAGCGCCGTGCAATAGGCCAGGGCGATGCCGTAGTCACCGTTGCCGACGCGGCCGATGATGTAGGTGGTCGCCAGTTCGTTCTCGGCGGTGACGAGGAAGATGACCGCGCTGATCGTGGTCATGGCGCGGGCAAAGCTGTAGACCAGCGCGGCGACGAGCGCCGGCTTGAGCAGTGGCAGGGCGACGGCGAAGAGCGTCTGCGCGGTTGTCGCGCGCAGGGTGAGCGAGGCTTCGTCGAGCGACTTGTCGAGCTGCTTGAAGGCCGCCATGCCGGCCTGCACGCCGACCGGCAGGTTGCGGAAGAGGAAGCACACCACGATGATCAGTCCGGTGCCGGTGAGTTCGATCGGCGGCACGTTGAAGGCCAGGATGTAACTGACCCCGAGGACGGTGCCGGGGATGGCGAAGGAGAGCAGGGCAACGAATTCGAAGGCATGGCGCCCCTTGAACTCGATGCGCGAGAGCAGGTAGGCGATGAGCAGTCCGATGATCGCGGTGATCGGCGCCGAGATGCCGGCGAGCTTGAGCGTGGTGAACATCGAGTTCCACGCCGTGCCGGACCAGACCAGTCCGAACTGACCCCATTCCAGGCCGAAGGCGGTGGAAAAATGCGCAAGGGTGAGCGTGTAGTCGCGGCCCCAGGTTTTCACGAAGCCGCCGGCAAAGGCGAAGAGATAGACGATCAGCGTGAAGGCGAGCCAAGGGTAGACGAAAACAACCAAGGTGCGCCGGACGCCGTCGGGCAGGCGCATCGGGATGCCCGAGTCGCCCTTGCCGCTGACCGTGGTGAACTGGCGTTTGCCCAACAACCCCTGTTGCAAGGCGAAGACCCCCAGAGCGAAGAGGGTTAGGATCCAGGCCAGCGAGGCGGCGCGGCCCTGGTCGTACTGGGCGCCGACGATGGCGAAGAAGACCTCGGTCGACAACACCGAGAACTGGCCGCCGACAACGATGGGATTGCCGAAGTCGGCGATGCTCTCAACGAAGCCGACCAGAAAGGCCTTGGCGAGGCCCGGCTTGAGCAGCGGCAGGGTGATGGTGAAGAAGGTCTTGCTGCGGTCCGCGCGCAGCGTCTGTGCGGCTTCTTCCATGCTCGGCGCGATGCCTTGAACGACGCCGCGCATGATCATGAAGGCGATCGGGGTAAAGGCGAACATCTGCGCGATCCAGACGCCGAAAGACCCGTAAAACCAGCGCGTCGGTGGAATATCGAAAGCGTATTCGAGGAACTGGTTGACGATGCCCGCGCGCCCGAAGAGCAGGATCAAGCCGAGGCCGACGACGAAGGGCGGGGTGATGATCGGCAGCAGGGCAACGACGCGTAGCGGCGTTTGCACGCGCGGCCCGGCGGCGCGCTCGGCGAGCAGGGCCATCAGGGTGCCGAGCACGGTGGTGCCAGCGGCGCAGGCCAGGGCCAGGAACAGCGTGTTCCAGGCGACGCCACAGCGCAGGCCTCCGGCCAGGCAGGAGAGGCTCCAGATGCGCTCGTCGCCGACCCGGGCGAAGATGGCCAGCAGCGACCACTGCCCCGTTTCGTCGATGAAGGCGCTGGACAGCGCCTTGGCGACCGGGAAGGCGATGAACAGCGCCAGCAAGGCCGAGCAGGTCAGGACCGAGGCGGCGATGAACAGGTCGCCCTTGAAATAGCCGACGCGGGCCAGGCCGAAGGCGGTCAGGACGAGCAGGGCGAGCAGGACCACGAAGGCCCCGGCGCCCATGCCGAACTGGTTGCTGGCCAGTTCGCCGAATGCAGCCGCGAGGGGCGCGTAGGACCAGCCGCGGGCGCCGATGGCAAAGCCGCTGAACAGCAGGCCGGCGAGGCCGAGTACGCCGCCTGCGAGCAGCCAGGCACCTTGCGTACGCCCCGGGCGAACGCACAGCCCGAGGCCCGCGATGCCCTGCCCGATGAGGCCGAAGAGCAGCCAGGGGCGCTGGTGCTCAAGGGCCTGGACGAGGCCGTTGGCGGTTTCGGGGCCGGCGAAAATCTGCCCGAGTACCTGATACCAAGCGGTGTCGTGGATGGTGTACCAGGGCAACAGGAGAAAACCCAGCAGTCCGGCGCTCAACCAGGCGATGATGGCGGTGTTCGGATTCTTCTTCATCAAAGTCGATGCGGTAAGGGCCGGCTATGGGGTGCTGCCCGAGGTTGGCGGTAAGGCGAAGATCCCCGCCCGCGCCAGTGGGCGGGCGGGGATTGGGGGCGCGGAATTAGCGCGGCAGGGTATTGACTTCTTTTTCCCAGCGCGCGATCAGGCGCCGACGTTCGGCGCTGGTGCCGTACTTGGCGTAGTCGTAGTCGATGAACTTGATCGTCTTGAAGTCCGGGATGCGCGGGTCGATCTTGGCGTGCTTGTTCGACGGCAACTGGAACTGCTTGGTCGCGGCGGCCATTTCCTGCGCCGCCGGGGTGAGCGCCCACTCGTAGAATTTCTTCGCCGCAGCGGTGTTGCGTGCGCCCTTGATCAGGCTCATCGAGCCGATTTCGGCACCGGTGCCTTCGCTCGGCGTTACCGTCTCGACCGGAAAGCCGTTCAGCTTTTCACCCGGTGCGTCGTGGATGAAGCTGATCGAAACGGCCGATTCGCCGCGTGCCACCGCCTTGATCGGGCCGGTGCCGGAGCGGGCATACTGGCCGACGTTGCGATGCAGGCCCTTGAGGTATTCGAAGGCCTTGTCCTCGCCCATCAGCTGCACCAGCGTGGCGATCATGGTGTAGGCGGTGCCGCTCGAACTCGGGTTGGCGACCTGTATTTCGCCCTTGTACTCGGGCTTGAGCAGGTCGGCCCAGGTCTTGGGCACGGCGAGCTTGCGCTTGGCGAGCAGTTCGGTGTTGTAACCGAAGCCGAGCGGTCCGGAATAGATGCCGACGGTCTTGTAGCCCGATTGACGGGCTTGTTGCTGGGCCCACGGATGCAGGTCGGCGAGCGAAGGTGACTTGTACTCGGCGGTGAGGCCGAGTTCTGCGGCCTGCAGGTGAGGGTCGCCGGTGCCGCCGAACCAGACGTCGGTCTTGGGGTTGTCCTTCTCGGCGATCAGCTGGGCGAGCGCTTCGCCCGAGCCTTTTTGCACGATGTTGATCTTGGCGCCGGTGGTGCGGGCGTAGACCGTGCCGATCATGCTGCACCATTCCGCTTGCACGGAGCAGATGATGTTCAGTTGCCCGGCGCCTTGCGCATGGGCAGCGAAGGCGCCGACCGAGAGCGCGGTGGCGAGGAGCGTACGACGCAAGAGCTTGGACATGACCTTTCCCCTTCATTGTTGTTGTGGCGTGTGCAGCCGCAGGACAGGCGGCCGCATGGCGGGGACTGTAGTCGATCGGCCGACGCGCGTCGATATGCGCGCGGGCGGGCGGAGGGCCTCTGAAAGCACACTGAAAGCCGAATGAAAGCCGCCGTCGCAGGGGCGGCGACGGCGGCGGGTAAACGCCTCGAGGGATGGGCTGCGAGGCAAGCAGGACGGGCGTTTGCGGGCGGCTGCAGCGCCCGTCCCTTGGGCCTAGTGGAACTGCGCTTCTTCGGTCGATCCGGTGAGCGCGGTGACTGACGAAGCTCCGCCCTGAATGACGGTGGTGACGTCGTCGAAATAGCCGGTGCCGACTTCCTGCTGGTGCGAGACGAAGCTGTAGCCGCGTTCGCGGGCGGCGAATTCGGGCTCCTGCACTTTTTCGACGTAGGCCGTCATGCCGCGCGCCACGTAGTCCTGCGCCAGGTCGAACATGTTGAACCACATCGAGTGGATGCCGGCCAGGGTGATGAACTGGTACTTGTAGCCCATGGCCCCGAGCTCGCGCTGGAATTTGGCGATCGTTGCATCGTCGAGGTTCTTGCGCCAGTTGAACGACGGCGAGCAGTTGTACGCCAGCATCTTGCCCGGGTGGTGGGCATGCACGCCTTCAGCGAAGCGGCGCGCGAAGGCGAGGTCGGGGGTGCCGGTTTCGCACCACACGATGTCGGCATATTCGGCGTAGGCGACGGCGCGCGAGATCGCTTGGGCGAGGCCTTTGCGCGTCTTGAAGAAGCCTTCGGCGGTGCGCTCGCCGGTGAGGAAGGGCTCGTCGTTGGCGTCGTAATCCGAGGTCAGGAGGTCGGCCGCCTCGGCGTCGGTGCGCGCGATGACCAGCGTCGGCACGCCGCAGACATCGGCGGCGAGGCGCGCCGCGATCAGCTTCTGGATCGCCTCCTGGGTGGGAACGAGCACCTTGCCGCCCATGTGGCCGCACTTCTTGACCGAAGCGAGCTGGTCTTCGAAATGCACGCCGGCGGCGCCGGAACGGATCATCGCCTTCATCAGCTCGAAGGCGTTGAGCACGCCGCCGAAGCCGGCTTCGGCGTCGGCGACGATGGGCGCGTAGTAGTCGACGAAATCGGGATGCCCGGCGCCGATGCCCTTGGCGCACTGAATTTCGTCGGCGCGGCGGAAGGCGTTGTTGATCCGCTCGACGACCTTGGGCACCGAATCGACCGGATAGAGGGACTGATCCGGGTACATCGCGGCGTAGTTGTTGTTGTCGGCAGCAACCTGCCAGCCGGAGAGGTAGATGGCCTTGACCCCGGCCTTGACCTGCTGCATCGCCTGGCCGCCGGTGAGCGCGCCGAGGCAATTGACGTAGGGTTCGCGGTTGACGAGTTGCCAGAGCCGCTCTGCTCCATGCCGGGCGAGCGTGTGCTCGATCGGGAGGTTGCCGCGCAGACGCACGACGTCGGCGGCGGAGTAGCCGCGCTTGATGCCTTTCCAGCGCGGGTTCTCGGCCCAGTCCTTTTCCAGTGCTGCAATGTGTTGTTCGCGATTGCTCATGATCGACCTCTCGAAAATCAAAAAATGACCGGAAGGAAGTGCAAGCTGCCGGGGCGCGGGAGCGAATCGCGAGGAATGCAGGCAGGTTGTGCAGAGCAGTATACGAGGCGCACAAGGGCGAAAAAAGTGTCTTATATAAGACAGAAGAATTTATTTTTTCTTTACTATTTAATAGGTTATGTCCTTTGTCCCGTATTGCGCGATGACGTTCTTGCGATACGAAACCGCGCCTTCAACGAGACCGCGCTGACCGGCCGGGAGGGCGCGGTCAGGACGGTCTTGAACTCAGCGTGCTAGTGCGTGAATGTCGGCGAGCAAGGCGTCGACGCTGGCCGGTGTGGTGTCCCAGGCGCACATGAAGCGTGCCCCGCCTGCGCCGATGAAGGTGTAGAAGCGCCAGCCACGGTTGCGCAGCCCTTCCAGGACGGGCTGTGGCAGTTCGACGAAAACGCCGTTGGCTTCCACCGGAAACAGCAACCGGGCGCCCGGGGTGTTGCGCAGCCCGTCGGCCAATCGCCGAGCCATGGCATTGGCGTGAGCAGCGTGGCGCAGCCAGGCGCCGTCGGCGAGAATGCCGAGCCACGGAGCTGAAAGGAAGCGCATCTTGGAGGCCAGCTGTCCGGCTTGTTTGCAGCGGTAGGCGAAGTCTTCGGCGAGTTCGCGGTTGAAGAAGACGACGGCCTCGCCAACCGGCAAGCCCATCTTGGTGCCGCCGAAACAGAGCACGTCGACGCCCGCGCGCCAGGTGATGTCGGCCGGATCAACGTCCAGCGAGGCGACGGCGTTGGCAAAGCGGGCGCCGTCCATATGCACGCGCAGTCCATGGGCGTGCGCGGCGCGGGCGATGGCTCCGATTTCGTCGGGGCGATAGACCGTGCCGATTTCGGTGGCCTGGGTCAGCGTGACGACGCGCGGTTTCGGGTAGTGGATGTCGCTACGCTTGCCGATGGCGTTGAGCACGGCCTCCGGGGTGAGCTTGCCGTTGTCGCCGCCGGCCGGCAGAAGCTTGGAGCCGTTGGAGAAGAATTCGGGGCCGCCGCATTCGTCGGTTTCGACGTGAGCGAGTTCGTGGCAGACCACGCTGTGATAGCTCTGGCAGAGCGAGGCCAAGGCCAGAGAATTGGCCGCAGTGCCGTTGAACACGAAATAGACGTCGCAATCGGTGGCGAAGACTTCGCGCAGGCGGTCGGATACTTGGCGCGTCCACTCGTCGTCACCGTAGGCCGGAGCGTGTCCGGCGTTGGCGTCGAGCAGCGCGGCAAGGGCTTCCGGGCAGATGCCCGCGTAATTGTCGCTGGCAAAGTGTTGCATGGTCGGGGCTCCTGTGACGGTAGACGAGCATTGTCTCATTCAGCGTGGTGCTGTGTACCTGCAAAAACGAACGGCGCGCCTGGGTGGCGCGCCGTTCGGTTGGTTATGGACGCGAAGTTTATTCTGCGTGGGCGGGCTCTTCCTCGAACACCAGTCGCACTTGACCGCTTTCGTCGAGATCGACGGTGACATGGCCTCCGTGGGTCAGCCGCCCAAACAGCAAGGCATCGGCGAGCGCGGCGCGGATCGTGTCCTGGATCAGGCGCGCCATCGGCCGCGCGCCCATCAGCGGGTCGAAGCCCTTGCTGGCGAGGTGAGCCTTGAGCGCGTCGGTGAACACCGCGTCGACTTTCTTCTCGTGCAACTGGGATTCAAGCTGCATCAGGAATTTGTCGACGACGCGCAGGATGACTTCGTGGTCAAGCGCCTTGAAGGAGGTCGTCGCATCGAGCCGGTTGCGGAACTCGGGCGAGAACAGGCGCTTGATTTCGACCATCTCGTCGCCGGCCTGCTTGACCGAGGTGAAGCCCATCGTCGACTTTTGCAAGGCTTCCTGCCCGGCGTTGGTGGTCATGATGATGATGACGTTGCGGAAATCAGCCTTGCGCCCGTTGTTGTCGGTCAGGGTACCGTGATCCATCACCTGCAGCAGGATGTTGAAGATGTCGGGATGGGCCTTTTCGATTTCGTCGAGCAGCAGAACGCAGTAGGGCTTCTTGGTGACTGCTTCGGTGAGTTGTCCGCCTTGGTCGAAGCCGACGTAGCCGGGCGGCGAACCGATCAGGCGCGACACGGCGTGTCGTTCCATGTATTCCGACATGTCGAAGCGCAGCAGCTCAACGCCCAGGCAATAGGCGAGCTGCTTGGCGACCTCGGTTTTGCCGACCCCGGTGGGGCCGGAGAAAAGGAAGCTGCCGATCGGCTTGCCCGGCGTACCGAGCCCCGAACGCGCCATCTTGATGGCTTGCGCCAAGGCGTCGATGGCCGGGTCCTGGCCGAAGACGACGGCTTTGAGGTCGCGGTCGAGGTTCTTGAGGGCGTTGCGATCGTCGGAGGTGACCTGGGTCGACGGCACGCGCGCGATGCGGGCGACGATCTCCTCGATGTCCTGCTTGCCGATGACCTTTTTCTGCCGCGATTTGGGCAGGATGCGCTGCGCGGCGCCGGCTTCGTCGATGACATCGATGGCCTTGTCCGGCAGATGGCGGTCGGTGATAAAACGCACCGAGAGGTCGACGGCGGAAGTCAGTGCCGCAGCTGAGTATTTGATGCCGTGATGCGATTCGAAACGCGACTTCAGGCCCTTGAGAATCTCGATGGTGTCGGGAATCGAGGGCTCATTGACGTCGATTTTCTGGAAGCGGCGCGACAGGGCGTGGTCTTTCTCGAAGATGCCACGGTATTCGTTGTAGGTTGTGGCTCCGATGCACTTGAGCTGGCCGTTGGAGAGTGCCGGCTTGAGCAGGTTGGAGGCATCCATCGTTCCGCCCGAAGCCGAGCCTGCACCGATCAGGGTGTGAATTTCGTCGATGAACAGAATCGCATTCGGATTGTCGGCGAGTTGCTTGAGTACCGCCTTCAGCCGTTGCTCGAAATCGCCGCGGTACTTGGTCCCGGCCAGAAGCGCGCCCATGTCGAGGGCATAGACGTTGGCCTTGGCGAGAATTTCGGGGACTTCGCGGTCGACAATGCGCCGGGCCAGGCCCTCGGCAATTGCAGTCTTGCCGACGCCCGCTTCTCCGACCAGCAAGGGATTGTTCTTGCGCCGCCGGCAGAGCGTTTGGATGACGCGTTCGAGTTCAAGTTCGCGTCCGATCAGCGGGTCGATGCGACCTTGGCCGGCCAGCGCGTTGAGGTTGATGGTGTAGTTTTCAAGCGGGCCGGCGTTGGGTTCGGTTGCGGTTTCTGTCTCCGCTTCCGCCTCTTTCTTGGGCGCACCTTGCGCCGCTTTGGCAATCCCGTGCGAGATGAAATTAACGACGTCGAGCCGGGTCACCCCTTGCTTTTGGAGGTAGTAGACGGCGTGCGAGTCCTTCTCACCAAAGATGGCAACCAGAACATTCGCGCCGTTGACCTCCTTCTTACCAGAAGACTGGACGTGCAGGATGGCACGCTGGATCACACGCTGAAAACCGAGCGTCGGCTGGGTGTCGATGTCGTCCTCGCCGGCAACCGTCGGCGAATGTTCGGCGATGAAGGTGCTCAAGTCATTGCGCAGTTGCTCGATGCTGGCACCGCACGCCCGCAGCGTCTCGGCCGCAGAGGGGTTATCGAGCAGGGCCAGGAGCAGGTGCTCGACCGTGATGAACTCATGGCGCTTCTGCCGAGCCTCAACAAAGGCCATGTGCAGGCTGACTTCGAGTTCTTGGGCAATCATCAGTTTTCCTCCATCACGCAGGCCAGCGGATGCTGGTTTTCCCGTGCAAAGGCCGCAACCTGTTCAACCTTGGTGGCGGCGATGTCGCGCGGATAAACACCGCAAACGCCTCTTCCTTCCACGTGAACTTTGAGCATGATTTGCATGGCTCGTTCTCGGTCCATCGAAAAAAATTTCTGTAGGACGAGAACGACGAAATCCATCGGAGTGAAGTCGTCGTTGAGCAGCAAAACCGTGTAAAACGGAGGTGGAGCGAGCTTGCTGCGTTGCGCCTCGAGTACGGCGCCTGTCTGGTGCTGTTTGGCCATGTCCTCATTCTAACCAGTCCGCAGACGAAGGCAAAACATCCGAGAAAACGATGATAACAATCAAAAAAAACCACACTTTTCGGCTGCTGCGGCTGGAAATGCTTGACGCATCATCGGCGACTAGCGTACAAAGCTCTGGTGTTCAGGTCCGATCACTGTCGGGTTGGAGCACGACAGCGGGCACTGCCCGGGTTTATTTTTTTTAAGGAAGTAGTGTTATGGCAACTGGTACTGTCAAGTGGTTCAACGATGCCAAAGGTTTCGGGTTCATTACGCCGGACGATGGTAGCGAAGACCTCTTTGCGCATTTTTCCGCCATCAACATGGGCGGATTCAAGACCCTCAAAGAGGGCGAGAAAGTCACCTTTGATGTGACGCAGGGTCCCAAGGGCAAACAAGCTTCGAATATCGTGCGCGCCTAATCGGACTGCGCCGAAAAACCCGCCGCTAGCGGCGGGTTTTTTTTATCTGTTGTTCGCAAATTCGCGGGCGCCGCGAGTAATTGCCGTGCGGGCGCGCGAGTTAAGCAAGACGCGAAGGGAAGGCGACGCGCTCAGTAGTCTGCGTTTTTGGTTCGAGGGCGAAGAAAAGAAAAGGGCCCGGCGTTTATCCGGGCCCCTTGATGGTGGTGGATGGTTTGCTACCGAACAACTTGCTATTGGGGGCAATGAGTGATGCTGCGGGGGATTGGGCGCGCGCAACAGGCCAGGGTCATACTTTCACCTGGTCGCGAACTTTGTTCAATGGCGAAAAGTCTGGTGCCGCATCATTTATCTCAGCAATCATCGCGTCATCTACATATTTCTCGGCGATGAGTGGAGAGATGACGATGCCGTGAAGCTGCGCGCGCAAATCATCCCATCGCTCGCGGAGCACTTTCCAGTTCCTCTCATCGTAGGTCCCTTGGAAGACGACTGGGCAGATCTCGATCCTGGGAAGCTTCGGAACGGTCACAGGGTTGGCAAGAGCTTCCTTCAGCTTACCTTCCCACAGGCTACCAATCCGATCAATGCGCCCAATTTGCTGCTCAACTACACCGGGATTCCATTCGGGATGCAACAGGACGACGGTTCGACACGCCTTATGGAGATTGAGCCCTTCTCGACCCACCACCGATTGTGCGACCAGGACTTTTGGGTGGCCATGCCGACGGTTAAACGCCAACTGCAGGAGGCGCCGCGTTTCGGGTTTCGTGTCGCCGTACATCAGCCGTGCGAAACCGCCCTCTGTCCGACTGTACTCGTCGTGCAATTTTGCCTCCAGATTCGTCCATAGATCGGCGGCTTCGGCAGCATCCAGTGCTCCGTCTCCATTGGCGTCGCCTTCATCGCGATCGCTTACCGCTTCAACCAGATCAACAAATGCACGGGCGAGCTCATCAGCACGCGGGACTTCCTCACTCGTTTCTACCAGTTCCTGGATTGCTCTTGCCACCACAGCCAATGAAGGCTCGTGGTCGTCCCTTTCATAATTCACGGCTTTGAACGCACCAAACAACGTCTTCACGCGAGCGCTAGCGGGCATCTGACCGAGCCCCGCTTCAATATGTTGAATGAGTTTTTCTCGAATCGTGCGCCGTTGCTCCTCCAGTCGCTTGTACTGCTTATCAAGAGCCTTATCGAGTTCACCAGGACTTAATGGTCCGGGTCGCTGCAACTGCCGATGGGCCGCTGCGACAGCGTTCCCTTCGTTTTCGTGTACTTTGGATTGGGACCACGGCTGCTGTGCGTCTACGCTGCGCAACATTGCTCTTGCATTGAGCAACTCGACCAGGGCTCGCAATGGGCGCGTAAACCGCCCGAACACCAAGACCTTCTCACCTCGCTGACAGACTTCTTCAATTGCTGCCGCGGCAGCCAGGATGGCAGGATGATCGTACAAGGCTACATCACCCGAAGTGTTGCCCTGCGATGCCTGAATCATCACCTTCTGCCACCACTCCGCGCGTTGTGTTCGCTTGTCGCGCAATGAGGGTTCCGCGCCATCCCCGGTTTCGGATAACGGGAGAATTTCATCGTCTTCGTTTTGCTTTTTGTCGTCCACCTCATGGCGATGGATTTGATCGATCAGTGCTGCGACGCCGTGGCCATTGCCCAGTGTCAAGCGCAGCCGCTTGGAGATGGAATTGTCCGCCTGCTGTGTAACGAACGACAGTGCTTCGGCCGCACAAACTGCCTGTTTCCAGGCATCTGACAGGTGTACCGTTTCGACAAGAATTTCCCTTTCCTGCCGGTAGGCATGAAAACGCTCGCAGGAGTGGGTTTGGAACGCCAACACGGATGGGTCTTCCCGCTTGTCCCGGCGAAGCAGATAAGGGGCCAGGGTCTTCTTGAAAGCGATTGAAGCGATTTTGTATGCCGAGCGTGTCGCCTCGTCACTCGGGCACTGCCTCACCTTGCGTACCGCCTCGGCATAGGTCGAAATCGCGTGGGATGCCGACGCCCCATCCACCCTGATACGCCCCAGAATTTGTATCCACTGTTGCGCGTCGAGTTCAACGGGCGTTGCCGTCATGGCAAGGCGACGTGCGCTGTCGGAGTGCAGCACGATCTGTTCCAGCAAGCGGTTCAGACCGCTGTCCTGACCTCGGCTCTTGTGTGCCTCATCCGTAATCACCAAGTCAAATATGCCCAGCCCTAGCCCAACTGCCCGTTCGAGCCAGGGGCGCAGTTGAGCGTTGCGCGCATATTCACCAGCATCCAATGCGCCAGGCCAGGGTGTCTGGTCAGCCAGATCTTGAATCAATCCTCGACAGGGATGGCCAGCAGGGCTGGCACCAACTGCACCAATGATGCTTTCAGCTGCATTTTGAACCCAAGCGTCGTCAAGCAATTCACTGCCGTGGTAACCGCGCGGCGCGCGCGCGCTGGTGTGCTTTCTCCAGCGTGCGTACAACTCTGGAAGTAGCGCCCACCGCCACGCGGCGCTGTTCCCCCCTAGCCGCCAGTTGGTGAAAGCGTGAGAAATCAGCAAAGCATTCTGCTCAAACCAAGGCTTCGGTGATTTCCTATTTTCCCAAGCCTGCAGGAATTGCCGAAGGCTGCGAAGAATCAGGGGAGTATCAATGCCAGCACTCCGCAGCTCGTCACGCCATTGATAACCCAGACCTGGCGGCACAAGTATCGCCACACGCCCCCCCGCGCCGATGACACACTTTGCAACGGCGGCGGCAATCCGTGTCTTGCCCATGCCAACTTCATCCGCAATGATCACACCGTTGCAACTGATGCGGTCTGCAATGGCAAGCAGACTGGCTCGCTGCCCATCGTTGAGCTCCATCTCAGCGCCATTCGCAAGGTCGCGTAGACTTTTGGCAACTTCCGACCATCCCTTAAACCCTGGACTCATCACTGCCCTCCTATTGCCTTCAGGTGATCAACCGCCCAGGCTTTTTCTATGCGTACCAAGGCGTTCTCGTAGAGTTGCCCTGCCGGTGACGCGCTTGTTTCGGCGAAAGCGGGGCGAAAAGCCGCATGCCACAGAGGAGAAAGCGGGTTTAACCCAAGCCCATGGAAAGCTTTGATCACGGGGCACTCCTTGGCATGCCCCAGCGTCTGCTCCAAACGGAGGCACCAAAGGCTCCAGTCCATTTCAGCGATCTCCGTTTGCTTGGCAGCGATGCTCTCGATCAATTCCATCATTTGACGAATCGGGTAGCTTGAACTTCCGGCGAGTTTGCCCTTGGAATTTCCCTCACCATATTCGCCGCCCGCATCACCCCCTGCGTCGTCTTCACCACCGTCCGGGGGCAATGGGAAATCAGCGAGCTGCCAAAAAGCCTCATCGAGACCGATGGCCTGAAGTTGGGTTGCGGCGATTCGACCGAATCCATCGACGACGGGAAGGTCGCCTTCGTGGTATTCGTCATCCACACGCCAGCGGCAGCGGACCTGCCGTGGTTGCGGAGTGCGCCATTGAAATCCTGTTTCGCTTCTCGGGCAGGCCTGGCCCGCCGAGTCGAGCACGACGAAGTCGTCGGAGACAGCTTCGGGCACGCGCAGCTCGTTGCCTTCGGTGCCCTCCCACCAGTTCAGCCACGCGACTGGTGGTGCGGTGTAGCTGGGGTCGCGCGGCGCCATATCTGCGCCCGCCTGTAGCTGATCCGGACTGCCGTCAAAATCATTGGCCCACTGGATAGGAAGCAGGTTAGTCACCACCTGCCACGCTTCAATTCCTTTTCCTTCATCCCAATACAAGTGCTCAGGCGCAAACACGACCCCGGCCTCAAGATTCCCCGCGCTTGCACTCATCTTCTTGGTAAAGCCGGGCGTAGTCAGGTTGCCTGAACCCAGATAGACCCAGGCGCTGTTGCAGGAGTTGGAGTTTTCTCGATAGTTAGCGCTGAACAGAAATTTGGCATGCAGTGCGCGCAGCTTCCCTGCGCCAAACACGCTTGACGGTTGAGCCGCGTGCCGGATTGTCATTCCCTGCTCCTTTAATGCCAACGCCGAAGTTGCAATGGCCTGGCAGGCTTGTGGATTGACGAACAGGTCAACATTCGGATTCTGGGTCAGCAGCAACTCATCCTTGAGCGTGTTGATGATCGAAGTGGGTACCTTGGGCGGATCATTCTGGTCTGCGACTGACTCAAAGAATCCAGAACCCATTGCCAAGTAGTTGCGGGACACATCCTTACTGCAAGCCTTGATCTGATCAGGCAGTTGGCTGAGCAACGACTTGCTCCGACTATCGAAGAATCGAGCCCGCCCTTGAGCCTTCGCCGAGCACAGCGTGACCCAGCCCTCGAATTGATCCCTAACATGCTTCGTTTCATTGCATCCGCTCTGCACTGACGCGGACAGTAAACGGCTATCAAAGTATTTCGTCATCCATTGCAACAGCCCATGTGCTGCCTTTATGTCTGCACACGCTTGCGATGTTTTGCTTTCGGAGTCAGCCAAAATTTCGCTGTCGACCTCGATACGCCACACTAGATCCAGACTCTCTTCGAGCGTCTGGCGTGTCCAGTTGCCCGTGGAGACGATCAGCCTCAGACGCCAGCGATCACCGCTCTGTGCATGCCTGAACCCAAGCAAAGCAATCTTGGCATGGAGCAGACGGAAGGGCTTCGTGGCGACGTCACGGATTGGCAAATGGGCCACGCCGGGGGCGTCCAGCAGGGAGACGGCCGGATTACCCGGATCGAGAAAAACGGCCAGTGCGATCCGACCGAGATGCGCGCGTTGCGCGGCCGTCAGCCTGGTGAAGCGCTCCACCGCATCGTTGAGGAACGGGGCATCGGCAGAATAGCCACACACCCAGCCGAAATGGCCGAGGTAGTCATCGGGAGCCTCGAAATGCTGGGCCAGCGATGGCCCTGGCAACTTGTCGTGGTCGCGACTCATGGGTGCCCCTCGTCAACATCGGGGTGAAGCAACTCGGACAACTTCCCATGCAAATCGACATTGAGCAGATACAGGTTGTGCATCCGGTAGGAAATACCATCCGGCAGGGGAATGCTTCCCGTCGCCGGGGGATCAGCCGGCTCGGCATCCTGCTCATCGCCTGCAGTTTCCGAACCACGGAAAGCGGGGCCGGGCTTGACGTCGTCACCAATCAGCCGCAAGACCTGCCCGTCCCGCACCACCAGGGACCTCAGGACTGATCGCCCCTCTCCAGCGCACTCATGGCAAAATGAACAGGCATCCATATCCGCGTGCCTGTGGGATATGAACTCTTTAGCGGCCGTCATCAAGTCGTGGAGCGGTTGAACCAAGACATCCGGGATGTCTGTTAGCAGCGAGTACGTCGTCCCACTAGCTTGGTTTCCGATGTGCGCCTCCAATGTGTCGAGCACTTGTATGGCTGCATCGCGCGCACGAAAGAATCGAGCGCCCGCCAAGAGATCCTGCCAGTGAGACTCGGCAAGATCCTGTGGCTTCGCGCTCCAATCCAACTGGGCAGGCGCGGCTTGCCTCAGTGTTTCGACCCATGCCAGCGCGTTGCGACGTCTGCCCTCTGAGTCCTCTTGCCCACCCTGAATCAAGCGCTCGCGAAACTGCGGGCGAGCATCGTTGGCGAGCGGCTCGAGGGGAGACAATGCCCCGCGAAGTTCGTCCGTGCTGACGCGGCTATCTTGGCCGCAAACCCACATCGTCAGATGGTCCAAGACGGATCGCTTGTAAGGCTTGAAACCTTTAAAAGCATCTTCAACGAACACCCTCCCCATCTCTGAGATACGGAACGCGTTGAATCGCGCGCTTTCGGACTCCACGAATCCGAGGGCAGGCAGCGCCTGGGTTGTCGCCATTCGCATCGGCTGGGTCACATAGAAGTTACGCTGACGGGCGCGAGCAAAACTGAAATCATCGCTGTTGCCCTGCAATTTGACGCTGCCCCGAAGGCGCGGGTCGCTACTCCAGCCATTACCCTTGAATGCCAGCCAGCACGCCAGTGCCTCAATGGCATTGGCCACCTCTATATTCTGAACTTTCACGCCATTACTTCTGGCCTGTTCGGCAACAAGCACGCCAAGTGTTGCCAGCAGCGTCTGCTTTCCAAACCAGATACCGCCCAGTCCCGGCACGGCCAAGTCGTTGAAATGGCGTACTGAAGCACCAAGACCAAGAGTCCTGGTGCGGCGTGTACTCGGCAAGAATTCGGGGCCCAGGAGTCCCCACACGTTCTCTCTCAAGATCATTCCTTCATCGATTCTTCATCCCGGAGGGAACACGCCGCACATGGTCAACTGCGTCGCCGAAGCCACGTAGCCACCACTCCAACATGGCGCTATCAACTACTGTGGCCGTCATTTCCAATTTCCCGTCCTCAAGTTCGACCACTTGCTGGTCGCTGGACAATGGTGACTCCTGCAAATGAAGGCCGGCATCACGTTCAATGCGAAAGGTCAGACGAATCTTTTCCCCATCACCGAAGCCGAATCGCCCATCGTCGTCGTACTGCTTGAGGTCAAATTCCTTGGGGCGATCAAAGGTCAGCGTCGACATATCGGCCGACAATATGCGGTGTAGCGCCAGATTCCTCTCGTTGTCATAACCACGATAGCGGCACACGAGATACAGGCGCGGCCCCTGCTGCACGAGGCCCAAGGGCATGACGTCCACCTTGTTCCGCTTTCCTCCTGAATTCCGGTAGTCGAGATGGAGCCAGCGGTTGCTGTACAGCGCTTCACTGACAACTTCGAAGACACCGGAAACGATCTTGGGCGGCAGCAACGGCTGGCTGGTGGCGACGACGCGTATCTTGCCGGGCCACTGCTTCTCCAGGCGGGCAGTGCTCTCCGGGCCGAGATTTCGCCTTGCCTGCGTGAAAAAACCTGCCATCGATTTCATCAGGTGAGGCGGCAGCAGGTTCTTCAGGTGTTCCTCAGCCAGTTGCAGCAGCAGTGACTCCTGCGGCGTGAGGTTGGGCACAGCCAGCGCCTTTGCCTGTTCGAGCCAGCGGTAGCCATAGGGCTTGCTGCGGTCGTCGCGCTCGATCTCGAAATGCTCGCTGAGCATTTCCAGTTGTCGCTGGATGGTACGCAGATCGCGGTCGATGCCGGCATCCTTCAACTGGCTGTGCAACTCGCCGGCCGTGACCTTGCGGCCACGCGGAATGCGACGCAGCAGTTCGACGGCCAGCAAGACGGTTTCCAGGGTGTCTGAGCGCTTGGCCATGTCAGCTCACCGCCTTGCCGGTGAAGGCCGACCACAGCCGCACCATGGCGTAGGTATCGAGGGCACAGTAGTCCAGCAACTGGCGTTCGATCTCGGCCTTGCGGGTGGCGCTGGCCTGGGGGGACAAGGCTTCGAGAAAGACCTCCATCGCCATGCCACCATCCTGAACCCCCTTCAGGTCGGCATAGTTGAGATCCGGGCAGAGCGCGGGCAGTACGGCCTTGATACTCCAGCTGCCGCGCTGGCTGGGGTGGTAGTAATGATCGCGGGCAACGGGCAAGAGATCCACCACACGCTCATTCAATGCCAGCAGTTGCGTGGCCAAGCGCGGGAAGCGTTCGGCGAGTTCGCGGATACGGGCGGTTTCGAAGCCGGCGTTGTAGACAAAGATGGGGCCGCGCTCGCCGCAGGCGGCGAGCAGCGCTTCGGCAAAAGCCTTGGACGGGTCTTTCCCGGAAAGGTCGAGAAAGGCCTGTTGTTCGAGCTTGCCGGTGCGCGACAGGCGATGCACGCTGAACTGGAAGGGAATCTGCTGGTAGGGGCGCGTGCCTTTCCAGATCGGCACGGCGAACTGGATGGTCTCGAAATCCATGAAGTAAGCCGGCAACTTGTGGCTGGCCAGCGCCTTTGCCGCCGCCTGCTGATCGAAATAGGTTCGCCCGGAAAGCGTGACTTCCTTGACACGGCGCTGCTGGTCGTTGAGCAGTGCGTCCGGGATGTCGCGGAGTTCAATGACCGCGTTGGCTTTGATGTGCGCAGCCAGCTTGTTGCCAATCCGCGGCAGCCAGCTGACCGGCTGCTCGGCCTGTGGTTCCAGCCCCTGGCAATACGCCAGAAAGCCACATTCGTAAGGATTTGTACACTGACTGCCCGTGTTGATCGCCGGTACCTTCCTCTTCGCCACGATTTGCTGCGCTTCAGCAATCCAGCCACGCACTTCGTCACTGCGGCAAAAGGCTTCGTCGGTCAGATCGTTTTCCAGCAAGAGTCCGTCGTAATCGTCAGCACCAGGGTAGACCCAGGCACTGTCAATATGCGCCAAGGCAATGGCGGAAAGAGGTACACCGCAGGCACGTGCGAGGAATGCCTGTACGGCGGCATCATCACGGTGGTAATCCTTGACCGAGGTGGAGGACTTCACTTCGATCATCCGCCAAACGCGCTTGCCACCTTTCCTCACCGGCAGCATCACGTCGGCGAAAGCCAGTGCGCCATCGGCACGGAAACCGGCCTCAAAAACAGGCTGGTTCGATTTCAGCAAGTCTTGCGTTCGGGCAAAAGCGGCCGCAAACCCCTCGGCTTGCGGATCGATCAGTGCTCCTTTGCCTTTTGGATCATAGAGCCGTTGGGCGATATCGCCGACCTGGTGTCCAACCGCAAAGCTTGCCTGCGTGGCAGAGGAGTCTTCACGTAACTCGGGGCGATGCACTTCCAGCCATAGGCGCTTGGGGCATTGGCGGAATGCCATGAGCTTTGATTTTGAGAGCGTACGCACGAAAACCTCCCTCTTATTTTCTGGTCATTTTCTCACGCGGCATCGATTACATAAACCCAATGGATCGCTTCGTGCCTTCTTTCACCATGCACTCGCCTTCAAGGGCCGACACCAGAGCGGTGGCACTTTCAAGCGGGCGAAAACGGTGCTGGCGCAATACGGCGGCAAAGTCCCCCGGTGTCAGCCGGTGCAGGTGGGCAAGCCGGGCCTGCGCATCTACCAAAGGCGTGGATAGCCCCAGTGCAGCGGTGTGGCGGCACAACAACTCCCACGCTTGGTCGGGGCGCAGAAAGTCGAACTTCACCTTGAGGTCAAAACGGCGCAGCGCGGCCTGGTCCAGCCCGTCCATCAAATTGGTCGAGGCGATGAACACGCCGGGGAATGATTCCATCTGGGTCAGCATCTCGTTGACCAGGCTCACTTCCCAGCCGCGCTGCGCACCCCGTCGATCCTGCAGGAAACTGTCCACCTCATCCATCAGCAAGACAGCTCCCTCGGTCTGTGCCTCGCGGAAGGCGCGCGCGATGTTGCGCTCGTTTTCACCCACGTAGGGGGACATCAGATCCGACGCGCGCTTGACGAGCAATGGCACCCCGAGCTGTTCGGCAACCCAGCGCCCGTAAGCCGTCTTGCCTGTTCCCGGCGGGCCGTAGAGGCATAGCCTTCCGGATTTTTCCGACATAAGCCCATCGGCCACGACTACCAGATCCGCATCAGCGTGAATGAAGCCGGGGTCATAGACCTCTGGCAGCCGGTTCGGGTCGTTCTGAGTCAATGGGCGGTGCCCTTGTGCTTCCAGCGTGTTCGAAATCAGACGCTCAAAGGCAGCAGCCGCATTGCTCTCGCCAAGTTCGTCCCGGATGGTACGTACGACGGCACTGGCTTTGACAACCACCGCCGGAGCAAGTGTCTCTGCTTCAGCGATACGTGAAATCCGGCTGGCATCAAGCAGATCTCCGCAGCTTTCCTGCAAAATCCGTTCTCGCTGCTTTTTCGGTGGCACGGGCAGTTCAAAGACCATATCAAAGCGGCGGATGAAGGCGGGGTCAAGACCACGGATAGAGTTGGACAGCCACAGCGTCGGCACCGGGTTTTCTTCCAGCATCCGGTTGATCCAGGCTTTGCGAACCTGCGCCGTGCTCTTGCGACCGAAGAAGCTGTCGCCATCGTTGAAGACATCTTCGACCTCATCGAATACAACCAAAGCTCGACGCTGTGCGAAAAAGCTCTGCGCAGCACGAAATGCGCGTAAACGGCGTTCTCCGTTAACCGGATCACCGTCGGCGTCTTCGCTGGCAACGTCGAACAGTTCGCACCCTAGTTCTCCCGCCAGTGCACGCGCCAACTGGCTCTTGCCGGTTCCTGGTGCACCGTGCAAGAAGATGTTGACGCCACGCCGCCCTGTAGCCGTCGCGTGACGGAGGTAGGGCAGCAGGATTTCCAGCGAAGGCTGGATGTGACCGTAATCCATCAAGCCCAATTGGCCGGGAGGAACAGCCGACACAGTGCCGCGCAACAGGCTGATCGGGTCTGCCTCTGATGTGGCCATCAGATCGGCGAATACATCGGACAACAAGTTCAGCTTGCCACGCAACGTGCTGGTGCCGCTGCGGTCAACGGATACCAATCCGGAGCGCGCCAGGATGCCTTGTGCGCTCAACGACGTACGAATATCCGGCTCCGGCAGTTCCAGCAAGGAGGACAGGGTATGGAATACCTTGACAGATGAAAGCTGGCCGAGCCAGTCAGCCGTGTCGTCGAGCAGCCGCTCGTTGTGGATCGATACGGCGAATTCCAGTACCCGGCAGTCGGTCGGGCTCAAGCCCACCAGCCCTGACAATTGGCGGATGTTGTGACACAAGCACGCTGGAAGTGTCGCTTTCGCCCAGTCCTTTTCTGCCTGCTGATGCAGTTTTCGAAGTTCGAACTTGACTGTCTTCAAGTCGAATTCGTTTTCTTCTTCGTTGGCATGGCTCACACTGCTTGGACGGCGCAAGAATTCAGGGATATCAAATTGTGACGAATCAACCCAATGCCCCAAACCAAGTGCTGTGGCCAGAGCGTCGTTGTGAAACCCGTGCGAATGTAAAAACTCGCGATGTCCGCCCAAGGGCACCAAAATTCGCAGCAGCCAGAGACGAATGATCGGGTCAATCTCGATTGCATTTCCAGAATAGCGGGCTCGACGTCGTGCCATGATGGTTCCTCCTGTCTATGAGTGCCATCATCCTGGTTGTTGCGACATCATGTGTCGTACTTGATCGGCCCGTTTTTTGGTGGCAAACAGCTTGGCTTCTTGATCGTTCAGCGCGTGAATGGGGTGTCATCAATCAACCCGGAGCCCGCCATGACCACCCAGCCCACCGCCCTCGACACCTATCTCCAGCGCCTGCCGATGATCCTCGACAAGATCGAGGCCCTGCGGCAACTGGCCGACGATCACTTCGGCCACGCCCCGGACGCCATCCACTGGGGCCACGTCGGTGACCTCGGGCGGGTGGATCAGGCGCTGGATGAGCTGCTGGCGACTTTCGACGGCCAAGCCAAGTGAGGGAGGAAGTCATGGAAACTCTGCCCAAACTCTCCCCAGCCCAAAGCCTGCTGCTGCGCACCGCCGCCCGTCGTCCTAATGGGCGCGTGATGCCGCCAGACACCCTGCGCGGTGGCGCACGGGCTAAGGTGCTGACCGCATTGCTGCAGCGTGGCTGGGTCGAGCCTGCCGACGGCGGCCACTTGCTGACCGATGCGGGCTACGCGGCCATCGGCCAGCAGCGGCCCGCACCGCCGGATGGCGTCGCAAAGTGCGACACCACCGACGACCTCCAACTTCTGGAGGGCATCCCGATCCGTCCCGGCACCAAGCTCGCCGCGCTGGTGGTGGCGCTGCGCCGCCCGCAGGGGGCAACCAGTCTGCAACTGATGCTCGCCACCGGCTGGCAGCCGCACACCGTGCGAGGGGCGATCTCCGGAATGCTGCGCAAGAAACTTGGCCTGAACGTGGTGCTGGCGCACAACGACACTGGCGAGCGGGTGTATCGGGTGGTCTGATCATCACGGACAGGGAGTGAATTCAGCTCACGCCCTTGTCGTAAGGGGCTCCAAATCCTGGACACCCTCGGTGGCCGATTTCGCAGCGTTCGACGTAAAACCACCAGCAAACCCGCACCAGCATTGAGTTTTCGTCCCAGGCCGTTTTCCGCGCGGCCGGTGTGCAAACCTGCGAACTCGGTACGCACCCTGGTTCGCACCTTCCGTATTCCCCGCCATCCTGCGAACGCCAGCGCTGACGGGGCTTTCGGCCCGCTGGCTCACGCCGCCGGGTGCGAACCGCAAACCCTGCAAACCTTGTTTTCTGGTCGGACTGTGGCGGAATGGCGCGCTCGCGCCACCCGTATGGGAACTTCGCCAGGTAGGACCCCTTTTGCCTGGGTCATGTAGGCGTGCGCCGACCATAACAATAGGCGATGACCATCACCAACATCACGATCGTCACACCGGGCCCCTCCGGTGATCTTGGTGACGCTTGTGACGGTGCTATCCACTTGTTTGACCTTAGCGGGGCACACATGCACGGTGTGCGCTGAGATCACCCCTTGAGCCGACAGCCCTGGCATCAGATTTAATATACTGATGTTCTATCCAGTATTTTCATGAACAAATCCACTGCCCCCACCAACTGCCTGCGCTACTGGGACCTGGCCGACCACATTCGAATTGATGACGCCATCGCCCTGTGGTGCGGAGTCGAGCCTGCCCAACTGAACAGTCTGAACTTCGAAACCCAGTGCATGAGCGCCAAGCGTGCAGCCTTGGTCGCTGCCCTTCGATCTGAACGGCTGGAGTACGAAGACCTAGGCATCGTCACCGCGCGTGGCCAAGTGTTCAAAGGTGCGCCCATCGACGAGTTGCTGGAGAAGGATCGTCTGGTCATCAAAAAGGCCAGCCTGCGCCGCTGGTTCGAACAGTTGCCGTTTGAAGATCAGCCGCCGTTTCTGTTCGACGAGGCCCGACAGGCTGTCTTGCCTGACGGCAGTGATGCCGCCGAAATGAGCAGCCTCAAAGCACTCGCGGTCATGGCCCACCTGATGGCCATCTCAGCCGGCAAGTACCGGTCAGGGGACAGACCCAATGCTCAGGCCATAGGCGCCGCGGTCAACGAGGCCGCCAAGGAATTCTTCGGCGAAGACGTTCGCGGATATGCATCCTTCCACAAGAAACTTGGCAGTGCGCTGCGCAACTTCGCACAGGGGCTTCCGGCCAAATTCCGAGAAAACTGAAATTCAGAAAACCATCCTGAAATTCGGCGGGTGAACAGGGGGCCCGCACCCAGACTGGCGGCATTCCAAATGAACCGGAAGGAATGCCGAAATGCCCAAAAGGGTCCGAACACCACAGAGCGCTGCTGCCCTGCGCGCTGAATTCTGGCAAGCGCCAATCGAGGCCTTGCTGGACCGTAAAACTGCCGCCGCCGGTATGGGTTACACCGTTGGCTGGCTCGAATGGGTCGCCACACATGGCGGTGGGCCCATCCTCACCAAGATCGGACGCACTGTCCGTTACCGCAAGGCCGATGTACTGGCTTGGCTGGAAGCCAACAGCCGCCGCGTTGAGCGCACCTCCGAACTCACGGGTCGGGGGTGACGATGGGCCATACCCAGACCCCGGCGCTGCGAACATTCGCACGATTCGCACGGCCTCGCATGGCCACAAACCCAGCAGCCATGCGGGGTTTCGCAAGATTCGCAGGATTCGCACGGCGCATCCCAGAAATCGTGAATTTCCCGTTGGGGGCGTGCTGATGCAAGGCATCCCCAGCGTACCGCGTCCCGAGTGGGCCATGGGCGAAGCGCCGATGCCGCTGACGCGTGAATTGCCACCGGCATCCACCTTTCCACACGAAGCCCTAGGGGCCATCGGCAGTGCAGTGGTGATGCTGATGCACCGGGTCATCCAGGCCCCCATGGCCCTGGTCGGCCAAACCATCCTGGCGGCGATGAACCAGGCCAGCCAGCCCTACGCCAATGTCTGCATCGATGGCCGTGTCTCACCGCTGTCGGAGTACTTCCTCACACTGGGCGAATCCGGTG
>RRZU011160943.1_pt1 | contig 23023 bp, 21 predicted proteins | sample 2165561 | NCBI WGS metagenome assembly RRZU01 (sample SAMN10456909, study PRJNA506462) | wastewater metagenome | isolation source: wastewater sludge | place: USA: Moscow, Idaho | reverse complement strand
CGCAGCGAGGCGCCCTCTTCGGGGGTGAACATGGGCGCGGCCTGCGCCAGCGCGCGGCCGGCGCGGAACGGGCCGACAAGGGCGCCGGCTGCGGCCAATGCGGCCGTTCCCTGCAGCAGTTTCCTGCGGTCGATGGTCATGGGTTTCCTCCTCCCTGAAAGCGACGGACGGTCCTCATCCGTCCGGTCCGGCACCCCGCCGCCACATTCTGCGGGCAGCGGCGAAGTGATTCGTCAGTCCGAGACCCGCTTGCCGCTGGCCTCGTCGAACAGATGCACGCCCGCAGGATCGATGCCGATCTGCATCGCGCCCCCCGGGGTCACGGTGATGCGGTCGCGGAAGACGCCGGTGACCTCGACCCCGCCCAGACGGCCGACGACATGGGTTTCGGCGCCCGTGGGTTCCGTCACCTCGACCGTCAGCGCGATATCGCCCCCCGCCGTCATCAGTTCCGGGCGCACACCATAGACCAGCGCCTGACCGTTCCGGGCGGACCCCCGCCGCGTGACCGGCAACAGCGTGCCGTCCTTGGCGCGAAAGCCGCCCTCCTCCAATGTGCCGGGGATCATGTTCATGGCGGGCGAGCCGATGAAGCCCGCGACGAACAGGTTGTCGGGCCGGTCATACAGGTCCAGCGGCGCGCCGATCTGCTCGACGATGCCGTCATGCATGACGACGATCTTGTCGGCCATGGTCATGGCCTCGATCTGGTCATGGGTGACATAGACGGTGGTCGTCTGCAGGCGCTGATGCAGGTTCTTGATCTCGCTGCGCATGGTGACGCGCAGTTTCGCGTCCAGGTTCGACAGCGGCTCGTCGAACAGAAAGACCTGCGGGTTGCGCACGATGGCGCGGCCCATGGCGACGCGCTGGCGCTGGCCACCCGACAGCATGCGCGGATAGCGGTCCAGAAGATGCGCCAGACCCAGGATTTCAGCCGCCGGGCGGACCTTTTCCTCGATCTCGGCGCGTTTGACCCCGGCCAGTTTCAGCGAAAAGCCCATGTTTTCGGCCACGGTCAGATGCGGGTAAAGCGCATAGTTCTGAAACACCATGGCGATGTCGCGTTCCTTGGGCGCAAGGTCGTTGACCACCCGGTTCCCGATCCGAATCGCGCCCGAGGTGATGTGCTCAAGCCCGGCGAGCATCCGCAGCAGGGTCGATTTCCCGCAGCCCGAAGGACCGACCAGGACGACGAATTCGCCCTCTTCTATCGCGACATTGATGCCATGCAGAACCTCGACCGAGCCATAGGATTTTCGCACATCCTCGATCGTCACCGATGCCATCGCCGTCCCCCTCCACAGGTATGCATTGGCGGATGCTATGCGGCAAATCCGCACAAGGGCAAGCGGTTTTTACAAGCCCGGCACAGGCCCGCGCTGCCCGACATTCCAATTGACAACGTATACATTGAGGCGAAAACTGTCCGCCGAGGGGTGAAACACAAGGGGAGAAAGCTTCAATGACCGCCGGAAACGCGACATCGGGGAATGCGACGGAACTGCAACCGGGCCGGGGGCGGCGCCACGTTCTGGGCGGGCTTGCGCTGGCCATGACGGCGGCGCTTGGCCTGACGCCGGGGCTGGGCGCGGGCCCGGCGCTGGCCGAATATCCCGAACGCCCGATCGAGATGATCGTCCCCTGGGGCGCGGGCGGCGGCACCGATGCGGTGGGCCGGATCTTTGCCCAGATCCTTCAGGAAAATCTGGGCCAGCCGGTCAATGTGGTGAACCGCACCGGCGGCTCGGGCGTGGTCGGCCATACCGCCATCGCGCGCGCCAAGCCCGACGGCTATACGATGGGCGTGATGACCATCGAAATCGACATGATGCATTGGCAGGGGCTGACCGACCTGACCTATCAGGATTTCGACATCCTCGGCATGGTGAATGCCGATCCCGGCGGGCTGATGGTGTCCGAGGACAGCGAATGGAAGGATGCGGTCAGCCTGCGCGACGCGATCAAGGCGGCGGGCCCGGGCACCTTCAAGGCATCCGGCACCGGTCAGGGCGGCATCTGGCACCTGAACCTGCTGGGCTGGCTGATGTCCGAGGGCATTCCCGTCAACGCCGTGACCTGGGTGCCAAGCGAGGGCGCGGTTTCGGGGCTGACCGACATGGTGGCGGGCGGCGTCAATCTGGTGCCGTCATCGCTGGCCGAGGGGCGCGCGCTGATCGAGGCGGGCAAGGTCCTGCCCCTGGCCAGCATGTCGACCGAACGGCAGGCGCTGTTTCCCGACACCCCGACCATCAAAGAGGCCACCGGCTCGGACTGGCAGCTTTCGGTCTGGCGCACCATTGTCGTGCCCAAGGGCCTGCCCGATGACGCGCGCGCGCGTCTCGCCGAGGCGGTCAAGGCCGCCTATGACAGCCCCACCTATCAGGATTTCATGAAGGAACGCGGCTTTGGCCTGCGCTGGATGGGTCCCGATGAGGCCACGGCCCAGGTCGCATCCGACGATGCCAGCCTTGGCGCGGTGATGAAAGAAGCGGGTCTGGCCAAGTGAGCCAGCCCCATCGCGCCCGCGAGATCGGGCTGGGCGCCGTCGCGATCCTGATCGGGGCGGCGCTTTTGGTCGGGTCGCGCGGGCTGGGTGCGATCCCGGGACAGAATTACGGCGCCGATACCCTGCCCCGGCTGATCGCGGCGCTTGCGATCGGCACCGGGATCGCCATGCTGATCCAGTGCCTGCGGCCGAAACAGGGATCGGAACCGGATCTTGGGGCGATGGCCGGAACCCCCGACAGCAGCGATGCCGCATCGGCCGGGGCCGGCTGGATCCGCGATCCGCGCGCCTGGGCACGGCTGGGCACGGCTTTCGCGCTGGTGCTGGGCTATGCGCTTTTTTCGCCGCTGACCGGATTCATCATCGCCGGCTTTGCCATTGTCGCCGGATATGCGCTGTTGATGGGGGTCAGGCCGGTTCACGCCGCGATCCTTGGCATCGTGGCGGCGGTGGCGCTGCGCTATGCTTTTGCCGATATCCTGCTGGTGCCGCTGCCGCGTCTGGATCTGTCGGGGTTTGGGGGCTGAAATGGTCATGATGCAGGCACTCGAACTGGTGCTGACGCCGCAGGTCATCCTGACCATGATCGCGGCCGGGGCCTTTGGCATGTTTCTGGGCGCGATGCCGGGGCTGACCGCGACCATGGCGACGGCGCTGCTGGTGCCGATCACCTTTTTCATGGAGCCGGTCCCGGCCATCGCCGCCATCGTCACCGCCGCCGCCATGGCGATCTTTGCGGGCGATCTGCCGGCGGCGCTGTTGCGCATTCCCGGCACCCCCGCCAGCGCCGCCTATACCGAGGACGCATGGCGCATGACGCGGTCGGGGCGCGCCAATGACGCGCTGGGGGCGCTTTTGGTCTTTTCGGCCATCGGCGGCATGCTGGGCACGCTGGTGCTGATCCTCGCCTCGCCGGCGCTGGCCGAGGTGGCACTGAAATTCTCGTCCTTCGAATATTTCTGGCTGGTGGTGATGGGGCTCAGCTGCGCCATCTTCGTCTCGCCGGGATCGGCCTTGAAAAGCATCCTGTCGCTGGTCGTCGGGCTGACGGCGGCGACGGTGGGCTTTGACAATCCCGCCGGCCAGCCGCGCTTTACCTTTGGCAATGTCGACATGATGGCGGGCATCCCCTTCATCTGCGCGATGATTGGGCTTTTCGCCACAGCCGAGGTGTTTCGCGCCATCGTCCATCCGACCCGGCTGGCGCGGGCCGAGCGCGCCGATACCAGCCATATCTTTCGCCATCAGTGGCAGAATATCCGCAGCTATCCCAAACAGATGCTGCGCGGCAGCGCGCTTGGCACCATCATCGGCGCCCTGCCCGGTGCCGGCGCCGATATCGCGGCCTGGATCAGCTATGCGGTCTCGAAGCGGTTTTCGCGCACGCCCGAGAAATTCGGCACCGGCCATGTCGAGGGACTGGTCGAGGCCGGATCGTCGAACAATGCCGCCGTCTCGGGGGCGTGGATCCCGGCGCTGGTCTTTGGGATTCCGGGCGATTCCATCACCGCCATCGTCATTGGCGTGCTGTACATCAAGGGGATGAACCCCGGCCCAACGGTGTTTCTGATGCAGCCGCAACTGATCTATGCGCTTTTCATCGTCTTTCTTCTGGCCAATCTGATCATGCTGCCGCTGGGCTGGGTCGCGATCAAGCTTGGGGCGCGGCTTTTGTCGGTGCCGCAGAATGTGCTGATGCCGTTGATCATGCTGTCCTGCATCGTCGGCGCCTTTGCCATCACCAATTCCATGTTCGGGGTCTGGGTCATGCTTGTCTTCGGGCTGATCGGCTTTGCCATGGAGGAATGCGAGATCCCCATCGCGCCGGCCATCCTTGGCCTCGTGCTGGGGCCGATGCTGGAAAAGAACTTCATCACCTCGATGATCAAGGCGGACGGCAATCTTCTGGCCTTTTTCGAGCGCCCGATCGCCGCCGCGCTGGGGGTGGCGACCATCGCATTCTGGCTGTTGCCGTTGATCCGTGCGATCATCACCCGCAGAAAGGCAGGGATCCAATGAACATGACCGCAGGCGTGATCGGATTGGGTTCGATGGGCATGGGGGCGGCGGTGTCGCTGGTCCGGGCAGGGATCACCACCCTTGGCCTTGATCTGCGCGAAGAGGCGCGCGCCGCATTTGCCGCCCAGGGGGGCATGCCCGCCCCCGATGCGACGACGCTGGGGCGGCTTTCTGATGTGGTGCTGGTCTATGTGGTCAATGCCGCCCAGACGCGCGAGGCGCTGTTCGGCCACGAGGGCGCGGTTGCCGCCGCCCGGCCCGGCACCGTCTTTGTCATCTGCGTGACCATGCAGCCCGCCGATGCCGCCGAGATTTGCGACCGGCTGATCAAGGCCGGGATGCTGGCCATCGACGCGCCGGTTTCGGGCGGCTCGGTCAAGGCGGCCGAGGGACAGATTTCCATGATGGCCTCGGGGCCGGATGCGGCATTCCAGCGCGCGGCGCCGGTGCTCGACGCGATTTCGGCCACCGTCTTTCGGCTGGGCGAGGCGCCGGGCGCGGGCGCGCGGATGAAGGTCATCAACCAGATGCTGGCGGGTGTCCACATCGCCGCCATGGCCGAGGCGATGGTGATGGCCGCGGCCCAGGGCATGGATCTGGCCGAGGTGCATCGCGTCATCCAGTCCTGCGCCGGCAATTCCTGGATGTTCGCCAATCGCGGCGCGCATGTGGTGGCGGGCGATTACACGCCGCATTCGGCGGTGGATATCTTTGTCAAGGATCTGGGCATCGTCGCCGCCACCGCCCGCGCCGCCGGCGCGCCCGCGCCCCTGTCCCTGACCGCGCTTGAGCTGTTTCAGCAGGCCTCAAAGGCCGGTCTTGGCCGGCGCGACGATGCCGCCGTGGCGCTGCATCTGGCGGGACAGGCCGGGATCACCCTGCCCGACGATGGAAACGACCGCAGCGACAAGGACAAAACCCCATGATTCTGGGCTGTATCGCCGATGATTTTACCGGCGCCACCGATCTGGCGGCGCTGCTGGTGCGTGCGGGTGTGCCGGTCTCGTTGCGGATCGGGCTGCCCGAGCGGCCCGGCATCGGCCCCTCGGACGGGGTCGAGGTGGTGGCGCTGAAAATCCGCTCGGTCCCGGCCGAACAGGCGGTGACACAGGCCCTTGCGGCGCTGGACTGGCTGCGGGCGGGCGGCGCGCGGCATATCTATTGGAAATACTGTTCGACCTTCGACAGCACGGCGCGCGGCAATATCGGCCCGGTGGCCGAGGCGCTGATGGGCCGCCTGCGGGCGCGACAGACGCTTTATGTGCCCGCCTTTCCGGAAAACGGCCGCCGCGTTTTCATGGGCAACATGTTCGTGGGCGACCAGCCCCTTGCCGAAAGCCCGATGCGGGACCACCCGCTGAACCCGATGACCGACAGCAACCTGATGCGCGTGTTGACGCCACAGCTTTCCGCCGAGGCCACGGTCGGGCTGGTCGACTGGCCGGCGATCCGGCGCGGGGCCGAAGCCGTGGCCGGGATCATGGGCCGCTGCGAGACGCATCTGATCTGTGACGCCATCGAGGATGCCGATCTTGCGACGCTGGCCCGCGCCGCCCATCACCTGCCCCTGCTGACCGGGGGCAGCGCATTCGCGGGCCACCTGCCCGATGCCTGGCGCGCGGCCGGGCTGATCGGGCCGGCGCGCGACCGGGCGGACCTGCCGGCCCTGCCGCCAGGGCCGGCCGTCATTCTGTCGGGCAGCTGTTCGGCCATGACCCGCCGGCAGGTCGCGGCCTATGCCGCCGAGGCCCCGGCGCTGAAACTGGATCCGCTGCGGCTGGATCGGGGCGATGATGGCGGCATGGCGGACTGGCTTTCGGCACAGCTGCATGCCGGACGGGTGCCGATCATTCACGGCACGGCCGAGCCGGCCGAGGTCGCGGCCGCGCAGGCCGCGCTTGGCGCCGAACGCGCGGGCGCGCTGGTCGAGGACAGTCTGGCCCGCGCCGCCACCTTGGCCCGTGGCCTTGGCGTCACCCGCTTTGTGGTCGCGGGCGGCGAAACCTCGGGCGCGATCACCGGCGCGCTTGGCGTCACCGCGCTGCATGTGGGCGCGGAAATCGCGCCGGGCGTGCCATGGTGCGCGGGCGAGGACGGCGCCGGCCCGCTGGCGCTGGCGCTGAAATCGGGGAATTTCGGCGATGAACGGTTCTTTGAGCGCGCCTTGCAGGCCGCGGGCTAGCGCAGCGCGGCCATCCAGCCCAGGCTCGCCCCCGTCGGTCCACCGGGCTTATATTCCGCGCCCAAGGGCCGGTCCCAGCCCATGGCGTCGATATGGTCAAAGATGTGGCGGTAATTTACCTCGCCCCGGTCGGGGGGGCCGCGATCGGGGACGCCCGCGAACTGGATATGGCCGGTGATCGGCGCCATCCGGGTCAGCAGGCGGGTCAGATCGCCCTGCATGATCTGCAAATGATAACAGTCGAACATCAGCCGCAGGTTGTCGCGCCCCAGCCGCGCGATGATCGCGGCCGCCTGATCGGCGTCGCGCAGGAAATAGCCCGGCGCGTCATAGCGGTTCAGCGGCTCGATCAGCACCGTCGCGCCCTGCGCCGCCGCCATGTCGCAGGCGAAATTCAGGTTCGCCTCGAACGCCGCATCCGCCGCCGCACCTTGGGCGAAACCGGCCATGACATGCACCGCCTTGCAGCCGATCCTTGCGGCATAATCAAAGGCCTGGGCGAGGGCCGCGCGCGCCTCGGCCTCGCGCCCCGGCAGGGCCGAAAGGCCGTTTTCGCCCGGCGCGCCGCGCTGCGTGTTCAGGCCCAGCATGTCCAGCCCGGTCTCGTCCAGCGCCGCGCGGACCTGCGCCGGATCGACGGCATAGGGCCAATGGCATTCGACCGCGTCGAACCCCGCCCGCGCGGCGGCCCGGATCGCATCGGGCAAGGCCAGATCGGCCCAAAGAAACCCAAGATTGGCGGACAGGCGCGGCATCATCAATCCTCCCACGCGATGCCATGGGCGCGGGTCAGATCGGCGATCTGCGCCGCATCCAGCATCCGCGCCGGCAATCCGCGCAGCATCAGGGTCAGCCGCGCGGTCGCCTCAAGCTCTTCGATGGCGTTGCAGGCGGCCTCGGGGGTCCTGCCCGCGACGACGGGGCCGTGATTGGCCAGCATCACCGCCGCGCGGCGGCCGTTCAGCCCGCGCACCGCATCCCCCATGGCCGCGTCGCCGGGCCGGAAATAGGGCAAAAGCGTGACCTTGCCCAATTGCATGATCGCATAGGGCGTGATCGGCGGCAGCCAGTTCTGCGGGTCATCGGCGGGCAATGTCGACAGCGCCACCGAATGACAGGAATGCAGATGCACCACCGCCCCCGTCGCGTCGCGGGTGTCGTAAAACGCCCGGTGCAGCGGCATTTCCTTGGTCGGCGCATCGCCCCCGACATGGCGGCCCATAGCGTCGAACCGCGCCAGCCGCGCCGGGTCCAGCCGGCCAAAGCTGGTTCCCGTCGGCGAGACCAGCAGCCCGCCATCCGCACAGCGGGCCGAGATATTGCCGGTCGAGCCATGCGTCAGCCCGCGCTGGAAAAGCGAGGCCGCCAGGTCGCAAAGCGTTTCGCGCAGACGGGCCTCGGCACTCATCGCTAGGCGCGCCCGACCTTCTGGGTCTGCTGGCCCAGGCCCTCGATGCCCAGCCGCATCACCTCGCCGCCGCGCAGAAAGACCGGGGGCTTTTGCCCCATGCCGACGCCCGGGGGGGTGCCGGTGGTGATGATGTCGCCCGGCAAAAGCGTCATGAAGGTCGAGCAATAGCTGACCAGTTCCGCCACGCCAAAGACCATGGTCGCGGTCGAGCCGTCCTGATAGCGCTTGCCGTCCACCTCAAGCCACATCGCCAGATTGCCGGGGTCGGCGATCTCATCGGCGGTCACCATCCACGGGCCGATGGGGCCGAAGGTGTCGAAGCCCTTGCCCTTGTCCCAGGTCGCCGTGCGCTCAAGCTGCCATTCGCGTTCGCTGACATCGTTGACGACGCAGTAGCCGGCGACATGCTTCAGCGCGTCGGCCTTGCTGACGCCGGCGGCAGGCGCACCGATGACCACGCCCAGCTCGACCTCCCAATCGGTCTTGACCGAGTTCTTCGGGATCAGCACCTCGTCATCGGGACCGACGATGCAGCTTGTCCACTTGTTGAAGACGACCGGCTCGGACGGCACTGCCATGCCCGATTCGGCGGCGTGGTCGGCATAGTTCAGCCCGATGGCGACGAACTTGCGCACATTGCCGACGCAGGCGCCAAGCCGCAGCCCGGCCTGCGGCGTGCCCTCGATCAGCGGCAGGTCGTCGGGGTCAAGGGCCGCCAGCCGCGCAAGTCCCGCCGGGGTCAGCACGTCGCCCGCAATGTCGCCGACATGCTCCGACAGGTCGCGCACGCGTCCCTGTTCGTCCAGAAGGCCCGGCTTTTCGGCGCCCGCAGGCCCGTAACGCAGCAGTTTCATCCCATCCCCCAGATTTGCAAATACCGTGGCACCCTAATGCAGCCGGGGCCGCCATGCAATCTGGCATACCAGATTATGACACCCCACGGCCTCAATAGGTCGCGCGGCCGCCCGAGATGTCAAAGACCGCGCCGGTCGAAAACGCACATTCCTCGGAGGCAAGCCAGGCGATCAGGGCCGCCGCCTCCTCCGGTTCAAGGAAGCGGTTCAGCGGGATCTTCGACAGCATATAGTCGATATGCTCCTGACTCATCTGGTCAAAGATCGGCGTGCGCGCGGCGGCGGGCGTCACGCAATTCGCGATGACCCCGGTGCCCGCCAGTTCCTTGCCAAGGCTTTTCGTCAGCGCGATCAGCCCCGCCTTGCTGGAGGAATAATGCGAGGCGTTCGGATTGCCCTCTTTCCCCGCGATCGAGGCCACGTTGACGATGCGGCCATAGCCGCGTGCGATCATGCCCGGCACCAGCGCCCGGCAGATGACATAGGGCGCGTTCAGGTTCACCTGCATGACCTGCCGCCATGTCGCGGGGTCGATCTCCCACAGCTTGGCATTGCCGCCGGTGATGCCGGCATTGTTGACAAGGATATCGACGGCGCCGGCCTCGGCGCTGGCGGCGGCCACGTCGGCGTCGTCGGTCAGCTCGACCCGGCGGGCGATGCCGCCGACCGCATCGGCGGCGGCGCGGGCGGCATCGCCGTTCACGTCCCAGATGACGACCTGCGCCCCCGAGGCGGCAAAGCGGCGCGCGACGGCCAGCCCGATCCCTTGCGCGCCACCGGTGACGACCGCGCGGCGGCCCTTCAGATCGATCTGGTTCATCGAAATTCCTCCTGCGGTGAATCGGTCGGATCGCCCGGCGGCAGCCGCGTCTTCAGCAGCGCAAGCTGCTGGGCGTCGGCGCGGGCGCGGTGGCGTTCATGGGCGCGGCGGGCGGCGATCTCGTCGCGGGCGAAGACGGCGGCAAGGATCTCGCGGTGCTCAAGGTCGGATTGCACGGGGCTGGGCCGCAGCGGCAGGATCAGCATGCGGGCGCGGAACTGCTGGCCCCAGTATTCGCCCAGCGTGCGTTGCAGCCGGCCATTGCCGCACAGGCTGACCATGCTGGAGTGGAAGTCGTCGTCAAGGTCCGACCAGCGCGCGATGTCGCCGCTGGCGGTGTGCCGCTCCATCCGGTCCAGAAGGCCCGACAGGTGGTCATGCTCGGGGCGCGACAGGCCGCGGCGCGCGACCAGCGCCACCGCCTGCACCTCAAGCGCAGAGAACACGTCAAGGATATCGGCCACGTCGCGCAGGCTGAGGTCGCAGACGGTGATGCCGTGGCGGGCGCGGATGCTGACCAGCCCCTCATCCGCCAGCTTGATCGCCGCCTCGCGCACCGGCGTGCGCGACAGCGACAGCAGCGCCGCCAGTTCGGTTTCCAGAAGCGTGGTGCCGGGCGCCAGCCGCCCGGTCAGGATGCGGTAGCGCAGGTCATGATAGGCGCGGTCGCGCGCCGGCATGTCCTCGACCCCCGACAGGGTCGGACGCGGCCGCGTGGCCCGGGCCGAGCGAAAGGCGCCGCCGCCGGGCTTCATGGTTCAACCCGCCGTGTCCATGTCGCGGATATGGGCGCGGATGATGTCCTGAAAGCTGGCATCGGCGACAAAACCGGCCGCGGTCGCACGGGCGGCGTCGAAATTGCGCGGCCAGCCGGCGACGATGCCGCGGATGGTGGCGTCGGGCTCGCGCCGGATCAGCGCCACCTTGTCCTGGCCCGCGACCTCGCCCAGCGCCGCGATCATCTCGCCCACGGTGACGGAAAGGCCCGGCATGGTCAGGCAGCGCCGCGCGCCAAGGGGGGCGGTGTCCATGGTCGCGGCATGGATCAGAAAGCCGGTGGCCGAGGCGGGGCTGGCGACCCAGTGGCGCACATCGTCATCGACGGGCAGCACGGCCTCAAGCCCGGCCAGCGGCTCGCGGATGATGCCCGAGAAAAAGCCCGAAGCCGCCTTGTTCGGCTTGCCCGGGCGCACGACGATGGTCGGCAGCCGGATGCCCACGCCGTCAAATATGCCGCGCCGCGAATAGTCGTTCAGCAGCAGTTCGCCGATCATCTTCTGCGCGCCGTAGCTGGTCATCGGCGCGGTGATGAAATCGTCACCGATGGCCTCGGGGAAGGGCGCACCGAACACCGCGATGGACGAGGTATAGACCACGCGCGGGTGATAGCCGGGGATGGCGCGGATCGCCTCGAACAGGTTGCGGGTGCCGTCCAGATTGATGCGATAGCCCTTGTCGAAATCGGCCTCGGCCTCGCCCGAGACGATGGCGGCAAGGTGAAAGATCACATCGGGGCGCGGCGCGATCAGCGCGTCGACCGTGGCGCGGTCGGCGATATCGCCGGTCTCGGCCCGGACGCGCAGGCTGTCGGTGCCCTGCGTCATGGCCGGGACCACGTCGAACAACGTCACCTCGGTCACGGGCCGGTCGCCAAGCCTGCCCGAGGCGACCAGCGCCTCGGCCAGATTGCGCCCGACCATGCCGGCGCCGCCGATGATGAGAACCTTCATCTGCCCCCTGCCCTTTCCCAGAATCCTCTACCTATGTATACATTATCCGGGAACGGCGGCAGTTCAAGCGCCCAGCAACCCCCGTCCGGCCAGATTGCGCATCAGCGCCGCGGCGCCGAATGTCCATTCCGCACATTCGGTGGACAAGGCCACGCGGTTCACCAATGCGCCCAACCCCGGCTCGCTGATCGTGACCACATCGCCCGCATGATGGGTAAAGCCCTGCCCCGGCGCGTCGCGATCCTGCGTCGGCGCGAAAAGCGTGCCCAGATACAGCATGAAGCCATCGGGATACTGATGATGACGCCCGCGCGCCTGCGCCACCAGATCGGCGGGGTCGCGGCTGATCCGCGACATGGACGAGCGCCCGTTCATAATGAATCCATCATCGCCCTGAACCGTCAGCGTCAGTTCGGCGCGGCGCACGTCGTCCAGCCCCCAGCCGGCATCGAACAGCCGGATGAACGGGCCGATGGCGGCCGAGGCGTTGTTGTCCTTGGCCTTGCCCAAAAGCAGCGCCGAGCGCCCCTCGACGTCGCGCAGGTTCACGTCATTGCCCAGCGTCGCGCCCTTGATCCGGCCGCGGCTGTCGACGGCCAGCACGATTTCCGGCTCGGGGTTGTTCCAGCGGCTGATCGGGTGCAGGCCCACATCCGCCCCCCAACCGACCGAGGCCATGGGCTGGCATTTGGTGAAGATCTCGGCATCCGGGCCGATACCCACCTCAAGGTATTGCGACCAGAGGCCCTCGGCCAGCAGCACGCGCTTGACCTCGGCTGCGCGTTCCGAGCCGGGCACGATGCCGCGCAGGTTGTCGCCGACGCGGGCGCCGATGCGGGTGCGGATCTCGGCGGCAAGGTCGGGATTGCCGGCGGCCTGTTCCTCGATCACGCGCTCGACCATCGATTCGGCGAAGGTGACGCCGCTGGCCTTGATCGCCTGCAGATCGGCGGGCGACAGCAGGTGCAGCCGGTCGGGACCGGCGCCCATCGCCAAAAGGTCACGGACATCGCCGATGCCCTCGCCCTGCTGATCCGCGACCCAGCCCAGCGGGTCGTCCAGTTCCAGAAGGTCGCGCATGGTCGGCACCTCGGGCGAGGTCAGGTCGATGACCACGCCATCGCGCAGCGTGACCAGCGCGGGGCCGATGCCCGGCCGCCAGACGCGGCCCACGAAAACACCCGTTGCGGGCAGATCGAAACCGGCCATGATCATTTCCCCCAACGCAGCACAATGGGATCAAGCGGGCGCGCAAGGTCCAGCGCCATGCGCCGCGTATCGGGATGCATCGGCGCGATCGGGTGGCGGCAGAATTCCGAGCCGATGACACCGCCTTCAACCATCAGCGCCTTGGCCGAGCGGAACCCGCATTGCCGGTTTTCGTGGTTCACGAAGGGCAGGATGCGCGCGTAAGCCGCCGTCGCGCCCTCGCGGTCGCCCGCGGCCCACAGCGTCAGGACCGGCTTGATCTGGTCGGTGATCGAGGCCGAGGTCATCGACCCGGTCGCGCCCGCGTCCAGATCGGCCAGCAGCGTGATCGCCTCTTCGCCGTCCATCGGCGCCTCGATGGCGTCGCCGCCCTCGGCGATCAGGGCGCGCAGCTTGGCCGCCGCCTGCGGACATTCGATCTTGAACAGCTTCACCATCTCGATCTCGCGCGCCATGCGCACCAGCAAGGGCACCGGCAGATCGACCCCCGACAGCGGCGCGTCCTGGATCATGATGGGGATGCCCACCTCGCCCACGGCGCGGAACTGTTCAAAGGTCTGCTCGGCCGTGCCCTTGAGCAGCGCGCCGTGATAGGGCGCCATCATCATCACCGCCGCAGCACCCAGATCATGGGCAAGCTGCGCGCGGGCGACCGCGATGGGGGTGGCGAAATGGCTGATCGTCACGATCACCGGCACGCGGCCCGCGACATGTTCCAGCGAAAGCCGGGTCAGCGCCTCGCGCTCGGCATCCGACAGCAGGAACTGCTCGGAGAAGTTCGCAAGGATGCAGATGCCGGTCGATCCCTGATCGATCATGCAATCCAGCACGCGCCGCATACCGTCGTAATCGACCGCGCCATTATCCAAGAACGGCGTCGGCGCGACTGGCCAGATTCCTTCCCATCCCGGCATCAAAGCCCCCCTGATTCAGATGTGACGCCGGGATGGTATACCATTTTGCGGCGGCGGCAAGGGCGTGCGGCAGCCGACACGCCCGGCCCGTCAGGAAAATCCCGCGCCCTGCGTCGCGGTGGGCAGGGCATAGATCGACTGGCTGGCGGCCATGAACAGCACGTTCCGCTTGGGTCCGCCAAAGCAGATATTGCCGCAGACCTCGGGCAGGCGCACCCGGCCCAGCAGCCGGCCATCGGGCGCCCAGCAGGTGACGCCGCTATAGCCGACGCTGCGCCCGGCATTGCTGGAGGCCCAGAGATTGCCGAACACGTCGCAGCGCAGCCCGTCGGGGCCGCATTTCACGCCCTCCACCACGCAATCGGTGAACAGCCGCCCGTTCGAGACCGCGCCTTCGGGCGACAGGTCGAAGACAAAGATTTCGCCCTTGCCGCCAGCGCCGGTATCGCCCGGCCCCTTGCCGGTCGAGGCGACGTAAAGGCGGCTGAAATCGGGCGAGAAGCACAGCCCGTTCGGGTCCTCGACCTGGGTTTCCTCGATCACGCGGGCGATGCTGCCATCGGGCGCGACGCGATAGACGCCATGCGGCATCTCGCGCTTGGCCTCGCCGATCTCGGGGGGCTGGCCGATGCGGTTGTTGATCCGGCCCTCGGGGTTCGACGGGCCGCCGGGCGCATCTGGCGTGCCCTCATACAACTGGCCGCCATAGGGCGGGTCGGAGAACCAGACGCTGCCATCGCGGTGTTCGACCACGTCATTGGGCGAATTGAACCGCTTGCCCTGATAGCGGTCGGCGACGATCGACACGGTTCCGTCCAGTTCATAGCGGGTGACGCGGCGGGTCAGGTGCTCGCATGACAATTGCCGGCCCTTGCTGTCGAAGCTGTTGCCGTTCGAATTGTTCGAGGGCATGCGCATCACGCTGACATGGCCGTCATCCTGCAACCAGCGCATCTGGCGATTGTTCGGGATGTCGGAAAACAGCAGGTATTGGCCGACCGCGCTCCATGCCGGACCCTCAAGCCACAACCCGCCGGTCCACAGCCGCCGGATCGGCGCATTGCCCTGCGCCAGCATGTCGAAGGCCGGATCGATGCTGAGAACATCGGGATCGCGGAAATAGACGTTCGGGGCCGCATCGGGCGCGAAGCTGCGCGGCGGTGTCGTCACCGTACTGGGCGGCGGCGGCCCTTCCTGCGCGAATGCCGCGGGCGCGGCCAGCACCACCGCGGCCGCCCCCGCCCCCAGCGTGCCCAGCGATTGCCGCCTTGTCATGCCGGCCGGTTGATCGGCGTCGTCGTGATGCGTCATTCCAATACCCCCATCCGGAAAAATGCGGTTTGCATTTCAGGCGATCCGGTTATGGTATACCGGATTCCGAAATCGTCAAACGCCGCCAGCCAAGGGTGACCCATGTCCGACACGCGCGCCAACAAACGCTTTCGCAGCCAGGAATGGTTCGACAATCCGAACAATCCCGGCATGACCGCGCTTTACGTCGAGCGCTACCAGAATCAGGCCTTTACCCGCGACGAGATCCAGTCCGACCGCCCGATCATCGGCATCGCGCAGACCGGCAGCGACCTTGCGCCCTGCAACAAGATCCACGTCTTTCTGATGGACCGCATCAAGGCCGGCATCCGCGACGGCGGCGGCATCCCGATGGAATTCCCGGTGCATCCGATCCAGGAAACCGGCAAGCGTCCCACGGCGGCGCTGGACCGCAATCTGGCCTATCTGGGTCTGGTCGAGGTGCTGCACGGCTATCCCATCGACGGCGTGGTGCTGACCACCGGCTGCGACAAGACCACGCCCGCCATGCTGATGGGCGCCGCGACCGTCGACATTCCGGCGATCACCCTGAACGGCGGCCCGATGCTGGACGGCTGGTGGCAAGGCAAGCGCGCGGGGTCCGGGACCATCGTCTGGGAAAGCCGCCGCCTTCTAGCCGAGGGCAAGATCGATTACGACGAATTCATGGAGCGCGCCTGCGCATCCGCCCCCAGCCTTGGCCATTGCAACACCATGGGCACCGCCAGCACCATGAACGCCATGGCCGAGGCGCTTGGCATGTCGCTGACCGGCTGCTCGGCCATTCCGGCGCCCTTCCGCGAACGCATGGCCATGGCCTATGAGACCGGCAAGCGCATCGTGCAGATGGTGCTGGACGACCTGAAGCCCTCGGACATCCTCAGCCGCGAGAGTTTCGAAAACGCCATCGTGGTGAACGCGGCCATCGGCGGGTCGACGAATGCGCCGCCGCATCTGCAAGCCATCGCCCGCCATGCCGGGATCGAACTGAACGTCAGGGACTGGGAAACCATCGGCTTCGAGGTGCCGCTGATCCTGAACATGCAGCCCGCCGGCGAATATCTGGGCGAAAGCTTCTTCCGCGCCGGCGGCGTCCCGGCGGTCATGGGCGAGTTGATGAAGGCCGGCCTGATCCGTCAGGGCGCGATGACCGTCAGCGGCAAGACCATGGCCGAAAACCTGAAAGGCTGGGACAGCCGCGATGGCGCGGTGATCCGCACCGTCGCCGATCCCTTGCGCGAAAACGCGGGCTTTCTGGTCCTGTCGGGGAACCTGTTCGACAGCGCGCTGATGAAGACCAGCGTGATCTCAAGGGATTTCCGCGACCGCTTCCTGTCCGAGCCCGGCGCCGAGGGCATTCACGAGGCTCGCGCCATCGTCTTTGAGGGCTCCGAGGATTACCACGACCGCATCAACGACCCCGCCCTTGGCATCGACGAAACCTGCATCCTGTTCATCCGCAATGTCGGCTGCGTGGGCTACCCCGGCAGCGCCGAGGTGGTGAACATGCAGCCGCCGGACGCGCTGCTGAAACAGGGCATCAACCACCTGCCGACGGTGGGCGACGGGCGGCAGTCGGGGACCTCGGAAAGCCCCTCGATCCTGAATGCCTCGCCCGAGGCGGTGGTGGGCGGCGGCCTTGCCTTCCTGCAAACCGGCGACCGGGTGCGGCTGGACCTGAATGCGCGGCGCCTTGATGCGCTGGTGGACGCTGCCGAATGGCAGGCGCGCAAGGACGCGTGGCAGCCGCCCGAGCTGGTCAACCAGACCCCGTGGGAGGAGATTTACCGCAGGAATGTCGGCCAGCTTGCCGATGGCGGCTGTCTGGAACTGGCGACGGCCTATCATCGCGTGGCACGCATGTTGCCGCGCGACAACCACTAGGCACGAAGCACCAGCCACGAACCACCAGGCACAGCGGAAAGGACGGCGCATGACCGGCAAAAGCATCATCATCACCGGCGCGGGCAGCGGCATCGGCCGCGTCACCGCGCGCACCTTTCTGGCCGCAGGCTGGCGCGTCGGGCTGATCGGCCGGCGCGAGGACGCCTTGCGCGAAACCGCAAACGGTGCGCCGGCGGCGATCGTGCTGCCCTGCGACGTGGTCGACCCGGCCGAGGTCGATGCCGCCTTCGACCGCGCCTTTGCCGCATGGGGGCGCCTTGACGCGATCTTCAACAATGCCGGCACCGGCCTGATCCCGCAGACCCCGGACGAGGTCGACCCGGACGAATTCCGCCGTGTCATCTCGGTCAACGTGCTGGGCGTCTTCAACTGCGCGCATTCCGCCTTTCGCATCATGCGCGCGCAGGTGCCGCAGGGCGGGCGGATCATCAACAACGGCTCGATCTCGGCGCAGGTGCCGCGCTATGGCTCGGTCGCTTATACGATGTCGAAACACGCGGTGACCGGGCTGACGCGGTCGCTGTCGCTGGACGGGCGGGCCTTTGACATCGCTTGCGGCCAGATCGACATCGGGAACGCCCTGACCGACATGGCCGAGAAGATGACCCGCGGTGTGCCGCAGGCCGATGGGCAATTGCAGATCGAGCCGGTGATGCCCGCGGCCGAGGTCGCGCGCGCCGTCTGGCATATGGCGACGCTGCCCAAGGGGACAAATGTGCAGTTCATGACGGTGATGGCGACGGCGATGCCCTATATCGGGCGCGGCTGACGCGGCGTGCTGCGGACATGACGCTGCGGCAGCGCAGGGCGGGGCACGACAGCGGGCCGCAGCCACGATATGAGAGAGAGGTGGAAGCGCATCGCCGCCCTTTGGCCAATCCTCGGCCCATGGCGCTGCGGCGCAGCAGGAGGAGGAGTTGGCATGTTTCACGGACCCGAAAGCGGCCTGCCCGGCGCAGGTATCCCCATCAGCATGGGGGGCGGATCATGCTGAACCTGTCCTCGCTTCTGGAAGATTCCGCGCGCAATTACCCCGACCGTGACGCGCTGGTGCTGGGGTCGCAGCGGCTCAGCTATGCGCAGGTGAACGCGCAGGCCAATCAGGTGGCGAACCTGCTGGTGGCGCGCGGGGTCCAGCCCGGCGACCGGGTGGCGCTGAGCTGTCCGAACCTGCCGGCCTTCGCGATCATCTACCACGGCATCCTGAAGGCCGGGGCGGTGGTGGTGCCGCTGAACGTGCTGCTGAAACACGGCGAGATCGCCTATCACCTGAAAGATGCCGAGGCGCGGGCCTATTTCTGCTTCGAAGGCTCGGCCGAGCTGCCGATGGCGGTCGAGGGGCAGGCGGCGCTGGCGCAGGCGCCGTCGGTGCGCGATTTCTTTGTCATCACTGCCGATCCCGCCGCGCCGGGTCCGCTGGCGGGGGCCGAGACGCTGGCCCAGGCCTTGGCCGGGATGTCTGACGATTTCGACCCGGTGGTCACCGAGGCGACCGATACGGCGGTGATCCTGTACACCTCGGGGACGACCGGCCAGCCCAAGGGGGCCGAGCTGACCCATGCCAATCTGATGATGAACACGGTGGCGGCGAACCGGCTGTTCGGCAACCTGCCGGCCAGCGATACCCATCTTGTCTGCCTGCCGCTGTTCCACAGTTTCGGTGCCACCGTGCATCTGCATTGCGGTTTTTCCACCGCCGCGACGCTGCATCTGCTGCCGCGCTTCGATGCCGCGAAGGTGGTGCAGATCATGGAAAACAGCGACATCACCTATTTCGCCGGGGTGCCCACGATGTGGTGGGGGGTGTTGCAGGCCTTGGGCGACACTGTCGATGTCGGGCGGATTGCGGATAATCTGCGCCTCGGACTGTCAGGGGGATCGGCGATGCCGGTGGAATTGACGCGGCAGGTCGCGGCCCGGCTGGGGGTGACGGTGCTGGAAGGCTATGGCCTGTCCGAAACCAGCCCGGTCGCCACCTTCAGCCCCCCTGGCCAGCCCCCGCGCGTGGGCTCGATCGGGGTGCCGGTCTGGGGGGTGGAGGTCAAGCTGATCGACGAGGACTGGAACCGCGTGACCACACCCGGTGAGGTGGGCGAGATCGCCATCAAGGGCCCGAACGTGATGAAGGGCTATCTGAACCGCCCCGAAGCCACGGCGGCGGTCATCCGGGGCGGCTGGTTTCGCACCGGCGATCTGGCACGGCAGGATGCGGACGGGTATTTCTATATCATCGACCGCACCAAGGACATGATCATCCGCGGCGGCTTCAACGTCTATCCGCGCGAGATCGAGGAGGTCCTGCTGACCCATCCGGCGATCTCGATGGCGGCGGTGATCGGCGTGCCCCATGACAGCCATGGCGAGGAGATCAAGGCCTTCATCATCCTGCAATCGGGCGCCGAGGCCAACCCGGCCGAGATCATCGCCTGGAGCAAGGAGCGGATGGCGGGCTATAAATACCCCCGCATGGTCGAGATCGTCGCCGCATTGCCGATGACCGCGACCGGCAAGATCCTCAAGCGCGAGCTGAAATAGGCGCGACAGGATCGGCAACCGGGCTGGCGCGCCTCAGCCGGTGGCAGGGGCGCGGCGGGCATCGGTGCGGATCATGTCGGCGGCGCGCTCGGCGATCATGATGGTGGGGGCGTTGGTATTGCCGCCGATCAGGCGCGGCATGACCGAGGCGTCGACAACGCGCAGCCCGGCAATGCCGCGCAGCCGCAATTGCGGATCGACCACCGCCATCGCGTCCCGCCCCATGCGGCAGGTGCCGACCGGGTGATAGATGGTGTCGGCGCGGGCGCGGATCAGGCTTTCCCATTCGGCATCCGACAACCCGTCGCGGGTGCCGAACAGCTCTCTGTGGCGATAGCGTTGCAGGGCCGGGGCTTGCAGGATCTGGCGCGTCATCTTCGCGCCCTGGATGATACTGTCCATGTCACGCGGGTCCGACAGATAGCGCGGGTCGATCCCCGGCGCGGCCAGTGGATCGGGGCCTTGCAGGAAGACCCGGCCCCGGCTGTGGGGGCGCAGCGTGCAGACATGGCAGCTGAAGCCATAGCCCAGATGCAGCTTGCGGGCATGGTCATCGACGATGCCGATCACGAAATGCAGCTGGATGTCGGGTCGGTCCAGCCCCCGATCGGTCTTCAGGAAGGCGCACCCTTCGGCAAACGGGGTGGCGATCAGGCCGGTGCCGGTCTTGGCCCAACGCAGGATATGGCCCGGCATCCGCAGCGCCGCGCGCAGGCCGATGCCGAAATTATCCGTGTCGCGGCTTTTATAGGCGAGGGTGAAATCGAGGTGATCCTGAAGGTTCTGGCCCACGCCGGGCAGGTCCAGCACTGGCTGGATGCCATGGGCGCGGATCTCGGCGGCGGGGCCGATCCCCGACAGCATCAGCAATTGGGGCGAGTTGAAGGCGCCGCCTGACAGAATGACCTCGCGCGCGGCACGGACCTGCTGGTCGCGCCCGCCCTTGCGATAGGCCACGCCGACGGCGCGGCGTCCGTCCAGCAGCAGGCGGGTGGCATGGGCGCGGGTCACGATGGTCAGGTTGGGCCGGCTGGCCCGGACCGGCGCCAGATAGGCGGCCGAGGCCGAGCAGCGCGTGCCGTTCCGCTGGCGGTCATGGAACTGCGTCACCTGATAGAGGCCCGCGCCCTCGTTCTCGCCGGTGTTGAAATCGGCGCTTTCGGGGTGCTGGCACTCGCGGGCGGCGGCCACGAAGGCGCGGCTGATCGGGCGCGGGGATTTCTGGTGCGAGACCTGCAACGGACCGTCCGCGCCGTGGAAATCGTCGGCACCGGCCTCGTTATTCTCGGATTTGCGGAAATAGGGCAGGCAATCCTCCCAGCCCCAACCGTCGCAGTCCGATGCGGCCCAGTCGTCGTAATCCGACCGGTGCCCGCGCACATACAGCATCGCATTGATCGCGCTGGAGCCGCCCAGCCCCTTGCCGCGCGGCTGATAGCCCCGTCGGCCGTTCAGCCCCGGCTGCGGCACCGTCTGATAGGCCCAGTTCGAGACCTTGCCATATCCCGGCAACATCCCCAGCACGCCAGCAGGCGCGCGCACCAGCAGGTGATCGCCATTGCCCCCGGCCTCCAGCAGGCAAACGCGCGTCACCCCATCCTCGCTGAGGCGCGCCGCCAGCACCGATCCGGCCGAGCCGCCGCCCACGATCACATAGTCGAATGGGGCCTGAACCATACGGCGTCCTTTCCTTCCGGGCGGCTTTGATCTGGCCAGCTAGGCATATTCCGGGCCGGGCTGTCCAAGTCTATCAGTGGCGGCACACGCATACGGGTTTTCCACATATACTAATCGTAACCACTATGAATTTATTAGGCATAATTCCAGGATCCATCTCGCGACACCCTCCCAAAACGGGGTGTGACGTTGCGGCGCGCCTGCGCAGGAAGGCCGATGGGATGGCAGGGCCGCTCGGCGCCTTGCGGCGGTGTTTCTTCTTGCCGGATCGAATGCCATGGCGTTCACTCAGACGGGAAGGAGGGCGCCATGACCAGCATCGCCGCTGCCCTTGCCCGCTTTGCCCGCAGGCACGGCGGCCCCGCCGCGGACGCCAGATCGGGCGGCACCTTGCTGAGATCCGCCGGCGCCAGATTGGTCGACTATGCAGGGCCGCTTTACAATGTGACGGGCAGCACCGGGGACCCGGACATTGACGGGCAAGGCTGGAAACGCCTGCTGATCGCCAGGGGCATTGACGCCGCCGCGCCCTGCTATGTCACCGATCCAAAGGCCGTGGGCGGCTCGCATCCGGGCTTCAATCTCGGCGGCCACATGACGCCGAACCCCGATGGCCGGGTGGCGCGGGGGGGAATCTGCTACCTGATGCCGCTTTGCCACGGACATAACAGCACCGCCCTGAACGGCCGGGCCTTCACGCTGGCGCGGACAAGGATGCTGGAACTGTCAGGCTTCATGCTGGACGATCTGGCGCTGACATTTGAGGCCCGGATGATCGCCGCGCCTTATGTGCGCATCGACAAGGCTGGCGACGCATGGCGCGTCAGCGCCGCCAAGACCCCCATGGCCGAGGCGCACAGCCCCGGCACCGACCCGAAATATTACCTGGAGTTCCGTCAACAGGACGACGGTTTCGTCATCGCCGCCGCCAAGCTGCCCGCCGTTTCTTGACGCTGGGTCAGCATAATGACGCATCCCGGATGCGGAATTTCATCACGGGGCCTTGACGATGGCGCTAACGGGTTCATCATGAGGAACTCACCCAGCTTCTGAGGCCAGGTTTTGACAAAATTCACAGTTAACGGGCGCGAGGTCGATCTGGATATCGACCCGGATACGCCGCTTCTTTGGGCATTACGCGACGAATTGCGCCTGACGGGCACCAAGTTCGGCTGCGGCGTCGCGCAATGCGGTGCCTGCACCGTCATGCTGGACGGGATGCCGCGCCGGTCCTGCGTCACCCCGATCTCGATGGTCGAGGGCAGCGAGGTCACCACCATCGAGGGCATGGAAGGCCCTGAAATCACCGCCGTTCAGGCCGCATGGGAAGCGATCGACGTGCCCCAATGCGGCTGGTGCCAGTCGGGCCAGATCATGTCGGCGACCGCGCTGCTGCAGCAAATCCCCGCCCCCTCGGACGAGGATATCAACAACGCCATGGCCGGGAATGTCTGCCGCTGCGCCACCTATGTGCGCATCCGTCAGGCCATCCACGACGCAGCGAAAACGCTGGAGGGTTAAGCCATGACTGCAATCGAAACCTCTCGGCGGGGCTTTCTGGCGGCAGGCGCGGGGCTGCTGCTCCGCCTGGCGCTGCCGCCGGGCAGGGCGCGCGCGCAGACCGCTGCGGCGGCCGCGACCCCGTTTGCCCCCAGCGCCGTTATCCGCATCGGCACCGATGATCTGGTCACGGTGATGATCAAGCATCTGGAAATGGGGCAGGGCCCCTATACCGGCCTGTCGACATTGGTGGCCGAGGAACTGGACGCCGACTGGGCGCAGATGCGCGCCGAAGGGGCGCCCGCGGACAACGCGCTTTATGCCAACCTGTTCTTCGGGATGCAGGGGACCGGCGGATCGACCGCGATTGCCAACAGCTATATGCAGATGCGCAAGGCAGGCGCCGCCGCGCGCGCCATGCTGGTTGCCGCCGCAGCCGAGGAATGG